>Ga0137415_10003489_pt1 | contig 15614 bp, 16 predicted proteins | sample CZODoug3_1_1_16f_FD_183082 | JGI IMG/M metagenome (GOLD analysis project Ga0137415, IMG submission 183082) | Vadose zone soil fungal communities from Angelo Coast Range Reserve, California, USA - CZODoug3_1_1_16fungal (Hybrid Assembly) | ecosystem: Environmental > Terrestrial > Soil > Vadose... | reverse complement strand
CGAGACGTCGACCAGCGCCAGTTCCAGGTGCGGCACCCCGTCGACGTCGTGCAGCCGGGTCGCAACGAAGTCACCCGCGAACGCCGCCCGGTTGGCCGACTTCTGAGCGATCTTCACGTGCCACCCCAGCGGCAGCGCCGGAACCGCGCCCTGCACGCGCAATCGATGACGCATCCGCTCGAGCACCGACTCCGCACTGATTCGCCGCAGTCCCAACGCGTCGCGCCGGCTCGTCTGGAGAATCGAGACAGCAGCGACCGAGGTCAGCATCACGACGCCGCTGGCCGTCAGCTGGCTCGTCACCTGCTCGTGTGGGACCACCACGACCAGGACGCAACCCACGAGGAGCACCACGATCGCGACCATGTAAAGCGGACGCAGTATCAGCGACCCGAAGACCATCGCCATGATCGCCACGGCGGCGATGCGCACGTTGTGGCTGTAGTCCAGGAATGACCACAGGGTGCCACCGATCGTGAAGACGACCACCACGAAGAACAGGCTCCGGTCGCGCATGCGCCGAACGCGGTGCCGCGCAGCGCGCAGCATCCGCGAGGGCGACACCGGTCGCATCTGGTTCCTTCCCATGGCACAGGCACGGTCTCGCGCTCACGGCGAGATCGCAACCACGCACACCAAATCGCCGCTCGATCGCAGCCTGGCGCCCCGGTACTGCGGCACAATGACCGGCGTGACGGACGAATCGGTCCCCCCGCGGCGCAGACGTCGCCGCGCCGTGTGGCGCGCCGGAGCGGGCATCTCACGCACCGACGAGACGACCGCAACCACCTTGGCGCCCGACGACAGCGCCGCGGACCGGCCCGAGGAGGTCATCCGACCGACCGAGCCCAATGCGCCGGCCGGTCAACCTGCGGCCCCGGCCGATCAACCCGCCGTCGCGGCCAAGCGCCGGCGCGGCGACCCGAGCGAGCGCGGGCTACGGGATCTGGTGGGCGGCGGCCCGTCCCAGCTCGGCCCGACCCGGGCGATGCGAGCCCGCGACGCCAACCGGCCCACCGAGGCCGACCTGGCCGAAGCCGCGGAGCAGGTCGTTATCGTGCGCCGGCATTGGAAACCGCCTAAAGCGTGAACTACACGTGGCCGGTCTGCTCGTACTCGGTCAGCAAGCCGATGCGCCGGACGTGGCGCGGATCGTGCGAGAACGCCGTGGCCACGAAGATGTCGACGAAGCGCTGGGCGTCTTCCATGGGGTGGTTGCGCGCTCCGATGCTGACCACGTTGGCGTCGTTGTGCTCGCGGGCCAGCCGCGCCGTCTCGTCGTTCCAGGCCAGGGCGGCCCGGACGCCGGTGACCTTGTTGGCGGCGATCTGCTCGCCGTTGCCCGACCCGCCGATCACGACGCCGAGGCTGCCCGGGTCGGCCACCGTGCGGGTGGCCGCCGCGATGCAGGGCGGCGGGTAGTCGTCGTCCCGGTCGAAGGTCAACGCTCCGCAGTCGACCGGCTCGTGCCCTTGGCCGGTGAGGTGCTCGATCAGGGACGCCTTCAGCTCGAAACCAGCGTGGTCGCTGCCCAGGTAGACGCGCATGCCGGCATCATCTCAGCCGGCCGATGCCGCACACTGACGCGGTGGCGACGTGGCGCGAGATCGGCGAGCGGGTGTTCGTGCGCCGGCACCCCTCCTACGACCTGAACGTCGGACTCATCGTCGGTGACGAGCGCTGCGCGGTGGTCGACACCCGGGCGTCGCGCAGCGAGGGCACCGAGCTCGCCGCCGCCGTCCGCGACGTCACGGCGCTGCCCTGGGTCGTGATCAACACGCACGCGCACTTCGACCACTTCCTCGGCAACGTGGCCTTCCCCGACGCGCCGATCTGGTCGTCGCGACGCTGCGCCGAGGTCATCGCGACGAGTGGCGCCGAGCAGCGTGACACGGCGACGGACGGGCCGCAGGACATGAGAACGACGCCGGTCGTCGCCCCCACGCATACGTTCGCTACGACGGGCTGGGTCGACCTGGGCGCGCGCGCGATCGAGCTGGCGTTCCGCGGGCGCGGCCACACCGACAACGACATCGTGGTCACGGTGCCCGACGCCGCGACGACCTTCGCCGGCGATCTGGTCGAGGAAGGTGCACCGCCGGCATTCGGGGACTCCTACCCGCTCGATTGGCCGGTCACGCTCGACACGCTGATCGGCACCGCCCTGGACGGTCTGGACGGTCCGGACGGTCCGGTGGTTCCGGGGCACGGCGCCGTCGTCGACTGGGACTTCGTCCGCGAGCAACGCGACCTGCTGGCCCGCGTCGCCGAAGCCGGACGCACCAATGCCTGGACGGACGTCGGGCTGCCCGACGACTACGCCGTGATCGCTCGCGAACGCTGCGCCATGCAGTTGCGCTAGCTAGTCGAAGCGGGGGCGCTCGGTGCGGGTGCGCTTGAGCTCGAAGAAGTAGGGGTAGCCGGCGAGCAATCGGGCGCCGTCCCAGACCCGCAACGCGTCCTCGCCTCGGGGGATGCGGGTGAGCACCGGCCCGAAGAACGCGACCCCGTCGACGTGGACGACCGGCGTGCCGACGTCGTAGCCGACCGGGTCCATGCCCTGATGGTGGGACTTGCGCAGCGCCTCGTCGTAGTCGGTCGAGTCCGCGGCATCGGCCAACGACTCGGGCAGGCCGGCCTCGGCGAGCGCCTCGACGATCGTCGGGCGATCGAGCTCGCGGCCCTCGTTGTGGCGACGCGTACCCAGGGCCGTGTAGAGCGGCCGTAACACCTCGCTGCCCTCGGCCTGCTCGGCGGCGATCGCCACGCGCACCGGACCCCAGGCCCGGTCCATCAGCGTGCGGTACTCGTCGGGAAGCTCGCGGCCCTCATTGAGCACCGACAGCGACATCACGTGGAAGTTCAGGTCGATGGGACGCTGTCGCTCGACCTCGAGGATCCAGCGCGAGGTCACCCAGGCGAACGGACAGGCGGGGTCGAACCAGAAATCGACGACAGCTCGGTCAGAGGCGGGGGTCACCGGCGAATCGCTCACCATTCGAGCCTAACTCGTTAGTTGAACGCTCGACCAGCTGTCTCGGCCGTCCGCGGGCAACGTCACTAAAGATGTGGCTCCGCGAGCCAGCGCTAGCCCGGCGCCGCCTACTGTCCCGCGACGAGGATGCAGAACGGGTGACCGGCAGGATCCGCGAGGACGTACAGCGGCTCTCCGTCGTCGGCGGTGCGATCAAGGAGCACTGTCGCGCCGAGCTCCTCGGCCCGTCGCCGATGACGGTGCAGATCCTCCACAGTGGGCACGGCGAAGTCGAGGTGCATCTGCATCGGCACGTCGTGGGCGGGCCAGGTCGAGCGAGGCAGGGTGGCGACCTGCTGGAACGCCAGTTGCCGCTTCCCGTCGTCGTCGACCAGGACCAGCCAGTCGGCATCGTCGACAGCGCCGTGGGACGGAGGCTCGTCGCCGGGGCGGTACCGCAGCCCGAGCAACTGACGGTAGAAGTCCGCAAGCCGACGGGCGTCTGTCGTGTCGAGCGCAGTGTGCATCAGTCTCGGATAGGTCGACACGGTGGGCGGCGCCGTCAGCTGGCGCGGGAGCGCAGCACGGACAGCGCCTGGTCGGCGTGCTTGTCCATGTTGATCTCGCTCGAGATCACGTCGATGACGCGCTGATCGGTGCCGATCACGAAAGTGGTGCGCTTCACCGGCAGGGGTCCGATCCGGCGCTTGACGCCGAAGATGCGAGCGACGGTGCCGTCGGCGTCGGACAGCAGCGGGTAGTCGAAACCGTGCTTGTCCGAGAACTGCTTCTGCTTGTCGACCGAATCGGTACTGATGCCCACCCGCTGCGCACCCACCTCTTTGTACTCGGTGGCCAGATCGCGAAAGTGGCAACTCTCCTTCGTGCAGCCGGAGGTCATCGCGATCGGGTAGAAGAAGAGGACAACCGGTCCCTCGGCGAGCAGTCCGGCCAAGCTTCGCGGCGTACCGTCCTGATCGGGTAGCTCGAAGTCAGGGACCACGTCATTCGCCTTCACCCCGCCAGCCTAGGCCGTGACGACAAAGAGCGTCGAGACCTGCGACACTCGTCATACCATCCGTGAAACGAATACTGCACATCTCGACCGGGAGTGAGCCGCGCACGTGTCCGTACCCAACCTCACGCGCGAGGACGCCGGTCTCCGCGCCGACCTGCTCCGCGTCGACTCCTACGACGTCGTCCTGGATTTCACCGACAACGCCGGCAAGCCCACCGAGCGCACGTTCCGCTCGGTCACCACGCTGCGCTTGACGGCCCGCCGGCCGGGGGCGTCCACGTTCCTCGACATCGTCGCCGACGCGATCACCGCGGTGACCCTCAACGGCGGGGCCGTCGACGTCGGCGACTATGACCCCGAGCGCGGCATCGTGCTGGCTGACCTCGCCGACGACAACACCGTCGTGGTCGAGGCCGACATGGCGTACACGAATTCGGGTGAAGGCATCCACCGCTTCGTCGACCCGCTCGACGGCGAGACGTATCTGTACAGCCAGTTCGAGACGGCCGACGCGAAACGGGTGTACGCGTGTTTCGACCAGCCCGATCTCAAGGCCAGCTTCACGTTTCACGCCACGGTGCCCGGGGCGTGGGAGGTCGCGTCGAACACCAAGGCGGCCAGCGTCGATGAGCACGACAACGGCGCCAAGACGGTGCACTTCGCTCCGACGCCGCGGATCAGCCCCTACGTCAGCGCCCTGGTGGCCGGGGCATACCACGTCGTGCGCGACCACCACGACGGCATCGACCTGGGGCTGTACTGCCGCCAGAGTCTCGTCGAGCACTTCGACCCGGACGAGATCTTCGAGATAACCAAGCAGGGATTCGACTGGTACCACGCGAACTTCGGGACGCGGTACTTCCTCGACAAGTACGACCAGCTCTTCGTCCCGGAGTTCAACGCCGGCGCGATGGAGAACGCCGGCTGCGTGACCTTCCGCGAGGACTACGTGTTCCGCGGCAAGGTCACCGACGCCCGGCGCGAGCGGCGGGCCGAGACGATCCTGCACGAGATGGCCCACATGTGGTTCGGCGATCTGGTGACCATGCGGTGGTGGGACGACCTGTGGCTCAACGAGTCGTTCGCCACCTACGTCTCAGCGCTGTGCCAGTCCGAGGCGACGCGGTTCACCAATACCTGGACGACGTTCGCGAACATCGAGAAGACGTGGGCCTACCGGCAGGACCAGCAGCCGACCACGCATCCCATCGCCACCGACGCGCCCGACGTGCAGACCGCCGAGGTCAACTTCGACGGCATCACCTACGCCAAGGGGGCGAGCGTGCTCAAGCAGCTCGCCGCCTACGTCGGCATCGAGCACTTCCTCGCCGGCCTGCGCGACTACTTCACCGAGCACGCGTACGGCAACACGACGCTGGGCGATCTGCTGGTGGCGCTGGAGCGATCGTCCGGGCGTGACCTCGGGTCGTGGTCGAAGCTGTGGCTCGAGACCGCGGGCATCAACACGATCCGTCCCGACTACGACGTGGACGCAGACGGTCGGTACACCCGCTTCGAGCTCGTGCAGTCGGCGCCCGACGACGTAGCCAGCTCGAACGTGCTTCGCCCGCACCGGCTCGCCGTCGGCGTGTACCAGGACGACGCGACGAGCGGGCAGCTCACGCGCTCTGACCGCATCGAGCTCGACGTCACCGGTGAGCGCACCGCCGTGAAGGAGCTGGTCGGCCTGACCGCGCCGGCGCTGCTGCTGGCCAACGACGACGACCTCACCTACTGCAAGCTGCGCCTGGACGAGCACAGCCTGCAGACGCTGCGAGACGGTGGCATCGCCCGGCTGCCGGAGTCGTTGCCGCGGGCGCTGTGCTGGTCGGCCGCCTGGGACATGACGCGCGACGGCGAGCTGGCCACCCGCGACTACGTCGCCCTCGTCCTCGCCGGCGCCGAGGCGGACTCGAACATCGGGCTGCTCCAATCGCTGAACCGACAAGCCTTGCGCGCTTTGGAGATCTACGCAGATCCGGGCTGGGCGCCCACCGGCTATCACGCCATGGCCGAGAAGGCCTTCACCGCACTGCACGCCGCAGCGCCCGGATCCGATCACCAGCTCGCCTGGGCGCACGCCTTGCTCGGATCAGCCCGCGAGGGCGAGCACCTGCAGGCGATTCGGGGGCTGCTCGACGGCGGGCACACCGTTGCGGGGCTCTCGCTCGACGCGGAGCTGCGCTGGGCGATCGTCGCGGCGCTGTCGGCGCAGGGCGTCGTGGACGACGACGGGATCCAGGCCGAGCTCGATCGCGATCCGTCCTCAGCCGGGCACCGTTACGCCGCGACGGCTCGCGCGCTGCGTCCGAGCGCCGTGGCCAAGGCCGAGGCGTGGCGGCTCGCGACCGAGGACGACACCGTGCCCAACGCGATGCAGGAGGCCGTCATCGTCGGGTTCTCCCACCCGACCCAGGGCGCGTTGCTCGAGCCGTACGTGCCCCGCTACTTCGACGTCGTCCCCGAGGTCTGGCGTCGACGCAGCAGCGAGCTCGCGCAGAACGTCGTGATCGGGCTCTTTCCTACGTGGACCTCGACCATCACCCAGGCGACGCTCGATGCTGCGGATGAGTTCCTCGGCCGCTCCGAGCTCCCGGCGGCGCTGCGCCGCCTGGTGAGCGAGGGACGGGCCGATATCGCCCGCGCCCTGCGCGCCCGGGCCACCGACGGGGCTGTCTAACCCCGCCGGAAACGGTGCGGTCGGCGTCCCCGTAGCCGCGGCTCCGGCCGGCACTCCCGGCTTGGCCGCGGATAGGACAGTGGCGGCGGCGGGGCTCTTCGCGCGAGCGCTCATCGCGTTGTGCGTACGTGCGGGCGCTCATCGCGTTGCGCGTACCGTACGGGCAGCCGATGGTTGGTTCGAGCTGCGCGATTGCTTACTAACGCGTAACCTACGGCCGTCTCATTCGTTGGGGCGGGGGCCGGCCTCGCTCCTCCTGTTGGAGGCGACGGATGGCGTTCACCCCGAAGCGGCGGCACCGAACCGACTCCGACGAGCCGTACACGCCCCGGCACTCGCGGCTGCACATCCGGATGCCGGCCCCCGCGATCGGTACCCGGGGCGTTCGCGCGGTCGTGGCAATTGCCGCGTTGGCGGCTGCGACAACGCTCAGCGGGGCCAGCGCTACCCACACCAGACCCAAGGCGAAGCCACCGGATGAACCAGCCACGTCGACGGCCCTGCCGCAACTGCCGCTGACGCCCGAGATGCTGGCCCGCGGCGCGCCGCCCGGCGCCAAGCTGCTGCCCCGCAAGCCCGTGCACGTCGCGCATCCGGCCCCGGCCACCAAGCCGGTGATCGCGGGCCTCGCCGCCAACGGCATCCCCAACATCGCGCTCAACGCCTACCGCCTCGCCGCCACCCGGCTGGCGTCGGCCGAGCCGAACTGCGGCATCCAGTGGCCGCTGCTCGCCGCGATCGGACGCGTCGAGTCCAACCACGGCCGCTTCGGGGGCGCCGTCCTGTACCCGGACGGGACGTCGCTGCCGCGGATCATCGGCATCGCCCTGGACGGCACCCGGTCGGTCTACATCGGCGACACCGACGGCGGACGCCTGGACGGCGACACCCGGTATGACCGGGCCGTCGGACCGATGCAGTTCATCCCAAGCACCTGGGCGTCCTGGGGAATCGACGGCAACGGCGACGGCGTCGCCAGCCCGTTCAACGTCGACGACGCCGCCCTGGCCGCGGCCCGCTACCTGTGCGCGTCCGGCGGCGATCTGCGCACACGATCGGGGCAGGTCGCCGCGGTGCTCGCGTACAACGACTCGGACGAGTACCTGGCTCAGGTCCTCGGGCTGGCCGCCGCCTACGCGCAGGGCGTCCCGGTCGACGACCTGCCCATCAGCGGCCCGACCACGGGTGGGCTACCGCCGGCCAACCCGTGGGCGGGCCTTCCGGTGAACCCGGCGCTGCCGCCGGCCGGCGCGGCGGGAACCCAGTCCCCCGCTGCCGCCACGAGGCCCGGGTCGACCATGGCCACCACTGCCCGCACCGTGCCCGGCCACCCGGACGGATCGTCCGCCCCTCCGCCGCCGTCGAGTCCACGGTCGCACCCGTCCGGCGGCACCGGACTGGGCCAATCGCCCGCCCCGGGCTCGTCACCCCCGCCCACCCGAACACCGTCCGGGCCGAGCAGCAAGCCGCCGTCGTCGCCCAGCACGCCGCCGAATCCACTGCAGACGGTGATCAACGGCGTCCTGTGCACGATCAGCCTGCTCGGTATACCAATCTGCCCGCCGAGCTGACTCCGAGCTGACTCAGGGGCGCCCGGCAGCGTCGGCGAGCATGCGCAGGCCGGTGACGATGCCCCCGGTGAGATCGCCGCTCGCGAAGGCGGCGCGCATGCCGAGCGCGGCGAGCGCACACGACCGATTGGGCAACCGCGGAGCGGAGCCTTCACCGGTCACTATGTGCAGCCGTCGTTGTCCGGGCGACACCGCCACCAGGACGGCACCGTCGGCCTCGGTTGCGAGCTTCTCGTACAGCGCCTCGGCGGTGGCGCGCGTCGGTTCGGCGAGCTCGCCCACGTAGAGGGAGAACGTCAGCCCGGTCTCGCGGCTGGACAGCGTCAACGCCTCGTCGATCCGAGCCAGCTGCCGCGCGTTGAAGGGGCTGCTGCCGTCGTCGCGCCCGGCGCTCGGGCCGTGCGCGACGAGCTCGGTGGACCGCTTCGCGTCACCACTCACCGCTGGCACCCCCGACCGCGTTGGGGGTAGGCGCGGGCGCGCCGGACTCGATCGCCGGGCGGGCCGGCGCCTCGACGGCGCGGTGCCCGGTGGCCGGGGCGGCATCGGTGAGCGGACGAGGGATGTACCAGACGGGTGGGTACGTCCAGGGCTTTCCGGGGCGGTAACGGTTGGGTTGATGGAGCTCACCCGGGCCGAAGACCAGCACCGCGAACACCCCGATGACCAAGATCGGGATGCCGGCAAACACCAGTGCCGTCTGCGCGATGCTCACTCGTCGACTCCGCGCAACGTGATCTCCTCGCTCATGCCCACTCCGATGCGCACCGCGGCTCAGCGCGAGCCGATGTCCACGTCGACACGGTAGCGAACCGGGCCGCACGCTCCGCAGTCAGGCGCCCCAGATCGGGGGATGCCTGTCCCGCCACGGCGCTGCCGCTTCGACTTGCGCGCCGAGCGTGAGCAGCGTGGCCTCAGCGGCGGGCCGCCCGACGAGCATGACGCCGATCGGCAGGCCCTCGCGGCTCTGGTGAAGCGGCAGCGAGATGGCCGGCTGACCCGTGGCGTTCACCACGGCGGTGAACGGCGTGAATCGCTTCTGCCGCTCGAAGTCGGCGCCCGGATCACCGTCGCGGTCGAACCAGCCGACCGGACGCGGCAACATCGCGAGCGTCGGGGTGAGCACCGCGTCCAGGTGCGCCGTCGCCGCGATGGCCTGCCGGGCGAACAACCCGAGCGTGCCGATCGCCTGCGCGTACTGCGGTGCGCTGATCGCCCGGCCCCGTTCGCGCAGATAGCGGGTCAGTGGACGCAGCTCGCCCTCGCGCGCCGGGTCGACCGGGACCAGGGTCGCCGACACCGACCACACCGTCTCGAACGCGGGCACCGCCTCGCGCGGCACCGGCGAGTCGATGTCGATCACCTCATGGCCGAGCCCCTCCAGCAGCCGGCTCGCCTGCTCCCACGCATCGCGCACCTGGGGGTCGATCTCGGCCTCGATCGGTGGGTCGATGAACCGGCCGATCCGCATCCGGCCGGGATCGCGCTCGCAGGCGCGCCGGAACGGCTCGTCGGGGCGCGGCAACGGATCCGGGTCGCCCGGCCGCGGTGCCGCCACGGCGTCCAGGAAGGCAGCGGCGTCCCGGACGGTGCGCGTCAGGGGTCCGTAGACGGCCAGCCGCGTCGCGTCCACGTCGAACGGACCCTTGGAGACCCGTCCCCGCGAGGGCTTGAGCCCGACCAGACCGCAGATGCTCGCCGGGATGCGGATCGAGCCGCCGCCGTCGCTGCCCTGCGCGAACGGGATGAACCCGCCAGACACCGCCGCGGCCGCTCCCCCGCTCGAGCCGCCCGACAACCGCGAGGTGTCCCACGGCGTGCGCGCCGGCGGGCCGATGTCGGTCTCGGTGTAACAGGGCAGACCGAACTCGGGGGTCGCGGTCTTGCCGATGCTGATCGTGCCGGCGGCGCGCAACGATTCGACGATGTAGTCGTCGAAGGTCGGCACGAACTCCTCGTACACCGTCGAACCGAGCTTGGTGACGATTCCCTTGGTGAGATTGAGGTCCTTGATCGCGATCGGGACGCCCAGCAGTGGCGGCAGCGTCGCCTCGTCGGTCGCGTTCTGCACTGCCTGCTCGGCCGCCTTCGCCTGCTCGCGGGCCGCATCGGCGGTGACGGTGACGAATGCGCCGAGCTGCTCGTCGAGGCGATCGATGCGATCCAGGGCGTGCTCGACGAATTCGACCGGGCTCACCTCACGCCGGCGCACCGCCGCGGCGGCCTCCAGCGCGGTCAGGTCATGCAGTGCCGTCATGCCGTCAAACTAGTGGCCAAACCTATCCGGCTGGCGCGAGCGCTCATCGCGTTGTTATCTCAGCGACGTGTCTGCGCAGCACCTTCCGGGCCGTGCGGCGCGACGTGAGGTCGGTGACCAGGTGCACGGTCAGGCCGTCGACGAGCGCCCAGAGCCGTTCGGTCTCCTGCGCGACGTTGCGCGCGGGCGCCATCAGCCCGAACCCGGCCAGGGCGAGCACGCACTGGCGGCACAGCTCCCGCACGCTCTCGTCGGCCTCGCGTCGCAGCGCGCGCATCTCGGGATCGATGAGTGACCGTGGAGCGAACGCCAACCAGATCTGCGCCTCGGCCAGGCGCTCGTCGTCGAACGGCATGACCTGCTCGAGCAGGCCGATGACGATGTCGTCGGCCTTGCCTCGACGCGCCGCGGTCTCGCGAGCCGCGGCCCCGGCCTCGATACGGGCCCGTACCCGACTCATAACCTCCTGCATGGCGAAGCGCAGCAGGCCGTCCTGACTGTCGAAGAAGTACCGCAAGGAGCCCATCGACAGGTTCGCCTCGCGGGCGACTTCGCGGACGGATGCGTGCTCGACCCCGTCGCGGCGGATCACCCGCCACACGGCCTCGGCCAATTCGGTGCGGCGCTGGGCGTGATCCACGACGCGGGGCATTGACGCTTTGTAGCACACTCGTGCTACGATCGGTAGTAACACAGTCGTGCTACTAAGGAGCGTTCGAAGTGATCATCGCTGGCATCGTCGCGTGCGAGATCGCCTTCTGGGCCTTCCTCTGCGGTGGCCTCGCCGTGCGATACCTGCTGCGCAAGCGGCGGCTCAGCACGTTCGTCCTGCTCGGCTCGCCCCTGGCCGACCTGGGGTTACTGGTGCTGTCTGCGATTGATCTGGCCCGCGGCGCGAGGGCCACCGAGGCGCACGCGCTTGCGGCCGCCTACATCAGCTTCACCGTCGTGTTCGGACACAGTGTCGTCCGCTGGGCCGATGCCCGATTCGCGCATCGCTTCGCCGGCGGACCGCCACCGGTCAAGGGGCCCAAGCGGGGCCCGGAGCGGGTACGGCACGAATGGCGCGAGTTCGGCAAGGCGGTGCTCGCGGTAGCCATGGCGAGCGCCCTGATCGGTCTGGCGGTGTTGCTGATCGACAACTCCGATCGCAGCCAGGCGCTGATCGGCTTCGAGACGCACCTGGGCGGGCTGCTGGTCATCTGGCTGATCGTCGGTCCACTGTGGGACACGCTGTTCTCGGCACGCCCGGCAAACTGATTGCCGGGCGCGGCACCGGCCCATATCTTTGCCTCAGTCAAAGATATGGAGTTGGACGTGGACGACACCGTCGCTGCCATACGCGGCTTCAACCGCTACTACACGAACGTCATCGGCGCGCTCGGCGAGGGCCACCTGCACTCGCCGTACACGCTCACCGAGGCCCGCGTGCTGTACGAGCTGGCGCAGCACGACTCGCGCGACGTGGTCGAGCTGCGCCGCCAGCTCGATCTGGACGCCGGTTACCTGACGCGCATCCTCACCCGCTTCGAGGGGGACGGTCTGGTCACCCGGCGTCGTTCCGACACTGACGGGCGGCGTCAGATCGCCGCCCTGACCAAGGCCGGACGGGCCGCGTTCACCACGCTCAATCGCCGCGCCAACCGGGACGTGTCGCGGCTGCTCGAGCCGCTGGCGCCGGGCGAGCGCGGCCAGCTGCGCCAGGCGCTGCAGACCGTGCGGACGCTGCTCGACCGCGACGGGCCGGCCGGCGAGGTCACGCTGCGGCAACCGGCAGCAGGAGATCTCGGCTGGATCGTCGCCCGCAACGCCGAGCTGTACACCGCCGAGTACGGCTGGGACGCCGGCTACGAGACGCTCGTGGCCCGCATCGTCGCCGACTTCGCCGCGACACACGATCCGGATCGCGAACGCGCGTGGATCGCCGAGGTCGGCGGGCGGCGCGTCGGCTGCGTCATGTGCGTGCGCGCCGACGACGCCGACCATGCCACGGCCAAGCTGCGGCTGCTGCTCGTCGAGCCGTCCGCCCGCGGGCTCGGGGTCGGCACCCGGTTGGTCGGCGCCTGCGTCGATTTCGCCCGCGACGCCGACTACCAGCGGATGACGCTGTGGACGCAGAGCACCCTGATCGCCGCCCGCCGCATCTACGCCGCCGTCGGATTCGAGCTGGTGCACTCCGCACCGCATCACAGCTTCGGCGCCGACCTGGTCGAGGAGACCTGGACGATGGAGCTGTCAGGCTGAGGCGGGCTCGGCGCTCGTCCAGTCCAGGGCGAGGTAGCGCTGCCAGGCCGGATCGCGTTTGGCCCAACCCAGAACAACAGCCACCGTTGCCGGTGGCCGGGTAGGTGCTGCGACCAGGTGCCAACCGAGTTCGGCGAGCAGGCGGTCGCCCTTGCGGTGGTTGCACCTGGCGCAGGCGGCAACCACGTTCGTCCATATGTGTTCGCCGCCGCGCGACCGCGGCCGCACGTGGTCGATGGTGTCGGCGCGCAGGCCGCAGTAGACGCACGCATGCCGGTCGCGATCGAGCACCGCTCGGCGGGTCAAGGGCACCTCGCGCCGGTACGGCACGCGCACGTAGCGCGACAGGCGTACGACGGTCGGCACCGGGATCGACGTCCGCGCCGAGCGCATCACCCCGTCGCCCGATTCGACGACGACGGCCTTCTCGGCCAGCACGAGGACGACGGCGCGCCGCAGCGGCACGACGCACAATGGCTCGTACGTCGCGTTGAGCACTAGCGCACCTGACATCGGCACACTCCTCGAGCCCAGATCCCGACCCGACATAGTCAACCGGACGACGGCCCCGCGCGCACGAACTTTCGCGAGTATCACGTGGTCGGGCGCGTCGCCGTCCTGATAAATCCGGACATTTCGTCCACACGGGCGGTCGCCGGGCCGGACGACCACCCCAGCTGGCAGGCTGAACCGCCGTGGACAGTCACATCGCCTTGCCGAAGTACCTGCACGAGCACAGCAAGGCGCTGATCGAGACGCCGGCGCGCATCCTGGCGATCATCGTGGTGGCGCTGATCCTCCGGCTGATCCTGCATCGGATGATCAACCGCCTCGCCCGGCCGGCCGAGCGCGCCGGGCTGCCCCGCATCCTGCGTCCATTGCGCGAGAAGCGCGGCGGGAACGCGATCCTGGAGTCGACCGGCCTGCTGTCAGAACGTCGCACGCAACGCGCCGCAACGATCGCCTCGGTGCTCAAAAGCTTCGTATCGTTCACGATCTTCGTGCTGGCCGGGCTGCTCATCCTCAGCGAACTCGACGTCAACCTGCTGCCGCTGGTCGCCGGCACGTCCATCGTGGGCGTCGCTCTCGGCTTCGGCGCGCAGAACATCGTCAAGGACTTCCTGGCCGGAATGTTCATGATGCTCGAGGACCAGTACGGCGTCGGCGACGTGATCGACTTCGAACAGGCGACCGGCACGGTCGAGGCGGTCAGCCTGCGCACAACTCGGCTGCGCGACGTCAACGGCACGGTCTGGTACGTCCGCAACGGCGAGGTGGTGCGCGTCGGCAACAAGAGCCAGGGCTACGCGCAGGTGGTACTCGACGTGCCCATCGCGGCGTCGACCGACGTCGAGACGGCGTCGGCCGCGATGCTCGAAGTCGCCCGGCAGATGCACGACGAGGACGAGTGGTCCGAGGTGTTCCTGGGCGAACCGGAGGTGCAGGGCGTCGAGGCCATGACCCGCGAGGAGACCGTGATCCGCCTGGTCGTGCGGGTGCGGCCGCTCGAGCAGTGGCGCACGGCGCGCGAGCTGCGCCGGCGCATCCGGGAAGGCCTGGACCGCCTGGACATCGCGGCCGGCGAGCCCCAGGAGGCGCAACCGTCGGAACCAGCCGCGCCGGCTGAGCAGGCCGACGACTAACCCAGATCGCGCACCGCGTCGAGCACAGTGCGGTGCAGGGTCGGGTAGGCGTAGTGCATCGTGGCCAGCGTCTTGACCGGCACCTCGGCGTGTACAGCCAGGGTGAGCATCCCGAGGATCTCGCCGCCGTGCGGGCTCACCACGGTCGCGCCGACCAGGACGCCCCGGTCGGTGTCCTCGACGAGTTTGACCACCCCGTCGTTGCCCTTGCCGTAGATCCAGCCCCGCGTCGATGCCGGGATCTGAGCGCTGCCGGTGCGCACGTCGAGGCCCTTGTCGCGCGCCTGTTGTTCGGTGAGCCCGACCCGGCCTACCTCGGGATCGCTGAACGTCACCCAGGCCACCCCGTGGTAGCCGCCGTACAGATCGCCGCGTTGCAGCAGCCGGGCCACGAGCACCCGCGCCTGCCACACCGCCACGTGGGTGAACGCGCCGCGTCCGGTCGAATCGCCGACCGAGTAGAGGCCGTCAACCGGCTCGCCGTCGCGCAGCACGCGCATCCCGTCGTCGACGTCCAGCGTGTGAGCGTCACCGTCCAGTCCGAGCACGTCGAGCTGGAGGTCCAGCGTGTTCGGCCGCCGTCCCACCGCGACGAGCAGCTTCTCGCCGGTGACGGTGCTGCCGTCGTCGAGCGTCACGAGCACGCCCTCGCCGCCGGCGCTCACTCCCGTGGCGCGGACGTTGGTATGCAGCTCTAGCCCTTCGCGCGCCAGCACCTCGGCGACGGCCGCCGAGGCCTCGGGCTCCTCGACCCGCAGGATGCGGTCAGACGCCTCGACGACGCGCACCTTCGCCCCGAATCGGGCCAGCGCCTGGCTGAGCTCGATGCCGATCGCTCCCCCGCCGAGCACCGCCAGGCTGGCCGGCGCGATCGGTGACTGCATCACCTCGCGGTTCGTCCATACCGGGCCGTCGACGCTGCGTTCCAGGTCGGCGAGGCCCTCGATCGGCGGCATCGCCGGCGCCGTGCCCACCCCGACGACGACATGCCGCGCTGTGTACGTCTTGTCGCCCACCCCGACCTTGATCGCGCCGTCGTCCGCGCGGCCGGCCAGCCGGGCCAGGCCGCGCACGAACGTCCCGCCGAGGTTCTCGAACCGCTCGACGGCCACCCGGTCGTCCCAGTCGTCGGTCGCCTCGTCGCGGATCCGCTTCGCCACCTTGCCGTACTCCGGCGTCGCCTGCGCCGTACCGGCCAGGTCGTTGACGTACGTGGCGTCGGTCAGT
>Ga0137415_10003486_pt1 | contig 15616 bp, 19 predicted proteins | sample CZODoug3_1_1_16f_FD_183082 | JGI IMG/M metagenome (GOLD analysis project Ga0137415, IMG submission 183082) | Vadose zone soil fungal communities from Angelo Coast Range Reserve, California, USA - CZODoug3_1_1_16fungal (Hybrid Assembly) | ecosystem: Environmental > Terrestrial > Soil > Vadose... | reverse complement strand
TCCATGGCTTACTGGAAATACAAGCGATACGACGAACTTTACAACTGAACAAATTCGATAGTCCTTATTAGCGAAAGGGGTCTTCGGAAGATCAGAACGCTCCGATGCCCTCGCAGAAGAAGCCGATCTCGAAACCTACCAAGAGGATTCGCATCCTTGTGGCGAAGCCCGGACTAGATGGTCACGATAGAGGTGCGCTGATCCTAACTCGGGCTTTCCGGGACGCGGGCATGGAAGTAATCTACACAGGTTTTCTGGCCACGCCCGAGCAAGTTGCCCAGATGGCGATCGATGAAGATGTGGACGTTGTGGCTATGAGTCTTCTCAACGGCGCCCACATGACCGCTTTCCCCAAGGTCGCTAAGCTCATCCGGGAAAAGGGTGGAGATGATATTCTCCTGGTGGGTGGAGGAATTATTCCGGATGAGGATAAGCCTCTCTTGGAGAAGCAGGGTATCACGGGAAACTTCGGGCCTGGAACCTCTCTCAAGACGATCATCGAGCATGTCGAGAGTGTTGTGAGCGAGAGAGACTCTAAGAAGAAGCGGTAGGACCAAGACATTTCTATCCGAGGATATCTCGCTGGGAGTCGAAAAAACATGGGCTTTCTCTCTATCATGGGCAAGGCCATCATCGGAGTTGCCATTATCGCCCCGGTCGTAGCTCTCTACTTTGCGATGACATCCAGTGACGCTCTGGGTATGGTAGGTGTTGTAGGATTGCTTGCAGGGAGCGGCATATTTTGCATCGGGGGTTTCTACGCAGGACTACTTGGCCTCAAGATCGAGAAATTGTCCGCTAGGCTGGACCCGGTTTCCAAGCAGAGACCTAGAACCAAAGCGAAGAACCTCATCAAGGCCGAATGCCCCGTCGACCATCACGAGGTCGTGTTCGTCCACGTGAGCCCCTACCGAAACGATGCAGTGCCAGATGGACTGGACCTGTTTCTAGGATCTTGCGGCCACGAAGTCCACCGCGGGGAGATAGAGGCCGAGGCGTAGCAAACAATGGAAACAGCATCTACAACCCAGACAAGCAAACGAGTGGTTATCGAGCAGGATATTCCGGAACCTGCGATATCGGGACTTGTAGAATTCATCGACAGGTACTATCTCCCTTCGAAGACTCGGTTCATCGAGGACCTTTCCCATGGCAAAACCGAGAACGGGGACGGCTTCGAACTGTCATGGAGACTCAAGCCCGTCGGACCAGAACAAGCGAGATCTCTGCCAGTAGTCCTCAGGATTGCCAGGGCTGCCATCGAGCTCGATTTTTCCGGCCTGGATCTGGACGACAAAACCCAGAAGAAAGCGATCTCGAGAACCGTTGATGAGATCGAGGCAGTTGTCCTTTCCTATTTCCAGAACGTGAAGACGACCAGTCTCTACTTTGTCATCGGGGCGACCGAAGAGCACTCCGAGGCGCCTAATCAGCGGAGCCCAATGAGCAATGCCGTCAAGAGAATTTTCGCAGGAAACACCACGAGCCTATTCCTCTCGTTCACTCTCCTAAGCTTCGCCCTCTACTTCATTATTGGAGTCTACACCGTCTTTCTATTGATCAGTGTCCAACTCGTCGCGCTAATATTCTCCGACAAGATTGTTTACAGACTGGGCAGTGTCCGCCCAAATGCTGAAAGGCCACTTGTAACGATCGCAAGTGTCCGGTCCAACCCGGAAACCCTCAAGGCAGTCTCGCAGCACGGCAAGAAGATACTCTCGCAGATTCGAGAGGAGATAGCTAGAACTGCCACCGCTGCGTACTCTGCCGCTGCCAACGAGGAACTCAAAGGGAAAGTCATCGGTGCATTTCTCAGACATGGTATCGTAGCGTCCGGAAACGAGATTACTGTCAAGACGAGAAACGTATACCGTATTGTTCAGGAAGTGTCGGAAAGGTTCGGTCGGCCAACTCCGAAGATCACCGTTGCTAACACGATTGTGTCCAATGCTTCTGCAACGGGAATCTCGTCAAGTCGCTCTACGGTAATGATCACGGCTGGTTCGCTGGAGGACCTGAATGATGAGGAGCTAGAGGCAGTGATAGGTCACGAGTTGGGGCATGTGAAGGGTCATGATCCCGTGATTCTGTTCGGTGCGACTTCGTTCGAGTTCTTGGGAAGGTTCTTTCTCTGGTTTCCTCTCCTGCTATACCTGGGCATTTTCTATTTCGTTCTAGTGTTTGGCGCGATCTTTCTCATCGGAAAGTTTCTGGAGACCAGAGCCGACACTGAATCTGCTATGATGCTCGGAAATCCAGGGGCGCTGGCTTCTGCTTTGACGAAGATAGGATTCAGGCAGCTGTATCGCGAGAAATACGACCCCGGAACAAAGCTGTTCGACTGGTTCCGATTTGACCCACATCCTCCCATCTACTTCAGAATCGCTAGACTCTCAAGGTATTCGGAGAGCCAGAAATCTGTCGGGCATTCGCTTCTGATCTCGATACGAGATGTCATAGTAGGCTTCTTCTCCGCGCTGTTCTGAGCCTAGACATCAATCGCCCTCACCGTATTCCGTATGCTTAAGTTCCGGAGAAACTCGGCCCTTCAACCTGAGACTTGTCTAACATGACGGTCGAACGCAAGCTCGAACAGTTTCTTGACGAGGACGTAGGTAATGGGGACATCACCACAGACTCTCTCGTCGATCCATCGAAAGGTTCCGTTGGACACGTTGTCTGCAAGGAACGAGCCATAGTCGCTGGAATCGCTGAATCCATAATCATGCTGAAGCTTGTGGGTTGCGAAGGTAAACCGAAGGTACGCGACGGCCAGGAAGTTCCGGTGGGGACGGTTATTCTAGAAGTTAGTGGTCGTGGAATTGACTTGCTTAAGGTAGAGCGGACTTTGTTGAACCTGCTATGTCACATGTCCGGGGTCGCAACGGCCACCGCTGAGCTTGTTAACATCGTTAAGACTAATCGTGGCATAGCCAGAATAGCTTGCACTCGAAAGACTCTTCCGGGTCTTAGGTACTTCGAGAAAAAAGCGGTCGAGCTAGGAGGTGGTGACACCCACCGTCTCAGGCTTGATGACGCGGTCTTGATCAAAGACAACCATTTGGTGCTGGCAGGCTCAATAGCCGAGTCTGTCCGAAAGGCGAAGGCCAAGGTGAGCTTCACCAAGAAGATTGAGGTTGAGGCAACTAGCCCGGAACAGGCGGTGGAAGCAGGGTTGGCTGGGGCTGACATCGTCCTGTTGGACAACATGACACCGCAGGATGTGAAGAGGTCGGTGGATGTACTAGAAACCAAAAAATTGCGAAACCACATTCTGGTCGAGGTGTCCGGCGGCATTACGCGAGAAAATCTCGCGAGTTACGTCAAAACGGGGGTGGATGTGATTTCTGTCGGATCGATAACAAACTCCGCTAGGGCGATTGACATGAGTCTTGAACTCCACTCTGTCAAGAAATAGCCGGCTCGAAGAGAATCATCCTAGGATAGTGTTCTGGCTCGAGCGCTAAACAGCTGATCGAGAGAGCACAGGAGATTCGTGATCGAGAACACCGGCTCAAGCCATCTCTCCGACTGAAGACCCGGGAAGAGATCTACAAGTTCATCCATGACAGGGGGCTCGTCTCGGCACTGGGAGGAAACGAGCTTCCAAGCTTCATCAGCGCAATACTAGGTAGACCATGGAAGCCCTCCGCGAAAGGCTTCACCGGATGGAGTGATTGGTGGTCGATCAAGATATCCGGCCAATCAGTATCTCGCATTTCCCGGGAGATCGAGGGAAGAAAGGATATTCTGGCTACTAGAATATTCAGACGAACCAAAATCTTCGTATCTGATGAGCTCTGGCCAATCATCGGTCCTATTGTGAAACATCATCAAGAGCCCGTTATGAAACGAAAGATCTTTTCCGATCTGGAACAGAGGCTGTTGGAAACTATCGAGGCGGAGGGTTTGATCCGGACGGACCGATTGAGAAAGAAGTTGAGGCTTGAAGGTAAGGCAAACAATTCCAAGTTTCACCGCTCGTTAAGCAAGCTGGAAAGCTACGCGCTGATAGTTGGTGTTGAAGATCCTCATCCAGAGAGACATATGCACGCTAACATCTGGCAGACATGGGACACTAGAACCGGTAGGCGAATAAGTCGTGCAGTCCTCCCCTACAACGAGGCGATAGTTAAACTCCTCGAGAAGACTATCGACGCCTGCGTTCTCGCCCGCGAGGATCAGGTCAGCAAATGGTTCGAGTGGAGTGTCGACATGGAAGCGGTCAGGGAGAGATCGTTGCTGAACGAAGCATTTCTGAGGGCTGGACCCTACCTCGTCTCATCTCGGATTCATGATCTCAACAATTAATGACCAAGCAACTCCCAGATCTGAACTATGCCAATCTCACCTACCGATCCTTCAACCTCCGCTCTCGTCCCGAAAAGTCCAATCATAGAGAGAATCGAGAGAGAAGCAGGAGTTCCGGACCTAGCCAATATTCTCACAAATCGTCTCGTTCCGACTGACCTGCAATCGTTGCTCTTGGAGGTCTACGGCCGCAGAGCGAAGAAGCGACAGTCAAAAGTATTGCTTGAGGATTATGTCTCAAACCGTTTCACCCGGCCGTCTGCCTCGAGTCCTCGACGTCTGCTTGAATGGGATCGCATCGCGTTCTCGCGACTACCCACAGTCTTCCAGCCCATCGAACTCTCACCGGTCTGCCCGCTAGGAACAGTCTCCATGCTATCCCCAATCAGCCAGGATTGGACAGTTTCGACAATTCGGAACACGGAGGTTGTTGCTGACTCGACAAATGTACTCGCGCTCGAATGCGTAGTTAGACGCCGCGAGCAGAAGAGCTTCTCTTCCGGTAAGGCGGCTCCCGTTCATATAGCCACGAGTCATCGCCTCTTAAGAGGCCAGAAATTCAGCGTCGGCCCCGGTACCAGACAACACTTCAGAATCTTCACCCTGTGTAGTGCAGGCCGCGATCCAGGGAATCTAGGGTTCGAGACCGAGGCTTTGAGTCTCCACATCGGATTCTATCTTGCGGCGCTCAGACAGTTTCTAGGCACCAAGACAGCTCTTCGGATTGCCATTTCTGATCTCGGGTCGAAGGCCGCGCGACCAGTGGTTCAGTCGGAAGTGGTTGAGAAGCTTCAGTCCGCACACAAGAAGGCCAGAGTCGGGATCGACCAGGACCGGAAGCAAGGCAGAGGATACTATGGCGAGTTGAGTTTCAAGATCTTTGCAACACCCTCTAAGGGTCGGGAGCAGGAACTTGTTGACGGTGGAGATGTCAATTGGACCCAGAAGCTCCTCAACAACGCGAAGGAGCGTTTGATCATCAGCGGATGTGGCAGCGAGAGGCTTTGTGAGCTCTTCGACCCGGGCGCGTCTCCAAAGAGCGTCTAGGGTCCTAGCGCTATTGCTGGGTGCTTTTTTCTTTTCTCAGCAGCTCGTCTAACCGTTCGAAGCTTTCGTCCCAGTACTGTTGAAACTCCGTAGCCCAAACAGCAACTTCCCGCAAGGGCTTGGCCTGCAGGCGGCACCAGTGTCGTTGTGCTTCACGTCGCCGTTCGATGAGGCCGGCTTTCTCGAGGACTTTCAGGTGTTTGGAGACGGCGGGTTGGCTCATTGGCAAAGGCCTCGCCAGTTCTTGGACCGTAGCCTCGCCCTGCGCGAGGCGGGCGAGGATGGTGCGGCGTGTCGGGTCCGCTATGGCCTGAAAGGTTGCGGAGAGGCTGCCATCGCTCAATGGAGAGTCCGCAGGACTTCGTCGAGGCGATCGTAGCCCTCGTTCAAGCCGCTTTCCATGTTGCTAGCTAGCATACCGTCACGATGCTCCTTGCGCTCAAACTTGACGATGGATTTGACTGTGGTTCGGCCGTTGTGTTCTTCGAAGAGGGCTGTCTGAAGGGATTCGCCTGGCATTCCTTCGAAATTCCAAGTCTGCACTATGCGCTCTGGGCGCACGATCTCGCGGAATTCGCCGTGGAAGCCGTACTTGGTGCCGTCCGTGTCGATGTGGGTGAAGTGCCACTGGCCGCCGGGGCGGACGTCCATTTGCTCGATGGTCATCTTGTATTTTCGAGGTCCCATCCAGTGGATGAGCAGCTTAGGGTCCGTGTATGCACGGAACACTGCTTCGCGGGGCGCGTCGAAACTGCGTTCTATTCGGATTTCGGTATGGTTGGGTGTCGTGATTACGGCGGGTTTCGAGGTAAATTGGGGCGCTTTCATGACCACATGTATAACCATATGGCTATATAACCATTTTGTTAAGCTCAGTTCTTTTATGAAACTAAGGTCAAGGCGGAGAGCTAGACTAAAACGCGCCCAGAAGCACCGATCCTTCGAGGCTTTGAGAATGTGTAGGAACATCAGAATCCTGTTCAACTTCGACCCGCCCGCCACACGGGAAGAGATCCGAGACGCCTCGTTACAGTTTGTTCGAAAGATCAGTGGGTTTAGTCAACCGTCGAAAGCAAACGAGCGTTCGTTCCTTGCGGCGGTCGATGAGATAGCCCATGTTTCAACCAATCTTCTCCGATCGCTCGAAACGAACGCGCAACCGAGGAACAGGGAGAAGGAGATTGCGAAAGCAAAAGCTCGCTCTGCTGAGAGGTTTGGTACTCGCGTGTCAGCCTAGTCGGCCCTAACGTTCTCGAGAAAAGTCGCGGACGGGACGAAGAATAGGTTCCCAGTGACAGCCCGACTGAAATCCAGCAGTCGATCATAATTGCCAGGCGGCTTGCCGACGAACATGTTCTGAAGCATCTCTTCGATCGTTCGCGGCGAACGACTGTAGCCGATAAAGTACGTCCCGAACTCTTTCTGACCAGCGTGACCGAACGGCATGTTATCCCGGAGAATCTTGACCTCCTTCCCATTCTCAACTATTTTGGTCAGTGCGTTGTGCGCGTAGGTGGGCTTGACCTTATCGTCTAGCTCCACGTCATTCAGCTTTGTGCGTCCGACGATCTTTTCCTGCTTTTCTGTCGGCAGAACATTCCAGCCGGCCAGATCATGGAGATACTTCTGAATGATCACATAACTTCCGGCAGCGAAATTGGGATCCTGGTCTGTTATCAGCGTGGCATCAATCGCATCCTTTCCCTTAGGGTTCTCTGTCCCGTCGACGAAGCCGATGAGGTCGCGGCTGTCAAAGTAACGGAACCCTTGCACCTCGTCCACCGGGCTGACTGAGGGTCCAAGCCTGGCCATAATCTGCGTCGCCAGCTCGAAACACAAGTCCATTCGCTGCGCCCTGATATGGAAGAGCATATCGCCTGGTGTTGAGACGGCATGACGCTCTCCCGCGCGGATCTCGCGAAACTTGTGCAGTTCTCTTGGCCGCGGCTTCCCGAATAGCTGGTCCCAGGAATCCGACCCGAACCCCACAACACAGGAAAGAGTTCCCTCTTGTTCGCGAAATCCTACGGAGCGCACGAGCGCGGCTAGATCTGCGCAGAAGGATCGGATTGCAGCTCGGTGTGCAGCGCCCTGGTTGATTGTTACGACCAAGAAGACGGCGGAGCGGGTCAGCGGTGTCGCAACAGGCTGTGGAATAGGAGATGGATCGTCTGACGCTCTAGGCGCCATAGGACGGAGGCTCGCCTAGAGGGCTGAAAACGTTTGCTGTTTTTCCTGTACTGCTGACTTAGTCGCGAGGCTAGGCGGGGGTTGATAGTTCGAGTTTCTTCTCTTCTTTCAGAAAGTTTAGCAGTGCAGTGTTGACTTCGTCGGCATGTGTCCAGGATATGCAGTGCGGCCCGCCCTTGACCACTACTAGGCGCGCTCCTGGGACAAGTTTGGCTGTCCGCTGTCCTGAGGCAGGGAAGGGAACGATACGGTCCGCATCACCATGAATGACTAGCGTCGGCACCTGGACGCGAGTTAGATCCTTGCGGAAGTCCTCATGCCACGTTGGAACACAGGCTAGACTGGCTGTGGCTGAGGCACCTGCTGCGATGTTCCAACTGGCCTGGACGGCCTGATCGCTAACCCTCTTGCCTAGGAACTGGTCTGTGTTGTAGAAGTTCTTGAAAAACTCGGTGAAGAACGCGTAACGATCCGCTTTGATCGCGGTCTGAATACTGTCGAAGACACTTCCGTCGACTCCTTCTGGATTGTCCGGTGCTTTCAGAAGATAAGGTGGGACCGATGAGATGAATACTGCTTTGCTGACATCTTTGGATCCGTATTGTCCTATGAAGCGTGCAACTTCGCCGCCGCCCATCGAGAAACCTACCAGCGCGAAATCACGCAGGTCGAGGTGGCTCACGAGTTTGTGTAGGTCTCTGGCGAAAGTGTCATAGTTGTAGCCCACTGTCGGCTTGCTCGACTTGCCGAAACCCCTACGGTCGTAGGTGATTACACGATAGCCGGCATCAAGCAGGACTGGTACCTGTTTCTCCCAGGAAGCACCGCTCAACGGATAACCATGGATAAGTACGATAGGCTTACCTGCACCATGATCCTCGTAATATAGATCAATACTCCCGGAGTTTTCCTGACCGACATTAACAATTGACATTAAGACTCAACTCTCAACTGCCCATTCGCTCTTATCACTATCGGTCGCCTGTGAGCAAATTCCTTTATGCAGATGTGGCTCAGCATATCTCTTCGCGGAAATGATTCCGAAGTATTTCTTTCTAACGAAAGGTGTTGGAAAGCACAAGGAGAACCTAGCCAGTTTTGAGCTAGCCCTTCGAGATGCGGGTATTCAACACTGTAACCTTGTTCCGGTGTCCAGCATAATTCCGCCCGGATGCAAGCTCATACCGAAAGAGAAAGGCATCCCGATGCTGCATGCTGGCGAGATCACTTTTGTCGTGCTCGCGAGAAATTGTACGGATGAGCCGCATAGGCTGATCGCGTCAACCATTGGGATCGCGATTCCTTCCGAGGAAAATCAGTACGGATATCTCTCCGAGCACCATTCCTTCGGACAACCAGAAGAGATTGCGGGAGACTACTCGGAAGATCTCGCGGCGAGCATGTTGGCCACAACTATGGGGGTCGCGTTTGATCCTGCAACAGCTTGGGATGAGAGAAAGCAACTCTTCATGTCCAGTGGCTTGATCATCAAGACGACTCAGGTGACGCAGTCTGCGACAGGAGACAAGAACGGGCTCTGGACCTCAGTAGTCGCGGCAGCAGTCTTTCTGCCAGCAACCCCCGCTTCAGTGCAGGAACTTCTACCCCCGTCAAACCAACCTGCGGTCTGAAAACCTGCAGGTACCGAAAAAAAAATCTATTTCCTCCGAGGAACGACCAAACTATAGATATCTGGTTCTATCTCTCCTCACGCTGATGATTCTCCATGGCTAGGGCACCGAACGAGGTAATCACCGAATCGCCGCACGAGATATTCCACCAGATAGATTCTAGCAGTGACAAGTTTGTTGAACAGCTGCGCGCGCTTTGTAGACAGCCGAGCGTATCAGCCCAGAACCTCGGACTCAACGAGACTGCTGAGTTGGTCAGCAGGCTTCTCCAGGACGCTGGCTTCACCTTGGAGGCGTTCTCTCCGAGCAAGGGTCCTCCCGTAGTATTCGCTGAACTCGCATCTAAGACCGGTAGAAAGACGTTGGTCTTGTACAATCATTACGATGTGCAGCCGGTCGAGCCTGTCGAGTTGTGGAAGAATCCTCCCTTCTCGGCGACAGTGGAGGATGGCAGGGTCTATGCGAGAGGAGCGAGCGATAATAAGGGAAACATTCTCTCTCGACTAATGGCAATTAGTGCGTTCTTGAATGTGACCGGAACAGTTCCTTGCAATATCAAGTGGGTGATCGAGGGTGAGGAAGAGATCGGCAGCCCCCATTTCTCCGAGTTCATTACGCGTTACAAGGAGAGGCTGACCGGAGACTCTGCGATTTGGGAGTTCGGAGGCCTCGACTACGAGGACAGACCGCTAGTCACTCTGGGCTTGAAGGGAATGCTCTATGTTGAGTTTAGAGTTCAAACCGCGCTGAAGGATTCGCATTCGGCTCGCGCGGCGGTTGTCGAGAATCCAGCGTGGCGTCTGGTCCGCATGCTGGACACGATCACGGACGAGGATGGTAGAATCATGGTGGAAGGCTGGTATGACGATGTCAAACCGTTCAGTCAAGAAGAGCTGGAAGTAATACGCGCGATGCCTTTGGAAGAACATAGTATTCGAGACGAGCTAGGGGTCAAGAATTTCCTCTTCGGCCTAACGGGATTCGAATTCAAGAAGGCCTTCTACGGAAACCCTACAGCAAACATCGCAGGAATATGGTCAGGCTACACTGGCCTAGGACACAAGACAGTTCTTCCATCCGTTGCCCAGGCGAAGATGGACTTTCGCCTAGTACCAAACCAGGACCCGGTAAAGCTGGCTGGGAAGTTGAAACAGCACTTGGTCCGCCACGGATTTGCTGACGTGGAGGTGAGCCTTCAGGCGGAGAATCCCGCCGCGCGGACGCCTATTGACGCGCCGATCGCGAAGATTGCAGCCCGTGCCGGGAGAGAAGTATTTCGCAAAGAACCCGTAACCCTAGTAACCTCAGCAGCTTCGGGTCCCATGCACTATTTCACAAACACACTAAGGCTACCGACAGTGGCCATTGGCTGTAACCACGCCAAGAGCAACACTCACGCTCCGAACGAGAACCAAAGGGTCGACGTGTTCGTCCAAGGAAGCAAGTGGATAGCACGGGTCATAGAAGAATTCGCCCGACAAAGCTAGCTTCCGAACCTATGGGTCAAGTGGATTATTCTACTAATGCAACGTACGATTTGCGGCCAAGCATCTGAAAGAGTATACTTCTCAAAGCCTTGGAATGATTCCCACTACCCGACCTGTCATAATGAATATGCGCAGTGGCTTGGGAGATGGATCAAGATTTTCATCATCGTTGGCATTATCGATGTCCTGATCCTAAGTTTCTTCTTGTATCTCGTCTATCAATATTGGGCCCCAAACGTTGACCTCTTACTCACTGCGCTAATTCTATACCTTATCCCATTATGGATTCTATTGATGCGATATTTTCAGAGAACCAGTTTCTTCAAGCGGCAGTGGAGAGAATATCATCCCAATCTTAACCAACCCTCAGCATAGGTCCTCTTGTAGACCTCCGATAATTCTCATTGTTTGACGAAACCCCTCAGTTGCCGAAGGCTGTGATCATATGGATGATCGCGGCGAAGAACAATAATCCTGTTATCAGCAAGTGTGATGGTTTCCAGTAGCCGAAAGTTTTCTTCATCGCGGGCAGTCTCTTGTAGATGTAGCGTCCGAAGACTCCGCTGGCCGCGGAAGCGACGAGCAGCCATGTGGTTAAGCCGGCAAGGCCATGGTCAAGGAGGTCGTGCTGGTTGAATTGGTAGGGGAAACCGGCGTGGACGAGGACCGCGATGAGACCGATGAAGCTCAACGTGATATGTATCGAGAGCTAGGGTCGAACTCCACCGACCGTTTTGATGAACCCGATCCATGCGCTCCTCTTGACGATCGTGTAGAACTGGGCCGCGACGAGAAGGAGGGACCCGGTATAGGCGAGTGCTAGCCCTGCTTGTGATCCACCTTTTAGACCGTCAAAGGAACCGGCTACTGCTCGCCGGTATTCTAGAAGAACGACGATGACGATGAAGCTCACAACTAGAAAGATTGGTGTTGTGTATTTGGTCACTGAGATTTTTCGTTTCGTTGGAATCATGGTCTCTTCTATTCCTGAAGGGCTTTCAACCGACGGCGATTACGGGTGGCCACAGCCCGGCTGATCACGTCTCTGAGACCGAATCCCGTGATGAAAGCTGACCCGCCAACAACTGATAGAGTGACAAGGGTTCGGGCGTTCAGAGATCGGAAACCGCTCTCATCGCCTCCTCTCGTATTGCCACCCCCTAGAGAAAACAGGCCATAGGCCGCGATTGCGATGATGGCGAAGACTACTAGGGAAACGACTACGCTTCTCCTAATCGACACGAGTTCGCTCTCCGGGAACTAGAAGTGTCCCACGGACCGGGCGGAACATGAAATGACCGTCACACTATCCTCGGATAGGGAGTTACAATGCGCGGGCTGGATCTTCTTCCTGAAGAGGCAAGCCCTTTCTTGTGGACAAACTCCTAACCGTGGAGGGTCATTAGATTGGAGATCAGACTTCTCCGACGCAGAGATTATTCCAGTGTTCGAGAAATTTACAAGGCCGTGAGTAATGAGTATCTGCAATACCAAAGACGGAGAACAGGAGGAGTATACGACCCGGTCAAACTCCATCTTGATACATCCCAACTAGACTTCTATGTTGCGACCCATTGTAGCTTCGCCGCGATAGAGAACGAGAAACTTCTTGGTGTTCTTCTTGCTCAGCCGCTTAGGTGGGTCAATGACCGGGACAAGGTGCTCTGGCTTGAGTACATCGCTGTTCACGCTGCTCACAGGCGAAGAGGCATTGGCCTAGCGTTAATCTCAGCGGCCAAGGATTTCACCAGAAAACATCGTATCAAGGGATTGTTTACCTCTCTGAACATAGACAATGAAGAATCAAAGAGTCTTCTCCTCAAGGCAGAATTCGATGTGAAAGACTGGAGAATCGCCTCGTACTCACCTGATAGCTTGCTGAGGCCATCGCGCCATTAGCGAATGTTAACAAGGATTGGTTTCCACTTGACGAATCTTTGTAGCGAGTCCCTTCCATGTATGGGAGGGTCGCGTCGCGTTTCAGTTGCTCATTTGAATCGTCCTCAGTGACCCCAGTTAGGGGGGCCTTGCTGTCTTCCTGTTTGCAGGACCCAATAGTCGTGAAGCTCCTTGCATAGCCCGTTCTTTGCGAAGTGTAGCATTACGCAGCCGGCGAGGGTTACGTCTTCCACTTTCTCTTTCATTGTTGTCCAGTATTCAACAGCGGCTCGGGAACCTTCCACAACTGGCTTTCCAAAACGAACCTCATACACCTGTCCAACATCTAACGCCCCAAGCGTATAATCCAGAATACTCTTCCTGCCTTGGGTTCCGGGTCGGAAGGGGTGCGAGTGGTAAGTCGCGTCCTCGACGAAAAGCGAGGCAATCGCCTTTGCATCTTTCTTCAGCCATGCCTTCGTGTAGTTACGAATCCACCTGTTAACAGTGAGTCTAGTGCTAGCCAACTTGAGCTCGCCTCTCAATCCGCCTGGTTAGGTTGTCAACTGCACACGTGTGATTTAACCGGACTGTGACTCCTTTCCGGAAACGCTGTTACGTTCATCTTCTCCTCAAAGAAAAACCAGGCCCAGTCTTCGTTGACCCTCGCTAATGAGAGACTTGGTAGAACTATCGCAGTTTATTTATTCGGTATTCCCGGCGCGTATTGTTCTGGCCTTTGATCAGTCTCATACTTCTCAAGTCTAACGGAGATGCGGGAGCGGAGACCTTGAACGGGTTTCCCGAGGAGGTGAGGAAGGGCGAGCTGCTGTGGGTTGATGCTGAGAGCCCGACAGAGCAGGAGATCGCCGATCTGAAGCAACGGTTTGGGCTCGACGAGTATGCGGTTGAGGATGTGGTCCATAAGAATCAGCGGCCGAAACTGGAGGACTATGGAAAGAACGTCTTCGCAGTTATCCACGTGCCCGTTGAAAAGAATCGGAAGAGTGAGATAGTCGAGCTCTTCATCTTCTTCCAGAAGAACTGGATCATAACCATCCACTCGGTAGAATCGGAACTGATCCATGCGGTAGATTCGCGGATAAAGACAAGAGGCCTTTCTCCGCTCACGACCACTCCCTCGCCTGATCTCTTGTTCTACATCTTCCTAGATTTTGCTGTTGATGCGTACTATCCCATCCTTGACGAAGTAGAGGAACGACTTGAGGAGATCGACAAACGGGCAGCTACCACCTTCAAGACACGGGTGAAGAGAATGGAGAACATCATCACAATTATAACAACGATTGAAGCTGTTCGAAAGCGACTGATGACACTCAGACACTCTCTCACGCCGACTAGGGATATGCTTGGAATGGTGATGCGGGGCGCGGTCCCGTTCGTCGCGGATACCAGTCTTAGAAGCTTCAGAGACGTGTATGACCACTCGTTTCAGCTATTGGAGACGATCGATAACGATAGAGACAGGACAAGTGATGTTCGCGACCTCTACATCAGTCTCCACTCAGCCTCAACAGACAATACGATCAAGGTGCTCACACTTGTCGCAACAATATTTCTCCCACTCACTCTGCTTGCAGGAATCTACGGAATGAACTTCACCGCGGGTTTCTTCCAGCCCGGGTCCGGTGACCCGCTCGGATTCTATACTCTCATCCTGGCGATGTTCATCATATCGCTGGGATTTGTCTACTACTTCAAGAGAAGCGGCTGGATCTAAACGGGTGCGCGAGACTTCAGCGGCATCCCAGGTAGAATTCCACCTCTTTTTTCGATGGGGGAACGTAGGGCAGTGATCCTATCCAGTTCGCTAAACTTCGGTTTCCCAACAGTAAAGGACCTTTCCATAGCTCTTTGCGGTCCATGGGCATATGTGTACACAAAAGTATACAACTAATTTTACTCAAAATTGAATTGTGGAACGGACATGATCTCCTGTTGGATCCATGGTTTCTCCGACTGAGTTATGTTGCCAGCTACAAGCGTCTCATTTTGAATCACATAAAAAATCGGCACTATATCGAAATCCGAGAATATTCCATGGCTGAATATTCCTTATCTTCTCCCTTGACGTTAACGGCTAATAGAGAGATTGGAAGCATGGCGTTAGACAGGCAAGTAGAACAGAAGGATCCAATGGATGAGGCTCGGCTGCAGGGTCAGCTTTCTCCGCCAACCGCAACCATCGATACCCGCCTGCTGATACAGGATCCAACAGTTGCTATTCCAAGAATAGGAGAAATCCCGTCAGCCTCACCAACCAACGGAAATGGATCGAAACTTCGAAGAGCCCGCCGGCTCAAAGACCGACGCGTGTGCGTAGAGTGCGGCCACGGCTTTCGTCCTGAAGGCGGGAGTCACGTGATCTGCAACCCTTGCAGTCTGCAGGCCTGGGCAAGAAAGCGCGCTGAGGAATACAGAACACTCGTAAGCATGCTTAACCAACCATAATCGCAGTCTGATCAGTCTCGTCAAGCCGTCGGTTCCACTTCCCATAGTTATTTCTCCACGTAACTTTTCCTTTTTGCTACGATTTTCCCCAAGCATTCTTTCTCTAGCGACCCCGACGGCCTGTGAATCTCGAACCATGTCCTTCATGATCTGAAGCTCGGCATCCCGCTACCCTAGACTTGGATGGTGGGGAACATCACAATTTAGATTGACCTTAGAGTAACATTCGTAGAATACAATATGTCAAGGGTCCAAGGAAAGGATTCGGATCTCTTTAGCGAACTCTCGAACCCTAACGTGAGAGTAGAGTGCGAGTCTTGCAGGAGCATTGTCACCTGCAACGTATGCGGCAGTTCGATCTCCGGGTTCGAACATATTGGTGTGAGGGCGAGCGCGGGTAAAGAATCGGGAATCTGGCATTACGCTACTCCCTGCAGTCATAGGAACCAGCTCCGCGCTAGATCCGCCAATGTGAAGTACGGTGGTGGCCCACTCTGGAAGAACGGTTACACGTGGCAGAACGTCTACTGGGGCCCATATTTCACAAGCTCTTCCGCCTCAGCATGGGTGGCGAGCATAGAGAAGGCCGTCAGGGACATA
>Ga0137415_10003485_pt1 | contig 15617 bp, 15 predicted proteins | sample CZODoug3_1_1_16f_FD_183082 | JGI IMG/M metagenome (GOLD analysis project Ga0137415, IMG submission 183082) | Vadose zone soil fungal communities from Angelo Coast Range Reserve, California, USA - CZODoug3_1_1_16fungal (Hybrid Assembly) | ecosystem: Environmental > Terrestrial > Soil > Vadose... | reverse complement strand
GAATATCTCTCCTCTCCTAAAGTTAGTCACTAACTTTCCATCATGTACATCAAATGTATCTTGTGATGTAGAAGTATAGTTAAGACATCCTGCATCTAGTGGAGGAAAAGGAAAATCTATTTGAGCTGCCTGTATACCTGGTGGTTGAGCATCAAATGCTTCTGCTACTCTAGTTGATACCGGGCTAGCTAGTCCTCTTCTCTGAATGGATATGTTTCCTGGTTTTAGTAGATATCTAAGTCTAATAGGATGTGTAGATGTATTGGTAGTCTTTGTTACTACTTCTAATATATCTGGATTGCACGGATCACAGCTCACAGCAGGATTACATACATCATAAGGCTTTCCTAAAGTAGTAGTTATGCTTCTGTAGAAGCTACCTGGAAGCATATACTCGTGAGAATTAGTGCTGGCAGTAAGCCAGGCTTCCCTCACAGACACAAAATCTGGTGGTAATTTGGCCTCAAAGTTATCTTGGAAGAGAAGACTGTGTTCAATCTTATAGGATGATTTACCTAGTTTTAGTAGGCAATCATTTGTCCATAGAGGGAACATTAAGTCATCTACCATTCCTGCATCAAAGTAAGACTTTAACTCTTCCTTGATTCTGGCAAATAGGGGATCTGGAGATACGAACTTATATTTGTAGTAGTATGACATTACTTACGGCGTTGCCATTGTTTGTATAATTCTTGTTGTTGTGGAATCTTTAAATACTCTGCTATCTTCCTAGAACTTACCCTTGATGGCTTAAAGTTCCATATATCTGGATGCTGGAATCTGCTTTCTCTGGGGAATATATACCATCTGAATCTAAAGCCGTCTGTGTGAGTGTTAAAGTTGTAGATCTTTCTTCCAGCTTTCTTTGTCTTCTGCCAATCTATAGGAAGGTTAACATATTCCTTCCCATCATGCTTTTTGGTCTTCTTAGTCTTCTTCTTGGAGACAGCAAATACTCCTATTCCCCATGGCATCTTACCTTTCTCTCCTGTCTCTAGGATATATTCTCTGAACAGATCATTAAAAGTATCTATTATCTCTCTCCACTTAGTGTACGATAAGCCTGCATCTGGGTACTTCGTGCAGAATTTATTGTACACATCTTTACTTCCTGTTCTATACTCCACTTTTACTCTGCTCATTTCTCTTAGGTTTTATTCACCTGATCATCCTTATTGTCCGAAGTATGATCTACAGGAACCCTAAAGTAGGTCTTCATGAGGGTCTCAAGGGTATCTTTTATGACAGCATCTTCGAGGAAACCAGGACATTTAAATTCAAGATCTAGGGGATTCAAGCAAGGATTTCTGACAGTTTGATCAGGACAAGGGCAATCTGAATAGAGAAGATTATTAGGAACATCCTCTTCAAAGTATGCCCACACATTAGCTAACTTTACATATGGAGAAGATATATAGAGATAGTGATCATAGAACCAGTAGTATATATCCTTAGTTGGAAGTCCAAGTTTAAGGATGTTTATATATCTAGCTAGTGTTATTTCCTTTAATTTCTGTCCGCTATCTGCTGAAAATACTCCATGTACCAATAGACCATAGGCTCCTTCTGCTATCTTGGGAAATTTGTGCTTGCTCCTAGATATAAACTGATCTGATACATAATCACAGCAATCTGCTGTTGGTACCTGAATCATTTCTACACATGCAACCTGAGTGAAAATTGTGGAGGTCTGCCACAGTCTTCTTTTATCAACCTGTTGTTTGATAAATACAAGAGCTTTACTTTTCAATTCTCTAAGGATTACCCTATCAGTAATTGAAGCATCGCTAGAGAGAAGTTTCTCCAGACCTCTTACTCTTGAGACCATTTCCCTACTTGTAGACATTTATAACGGTTGTTTCAGTATTGATGTGATTCCTGCTTCGTCCTCTATTAAGAAGACTGTGAGTTCTGGTTTGCTGCAAGTATGCCCATTTTTATCATCCCAAAGTGACTTACTTCCTGATAGGGCAGGTAGTTGATAGAATTTGATTCCTGTGAAATCAATAGATACTTCATGGTGTTTATCTCCTGTAAAGATGTAGAAATTCTCTGCTTCAGACCATTCCTCTTTGAATTCTATTGGAAAGATGTTAGATAGCTTAGCAGGTTTGATAGCATCACCGTGGTTAAACATGATAGCTGATTTTCCATATCTCATGTATTTCCTATACTTAGGAGAGATATCAAAAGCTATTTCTTCCACTTGTTTAAAGCATGCTTGCAACCAATGTATCAAGTGCCATCCTACATACTCATCATGATTACCTGCTACATACATAATCTTTATGTTAGAGCAGTATTTTCTGAGAAGGTTTATCATTGATATCTCATATTCGCAGATCTTCTCAAAAGCCTCTTGGAATGGCATGAGGTTAGTTTGAGGAGTGCCTCTTGTAGTTAATCCTGTCCATTCACTATTAAATTGATCACTTCCCAATATATATACTATCTGGTCTAGTATATTCATAGTATTGGCAGCTTCAAGGATTCTTTGCAATTTGAAATAAGTCTTTTGAAATCTATGTTCGATAACATTGCTTCCATTTATATCGAACTTATTAAGATGTTCATCTTGTTTATTAACTATAAGACAGGCATTCTTAGCAAGATAATTGTATTCTACGGGTTCTACTTCTCCCGCATCTAGTTTATAGCTCTCAAGGAAAGCTGTGAAGTTCTTGCTGAAATTTTCCTCAGAAGTTTTCTTTGAGAGGAAAGCTTTTACTTGCCAGTGTGGTTGTCTATCATTGCCCCAGTAATTCTGAACATACCTATCTATATTCCACTTCTCTGTATCAATCTTACACTTTTCAATGAGCTCATCTAGGGTCTTTATCTCCTCCTTAACTTTAGCAGTTACTTCTCCTTTCCCTTCCTTTACATCCTCACTAAAGTTAACTATTACATCTTCCAGATCAGTTACATATTCTAGGATTGCTGGAATCTCATCTAGGGCTTCCTGACCCCTTCGAATGTTCTCTATCAAGTCCCTAACTTCATTCTCTGTTATTCCTAATCTCTTTGCATAGAACTTTCTTGATTGTTTCTGGGACATCAGCTTTTGTAGCCTTTCCTTCAGAACTTGTTGGTTTTCAGTCATTTATGTAAATTATATAAATAATAGACTTAGCGACGTAAAGTTACTAACATTATATGATTTCACCAAATATTCCTTATAAGAAAGCCCAACCTAGAAAGGTTAGGCCGATCTCCTGTAAAACCAATAAAACGGGAGAGTTACTGACTTTGAGCTGGATACACTACTGGTTCAGCAAATATTCCTCCTGAGCAGTTGGGACAAATAGTGGTCAATTCCACCTCATAGTTGCCGAGTGCCAGCCCTGAGATAGTGTATGGAGACTGATTATAATTTGGGAATCCATTAACATAGGTAAAAGGACTTGAACTGGCTTGAATACGGTATCCAATCCTTATACTAGAACCAAATGGAATACTATAGTTTACTGTTATTGAAGCCATGTTTAAGTTGTGGTTGTAGTAGTTGTGCTACTAGTTGTAGATGTTGTAGTAGAAGTAGTTGTACTTGTAGTAGTTGTCGTTGATGTGGTAGTGGTAGTAGTGGTTGTAGTTGTTGTTGTCGTCGTCGTGGTAGTTGTTGTAATACAAGGTTGTGTAGAGGTTGTTAATGTTTGAGTACAGAAAGCTGGACCATCACATAGTATTAGAGAATATCCTGACGGGCATGTGTAGCCAACTCCCCCACTACCTATTTGAATAGGCTGACCAACAAAATCCTTTGAGGAGAAAATTAATCCTGATCCCATACTACCATAAGAGGTAGCTGCTTGTATCTGAGACGAAGTTAGGTTGTATATTTCACAACCAATAGCAGCTGCCCCAAAGACAGTACCTGAAGTATTGTTCCCTATTATTTCTATTGTATGATTTCCAGCAGTTAGATTAACTGGATAGATATACCAGAAATTAAATGTTATTTGATTAGGATCAAGCCCTACAGGGTAAGGATACCCATTTGCTTGTATATAGGTCTTTAGAGCTGTTCTATCCTGTGACACAATCGTATTACCATCTATTATAATTTGTCCGAAGTCATCAGATCCCATGGCTACATAATATACTCCATCTGCCGGTAGAGTCACACATACTGTAAATCCGACTTGTTGTGGATTCAAAACAGTAGGACTCCATATAGATGATCTATTTAGTGGACCATCTGTGCTACTTGCACTAGGGAAACTTGGATATCCTGAACCATTCACCCAAAAAGCATTGGTATAGGATATTTGGGTGAAAGTCCCTGTTCCATTGACATTGTATCCTGGATCAAATATTAGAGATCCAAATATACTATAATAAATACCATTGGGACCACCACTTATAGATATTGCATTCTCTGCTCCAGATGGTGGTGTTGCTGCGGTAGTATTAGTTTGAAAACAATAACTACCATCTCCAGATAAAGTGTAACCTGCTGGACAACAGTTGTTTACTACTGCTCTTATATTAAATGTCATTGACTTAGGAGCACATGCTACACCATTGGTTGTTAACCTAACATTGTATAATACATTGTCATTAACCACCAAAGGATAACTATTGGTTGGAGTAGGATTCATAGGAGAAGTTGGCTGAATCCAGGTAGTTGTTCCGTCTACTCTATATTCAACTAACGTGCTCAAAGATCCTGGTACAAATGGCCATGTTATAGTTGCTGTACTGGTTGGCATTACGGAGTAGTTGTAGTTGTTGTCGTAGTACTTGTCGTACCAGTGCTATAGGTTACTGTTACATTAGTTGGTGCAGAACATGGTGATGGACAAGCTGCTACTACTGAACAGAATAATGCTTGCAAAGTAGGATTAGTACTTACTGCATTAAGAAGGTCGGTAAATAACTGTACAAGATCTACACCAGTCTGGAATCTAACTAAATGGTTAGGATTTGTTGTATCTAAGGTAGGAGTTATTACTATACCAGATACGGCAGTTCCTGATGCTACTTTATTGATTAAGTAATCAGCTGTACTATCTCCAGAATCAGATAGAACCTTGTGATCTCCTGTACCAGCCCCTCCAGAGGAGTTAACTATCATCTGTCCTGGAGTGGTTATGAAGTCCAGGGTTATATTAGTACCAGCAGTAACTTTTGCTTGTAAAGTACCAGGAGATGTATCACTGACTGTAGCTGCAACAAATCTATCTTGTGTTGATGGAGTAGCCAGTGCTATATTCTTTCCTAGACATAAGTTAGCATTATTCACATTTGTAACAATAAAGTCATTACTCCAGGTTGTTGGTATCTCCTGACTCAATACTGCTACTTGTGTTAATATATTCTGTAATCCATCTTGTAGATTCTGAGCACCTGATGGTTGACTAACACAACCCCAGCTTAATAGAGTAGTATCTATAGTACCAGTCTGACATAGCCTGGTTCTAATTAAACCAATAGTAGTAACCAGACTATCACTAGCTCCTCCTCCTGTTAAGCAAATTCCAGTATTATTGAAAGTAGGTAGGACTGCTGCTGAAGCAACTTGAGATTTAAGTAAGCATATTTGCCCTATCAAGGCATTAAATCCATCAGAGATAGTAACTGGAGTAGGTGATACTGCATAACATTGCGACCAGTTAACTCCTCCCATGGCAACATTGTTGCTGAGATTGGTAAGTACTGTACAATATTTAGTAAGTATCGTGGCTACGTTATCTGCTGTTGTAACTCCTGCTATTGTGCAAGCTATTATAGGAAGGTTTACTGCACTAATAGCTGCTGTAACACTTGCTTGATAAGCAGGGAAAGTAGTACCTGTGAATGTTACAAAAGTATCATTTAAGGTACAGACAAAATCAGATATACTTTCTACAAATTCTTTCTGAGTGCTGATTGGAGCTAAGCAGAAAGTGTTGTAGCTAGAATAATCTCCAGATGCCTGGCACAGAAGAGGGTCTATCTTCTGTAACATTATATCCAAAGCATCATTAGTGAGAATACCTGAACACTGTAAATTTGGCCCAGTATATATAACACAGCTAGCATTTATAGCACAGCTCGGCTGACTCACACAATTTGAGGGGCTGAAACCAGTTATACTAGCTGTTGTTTGGATGCAATTCGTGCAAGGCATTTAAATGAATTTATGGTATATACATGATATAGTAACAAGCTACAGAAGGCTGTATAGTAATATGAGGCTGATCTCCACCAGTCTGCCCTATAGTTATTCCAATAGTAGCATTTTGAACTTTGTTTGTGAAAGTAGAGGTTCCTTTTGCAAGATCGGCTCCATTATCAACTACATACACAGGACTTGTGTCATGACCAGATTTTGCTATTCCAGTGGCAATTATTGGGTGAACGTGGCCAGGATCAGTATATGTGTGATTGTGAGCGGGCATCTCAGCCACAGTAAGAGTATGAAAGTTCTCTCCTGCTTTGTCATTCAGTCCCCAATTAGGATTGTTTGGATCTATTGTGGGATCTACAGCTGGGTCAAGAGAACCTCCTGGTACATTTCTTATAGCTCCTACAGGAACTCTCCCTCTAAGATCTGGAGTTCCATTCTGGCCATTGCAGAGGTATACTTTTAAGAAGCCAAGTGAAGCCAAACCTATCCCTGATGAGTCAAAATTACTGAGGGGTCCGAAGTATGGAATAGCAGTAAATGGTACCATTCTGCTATTGAAATTGTTTCCTCCTACTATGCTATTAACAATTGGAGTAACAAGACTTGTTAAGTCTGCTAGTCTAACATATGTAGTTGGAAAACTAGCTACAGTAGTGTTTATGCTACATAGCAGTGTAATAATAGCCTGAATGATCTCAGATGTAGGTGGTGTAGTAGTAAGTCCGGTTAGGCATGCAGTATCTATTACTGCTCCATTCTGATTAGAAGAGATCTGAGCATTGATAACCTGTATCATGCTATATAGACTACATTCCCCATTGATTAGAACCTGCAAAACATTTGTCAAGTTCAATGGTAATATACCAAACATCTGCTGTAGCCATGTGCATCCTGTAATAGTTACAGCAGGTAATATCCCCGTACCATTACTATTAGCAGCAACATTAGCTATCAGTGCGGCCTCAAGGACAGGCAACTGATCTCCAGTACACACATTAAATGGAGCACCAAGAGCAGGTCCTGTGTACTGAACACACTGGTCAGATATTATTTCTGGGCAATTCTGTAAACAATCTTTGCAAGCCATTCTTATGTTGTTGTGGTGGTAGTAGTTGATGAAGTTGTAGTAGTAGTATGAGTAGTAGTAGTTGTAGTTGTTGAAGTTGTCTTAGGTTGTATTACAGCAACTACTGTATACATATGTCCTGCTATAACTGTGAATGGATGACTAATGAAATCAGCAAAGTCCCCAGTAGAACAAGATATAGAAGGTGGATTTCCGCTAGTAACATCTGTAGTAGTAATACATATAGTAGCAGGAACATTGGTTGTTAAATTAACTGACATTGCATCCCCACCAGACATAAACAGTATTCCATTACTTGTAACACTCTGGTTTACAATTGTTGTTCCATTTCTAACAATATTCAAAGTACCAGATAATCCAGATGTTATATTAAGAGACCATGTAGATGGACTTTGTGTAGTTGTGGTTGTAGTACTACTACTTGTAGTAGTGGTGGTAGTACTAGTTGTTGTGCTTGTACTTGTAGTAGTACTAGTGGTACTTGTTGTACTAGTAGATGTTGTAGTCGTTGTAGTTGTAGTAGTGTAAGTAGGCAGAGTAGGTCTCTTCACAATTGGAGTGATACTATTTGCTACCTGTCTTGCTCTTGATACTATCTGCTGTAAACTAAATCTTGGACAATAAGTAGCTTGACTCCACTTTAGCGTTTCAAGAATCTGTCTATAGTATATAAGTCTTTTGATCTGTACTATGGGTACAGGTTTCTGGCTCATATAGCTTATGTTCTGCCAGCCATCTTTTCCATATTGTGCTATACTCCCTTCAAGTCTGCATATAGCATCCTCCAGAGAATCACAATCAGAACAGTCTTTTAGAAGAAAGCTAAGCATCTTTTGGCGAATTTGAGGGTACCTTGCTGCACTTTCTGCCAGCAAGTGTGACAGTATCCATTTATCATTTGGCAGGCTTGTAATTGGTTGTTACATTCTGGATTCCTGCATTTTATTACATTGCATCCCATGTTATCAGTTTTAGCACCACAGTGTGTTGGTTGTACCTCTGCATCTCCCCCTCATGAAATTATTCAACATTGTATCAGCAGTTCTATACAAGTTCATAGCTAGTATAGTATTGCACTGATTAGCAGCAGCTATAGCAGCCTGTAGGAAGAAAGAGATTTCATCTATTACTCTCATGTTCTCCCTTTGTGAGTCTATATTACATTGAGTCAAATCTACCTTAAGAAAAGCTTCTCCTAGCTTCTGTTGAATAATTTCTGTTCTTATAAAGCTCCTCTCTACATTCCACTCTATGGGAGGGGAGATAGATAATTTTACTTTCCAGATACCATCTGGGAGGCGGGATAACATAGATACATCAGATACACATGTTATTCCAAGAGTGTTACTATTGAAAGTAGTTATGGTATTCGGAGAATAGTTTATCGTAGTTTGATTGAATCCAGGAGGGAATACTTCTATAGTAGGATTCACTATATTAAAACTAGTAGGATAGAAAGAAGTATCCGCAACCGCTAATGTCAAAGGGTTGTGAGTATCAATTACTGTGAAGTCTAGTATAGGAGATGTTTGCGGATATGCCATTTTAGTATCTTAAGTATCCTTTTATTGTTGTTCTTACTCTCTTCCTTCTACACACCTCAAATCCCTCTCTACTTCCTGTATCATTAGTATTACCTTCTATAGTATAAATAAATGTGTCATCTACCATAGTAACTATACCAGTATGCCCATGACCCTGCCCAAAATCCATTATGAATATATCTCCTATCAAGGGTGAAGTCTGATGATGTGAGGCAGCATTGCTCCAGGCATTTAACACTCCTCCTGTCTTTACTAGTGGAGTAGGTATTCCTATTGATCTAGCAGCCTGATCAAATACCCAATACACAAATGCCATACACCAGCTAGCAGGAAAATCTATATCAACACTAGCCAAGTATCCTTTTATGATTGGTCCCCAGTTGGAGCCTATTGGACTCTCTTCCTTCCCTATTTGTGTTATGGCTATATGGACAGCCTCATCTGATAATTGTGACATGGTTTTGAAATTAAAAAAGGGGACAGGAAAGTGCTTTCCAATCCCCTTTAGGTTAAGTTATCTCTGATATTACGGGATCAGAGTAGATGTACTAGTAGTAGATGTACTAGTAGTTGAAGTTGTAGTTGTAGTCGTTGGGTTAGTTCCACTGTAGTCAGTCGGAGCACCAAGATAAGCAGTCATCAGTGTTTCAAAAGTAGTACCAGTTCCAGTTGGGAAAGCAACTATTACAGTTGAATCCTGAGGTACTCCTGGATTCCAAGTATTAAGATACTCATCTACTGGGTAGTACTTGATATAGTACGTATCATAGTAGGTACCTGGAGTTACATAGCTTGTGAAAGCTTGGTTCCAAGAATTGTACTTAAATGTAGACTTGAAATAGTTAGTCTGATAGCTGTAGAGGTTCTTCTCCAGTTGAGCAATTTCAGCGGAAGATCCAGTACCAAATCCTGATCTCTGAACAACTGTGGAAGTTGCTATGATATTACAAGCATCACTTACAATGAAGTCTTGAGTAGTAACAGGACCTTGTATAACGAAGGCTCTGAACCAAAGTCTATCATATTCCCAAGGATATGCCTCGAAATCACAAGGATTTCCATAGACAGTCAGAGGTTTCTCTGTTATAATCAGTTGAGGGCTTCCACCTGTAGCAGAAGATCCAAATCTACTGAAGCTCAGGAAGTTAGCTAAGATTGGGTAGTTAGTGAAACCTGCTGAATCCGGTGAAGAGGTAGGTCCATTTGTTAGACTATTCAATTGATTAACTGCTGTATCAATAAAAGTATCCAGAGCAGCTCCAGTTACAGAAGCACAAGGATTAGCTCCACAGCTGCAACAAGGTGCCTGAACCACTGTAGACAGTGTAAGACCATTGAAGAAGCCTGTATCTATGTAGCTAGAGTGTAGAACAAAAGTGAAAGTGATTTGTTCACCACACTGAATGTTCCAGTTAGCAATTGATTGTACCTGTGTTGGGATGTTGGATATAGCTGTTACCTTATACCAATCTATGATCTTGTTTGAAGATATCTTATCCGAACGCTTACTACCAAGTCCAGGAACTTGTTCTATTCTCCCCTCAGCAATATACACATATGGCTGGGAAACAATAGTACCAGTAGTTGCTATAGCATAGGCAGGAGTGAATACACCTAATTGCCCACCAGTCAGGTCCTGGGTAGAACCAGTGGATGCTAATGTTCCAGAACTGGCAACGAATAATGTTGTTAATGAAAAATCCATTTGTATTGCAGATTTTGAGTGTTATGAAGGGGAATTATTCGGATTCTTTTATCCTCTCCTGGGTAAACTGAACGGCAGGTACATTTTCTGTATCCATTGCCAATTCTTGTATTGTTAGATTCAGTAATTCGTCTTCTAAGTAGTGATGGAGTTCTGAGTTTACCTTTGATGAAGGTGTTCCATCAAAGTGTATGTAGCCCGGATAATCCATTTCTTGTGGGTATCTGATGTAAGATATATAAGCTTTTGTTGGTGTGAAGGTCCCATCTGTGTATACTTGTAATCCATAGTTGGATACTGTACAGAAGGTTTCTTCGTATTCAAAAGAAGGCTTGTAGCTAGAATTAACAAGTAAGGTTAGTACATCAGCATGTTTGGCTAGCCCTCTGTTAACATATATAATTTTATCTTTACATGAACCTTTATCAGCTGTGATATAAGAATCAATATAGAACATGTACTTCGGATCAAGAGCTGTAAGATCTGGTGTTATAGACCACTCATTTATTCTAGGGTCAGTAATTTCCAAGTCTACTGGGTGATCAGCTGCATTCTCTATCAGAGTTTCTAAGTCCTCATATCTCTTCTTGAAAGCATCTAGTCCAAGTCCTAATGGATTGTTTGGGTCCATCTTTACCTTGACCAGTTTTATCTGGGCTTCATTGAGAGCAAGAATCTTGTTTTCCAGAGGTATAACCTGATGTTCGAGAGCTGCTACTTTATTTAGCTTCAGATCAATTTTGTATAGTAAGCTCTCTATAGGGATCATACTTCAGCCAACTTTTTAAAATTCAGTTTCTTTTCTAGCTCAAGGAGATCCTCCTGATTCTTATCATCCATGTAGAAATCAATCATATCTTCTCTGCTCTTGAAAACTTCCAACTCACCTTCATATACTCTTCCTCCTCTCTTCTCCTTATATACTTGGTGTGAGAAGGCTTGTCCTACAAGATCTTTTACGTATAATAGATCATCTTTTATATCAGCGTATGAAGCAAATACTTTAATTGGATCTCTTCCTTTATGTACTCCAGCACCGACTTGCCCTTGCTTAAGGAAGGTATCTACCATATTATAGACAACTTCTTCTTTAGTGTCCTCACTCACGGGTAGATCAAGTAATCTAGCGACTTTCTTTCTTTTCTCCAAAGACCAACTATCAAACTTGATAATTGCATCATTTGCTGTCTTCTTCTTGCGATATTGAATCTCATTCTCAACATCTTCATCATTCACATAAAACTGAGTATCAGAAGGAAATTCTCCTCTTTCCCAAGCCTTTATAGATGTTGCTATAGTTGGATGTGCAGATAGCCAATAGAAAGTGATAGCCTGCCAAACATCATTCATATCAAAAAGGTTGTCTCCATCCTGAAGCTTAACGCCCTCAACATGGTGAGTACCTTTAGAGATATAGTTATAGTAGTCAGAAGTAGATGATAGATCTATACCCGTCTTTTCCTCCAGGTTCTTTCTGATTTCTCTTATCCTCTTCTGCTCAAAGTCTCTATCTCTCTGATCAGTGATTTTTAATATAGAAGCAGCATTCTCATCAAGACCTGTTCTATACTTACCATTGAGTTCCTTATAAGGGAACTTCATCATTACAGTTCCTGGCATTCTACTATATCCTTTGTCTCTTAGAGACTTTTCCATTGTAGGAAATGCTTCACTATAATCCTTTGGAATCACTGAAATCTTACCAATCTTACCCATATGTAGTTATTTTACTTTCTGGCTTTTTTGCTCCTCTCCTTGGTCACGAACCAAAGTAGTCTTTCACTAAGAGAGGAGAACGAGTTGCAGGAGAACCCACGAGGTGGGAATAGGTAGGCTCTCCTGCGGTAGGTAGTTCTTATTAGAACTGAGGTACTTCTTCAATTACTACGCAACGAGATAAGTCTTCTATAAAGACATCGTATCTGTCATCCATGAAGATGGTATAACCATCAAACATGTTAGCTGCTGAGTGACCTTGAGAACGGGCAAAACCTAAATGGCTTCTACGTCCATCAACATAACCCCAAGTCATTGAAGGTCTTCCCTTCATTCTAACTTCACGAATATTATTTCTCAGAGATCCATCTCCTTCTGGTGATACGTCGAACACTAGGAACAGAGGAGTAGATTTCTTATTTTGACCGAATTCTAGGTTACTTTGTGGAAGATCCAGTTCTTTTAAGTGAACCAGTTCTATTCTACCAGTTTCTCTAGTAACCATAGCAGAGAAAGCATAGTTCAGTGTAAGCTTCTGCTCAGCACCTTGGATAAACCTTGTATCTGCAATGATTGTTAAACCAGAGTTCAGTGCATCATCCTTCAGAGCTTGGTCGAATACATCGAATCCTGCTTCATTAGTGTAGATCTTAACTCTTCTGTTTGCCACATCTACTCTACGATAGAACAGATCACCAAACACTGCACGGAAGATGTTCACGGAGAACTGACCTCTGTTATATTGTACAAGGTTACCATTGTTTCTCATACGGTAGTATACACCGGCTGATACTTTCTTAACCTCTTGTTTAGAACCTCTTGTCTTAACAACACCTGGTTTTCCCCATACCATCTTCTGGACCTTGATATCAAGCATTGCTTTTCTCATCCAGAACTCAATGAATGGTTCCCAACGGATATCATGTTTAGTTACTGGTTTCTCATTACGCTTTCCATTAATGTACACCATCAAATCAAGAGGCATACCATTAGAATTACGTAACATTCTGTCATCAGCCCAACCAGTGATACTGTGCTTATAACCTACAGCAGATCCCAGTGATTCATACATGGTGATCTTTTCTGCCATTCTTGGTAAACCAGGAAGGTCTTCATCAAACTCACCAATTGAAATACTCACTAATGAATATTCAATTCCGGGTTGTAGGTAGGTAACATCTACGAACTCCACCTTTGGATTGTTAGATACTAGTGTACAAGTATATAAGAATCCGTCGTTGTAAGGCTGAGGATCTTTAATTACTGCAAACTGAGGTCCATAGATCTTGTGTGGAGTGATTATACAGTTCTGATAGAACTCAGCACTGTCTAATACTATTGTAAATTCCTGACCATCAATACCTGGCGTAGTTAGATTCAGAGTGGTTGTAGGAATTTCTATAGTTTTGGGGAACTTATAAGGAACCTCAATATCCCATTTCCAAGCATCAGAGTTGGTATCAATGTAAAATGGTGTGGACTTATTGATCATGTCCAGGAAGTCATTAGCATATAAGCTAGACTGTGTATAAATGGATATGATCTTCTTGTCATAGTCAGCCGGGTCAGTCGTGTGGAAACTCTCCAAGTGGTTAGTATCAGTTAACTTACCAATGGCACGTTTATCCATTGAGGCAACCCTGGCATAGCTAAAACCAGTAAAACCGGGTATCGTTTGTAAAGCCATTTTACTTTAGTGTTTGTGTTATGATTATTGGAACCAGGATGTTGCTTGTCCTTCCTGGACTTCTTCTTGTTCTTTTGAATTGTTCTTTACTCCACCAGTCTTCCTTGCAGTCTTCTCTAAGCCTTGGAAGAGTTTGTTACTCTCTTTGCTTACAGCTCTTTTTGCAAGTTTACTTAGTTGAGGATCAGTCTTTGCCATCTGTAGGAGGATGGCCATCTTCACTTTGAGTGAGTGATTTTCTGGCCTTGCTAGATCAAGGATGTCCTTGTCGAATTCTGTTAGCAGTTGTCTATCTGCTGTTTGGTATTTCTCCTGTGTTATGTAAGCAAATGTTTCATCTGCTAGTTTCTTATCTACAGGAATTCCATCGAATTCTTTGTTCTTAAGCTTATCTTGGAGGATTCTATGTACGCTAGATAAATAGTTGTTGCGGATTTCCTGCTTCTTTAGTATTTCTTGTTGCTTTGTTTGAGCAGCAGTATCGATTGCTTTCTGTTCTCTCTCTACCAGAATCCTTTGAGCTTCTGTAGCTTCATCTGGTAGATCACTATAGTTCTTAAGTTGTGTTATTCTTTTCTCTATATATTCAGCAGAGCGTCCTTCTGATCTATATAGTTCCCTAACTATTCTTTCTTGATTACCTTCATCTTTCAGATCAAGGTCTTTGATGCCTTCAATCTTTGAGAATCTGCTTAGATATTCTGATGGCGGAACTCCTCTGACAAAGACATTCTCAAACATTTCCTTGTAGTCATCTCCAAATCTGTCCAGGAACTTGTCAATTATATCAGCAGCTTGTCTTCTGCTCTCTACTTGAAATCTCTGTAGGAATTCTTCAGGAGTACTAACTTCAGGTTCGATTGGGTTTCCTTCTTCGTCTTCATCCTGACTGAATAGACCTTGAGTAATTAGTTCCTTTGTTATAGAAGTAAAAATGTTAGCTTCTTCTTCATTCTCGTTAGAAGTCTGCTGACCATCTACTTTCTTTTCTTCCTCGCTTCCTTCATCATCTGTTTCATTCACTTTACCTTCAAGAGCAGAGTAGATATCTTCTTCTTTTACTTCCTTCTTTGGAACAATAACTTCCTTTACCTCAGGCTTTTCCTTAGCATCAGTTTTGGTTTCATCTTTCTTCTCAACCTTTGGAAGTGTTTCTTTCTTTACAGGCATTACATCTTCAGGACTTGTGCCTAAGAAATTCTCGCCAGCCTCAATCAGATCTTCTGTACTGACACTTCCAAAGTTCCCTACGTTAAAGGAAAAATCTTGTCTTTCATCCGCCATGTAGTTGGGTTTTAACAGATTGTAAAGGTATGGTACTTTATCATAACTACAAAGAGATTATATGTAAGACACTGTAATTCAGTGCTTAATATAGCATTACTATCTCTTTCTTGTTTAACTTGTTACTTCTTCTTTTTAGCTGCTGCCTTTTTCTTAGCTGCATCCATCTTTTTCATTGCCATCTGAGCCTTGGTTCTTTCTCTCTCTACTTGTAACTTTTCTCTTGCTAACTGATTACCTTCGAGATTATTCCTTGCTTCTTCTTGTTGAGATTGCATTTTTAATAGATGTTCTCTATCTGCATTCTCACTATCCTGGGCAAAGTTCGCATTATCATCTCCTCCATCTTTATTGCTCATAGACATACGAGTAGTTATCTGCTTAGATCTCTCAGCATTAGCAGCAATTCTTTCCTTGCTCTCTCTATCCAGTTCATTTTGTTCAGCTTCGAAAGCCTGATCAGCTTGATGCTGTTGCACTTC
>Ga0137415_10003483_pt1 | contig 15621 bp, 13 predicted proteins | sample CZODoug3_1_1_16f_FD_183082 | JGI IMG/M metagenome (GOLD analysis project Ga0137415, IMG submission 183082) | Vadose zone soil fungal communities from Angelo Coast Range Reserve, California, USA - CZODoug3_1_1_16fungal (Hybrid Assembly) | ecosystem: Environmental > Terrestrial > Soil > Vadose... | reverse complement strand
GGACTCGGAGGCGTTGAGGATCTTGTTGTTGCCCTGGTAGATGCCGACGTGGCTGACCGGACTGTAGAAGAAGACCAGGTCACCGGCCCGCAGCTGGTCCCGGGAGACCGGCGTGCCGACCTTCGACTGCTGGGCGGCGGTACGCGGCAGGTTGATGCCCTGCTTGCGGTAGGACCACATCACCAGGCCGGAGCAGTCGAACGCGTTGGGCCCGGTCGCCCCCCACACGTAGGGCACGCCCATCTTGGTGATCGCCGTCGTCAGGGCCTTCGAGGAGACCTGGTTGGTGGCGTCGAACAGTGGCTTGACGCCGCCGGTGAGCGAGGTGACCTTGTTGATCAGCGCGGACTGGACGGCCTCGGCGGCCTGGGTGGCGGCCTGCTGAGCGGCCTGCACGCGGTCCAGGTTGACCGCCCTGGACAGGTCGGCGATCTGCTTGGCGTCGGTCTGGTGCAGGTCGGCGGCCATCACTGTGCCGGTCGCCGGCGCGGTCGCCGGCACGGCGGAGACCAGCGAGGCCGGCGCGGCGGTGATCGTGCCGGTGGCCATCGTGCCGGCGGTGCCGGCGGTGCCGGCGGCGGCGGTGACCGGGCCGTCGGTGGTGGCCAGGTCGACCGGGCGGCTGAACGACTGGGTGTCGCCGAGATCGCGGGTGGGCGCGGTCGGGACGGCGGTGAACGCACCGGACATGCTGGCGGCGGCGGTGCCAGCACCCACCGCGGACGCCGCTACCACGGCAAACGCGGAACGTGGGGACCGCGGCGCCGGCACCCCGTGCCTGGTACGGGGTGCCGGCCTCGCGTGCGGGGAGCGGGGTGGCGGAAAGGCCCGGGAGAGCGGGGGGATCTCCCGGGCGACCGGCGCCGCGGGGGCGTACGCCGCAGGGGCGTACGCCGCAGGGGCGGGGACGGCTACGGGGAGCCGGGTCCGGTACTGCCGAGGCTGGAACTGCGCGGCCTCAGCGAGCAGTTCGCTGACCGTCCTACTAGGTGCTTCCCCGGTTCCCCGGGCAGCACTGTGCCGCGCGCGATGAGCGCCCATCGGCCGTTCCTCCGCGTCAGCGCAGCGGTCAGCCAGAACAGAGGCGGCGACACGCCGTGCACCCCGCCCCAACCTGCTGCCGGAGCACCTGGGGGAGAGCCGGTGGGCGGGGGGATGACGAACCGGCCAGGCGCACCAGTCGGCGGGATGCCGACCAGCTATCGAAGACCGTAACCAATCCGTGACAGCGGCGGGCACACCCGTGCGGTGGCCGGTCGTTCCGCGACGGCGGCCGACAAGATCCCCCCGAACGGGTTGCGCCGAATGAAGCAGCGGCGTGGCGAGCGATAGGTGACCGTCGGTGAGTGGCAGGTTTGCCCATCCCTCAACCGGGTTATAGTGATAACAAATTCCCCACGAGACACCGCAGCCCCTGTCGTCACACCGCTCCGGCTGGTGATACTGCCTTTTGTGCAGGACGGATCCGATAATTTCGGCCGGTACGGCACCGCTGGCGGCAAGACCTTCGGCTCAGCGGGCTCGCGCCGGTCCCGTGGCGTGGGTGCGCATCGCGCGGTCGAGCGGCCGGACGGCGACTCCGAGGTGCGCTACGGCATCCGCGGGCTGGTCACCGAGAGTCGCCCGGAGACCGATCGGGACCACGACATCCCCGAACCGAGGGATTCCGGTGCCGACGCGGACACCGAGGCCGAGGCCGTGCCCGTCCTCGATCAAGAACCGCCGATCGAGGACGGCCAGACTCTGCGTGAGCTGCTGAACGAGCGCCACCTGGAGCCCGCCGAGGCCACCAGGTTGGGCGCCCAGCTCGCTGATGCGCTGGCCGGGCTGCACCGCCGAGGCGGCGTGCACGGCGAGGTCACGCCGCTCACCGTGCGGATCCTGCCGACCGGCCGGGCCCGGCTGCTCGACCCGCCGGACACGCCGGCCGATGCGCTGGACCCGGCCAGCGTGCCCTACCTCTCGCCCGAGCAGGTCACCGGCGATCCGGCGACCCCGGCGTCCGACGTGTATGCGCTCGGCCTGGTGCTGTTGGAGGCCAGCACCGGCTATCCGGCCTACCCCGGCTCCAGTTGGGAGGCCGCCGCGCAGCGGCTGACCACGCCACCGGTGGTGCCCAACGAGGTACCGGGGCCGCTGGCCGGCACGTTGCTCGCGATGACTCAGACCGCTCCCGGCGACCGGCCGACCGCCGACCGGGCTTCGGCCCGGTTCGGCGGCGGCGGGTCGTCTCCGGCGCTGGCCCCTGCTCCCGTCCCGGTGCCGGGCGCCGGCATGTCCCAGCTCGTCGCGCTCGGGCTGCCGGTGGTGATCCTGCTGGGGTTGATCGCGGTCGCGCTGCTCAACCACCACGGCAGCCTCTCCGATGGCACGGAGAACACCGCGGCCGCGCCGGTCAGCACCGCGCCCGCGGCGGGGGTTGCCAGCACCGCGCCGGCGGCCGCGCCGACCTCGCACAACGCCCCGGCCTCACACAACGCCCCGACCTCCCACAACGCCCCGGCCGCGCACGCGGCGGCCCCGACCGGCCCCGCCCCGACAGGCGCCGTGCCGCCCGCGGTCACGCCGCCGAGCGGGCTCGCCCTGCCGGACCTCAAGGTGCCCGATCTCAAGGTGCCCGATGTGCAGGCGCCGGACCTGCCGTCCTCGATCAAGGACTCGGTCAAGGACTCGATCACCAACACGATCGCGGACCGGGCGAAGAGCACGTGGCAGCGGTTCACCGCGTGGCTCGGCTCCCTGTTCTGACCTAGACCTGGGGGTCGGCGAGCGCGGTCACCGCGTCGGCCAGTGCGGCGACGACCGGGTCGGCGGCCGCGCGGTCGGGGCGCCAGACCGCCTCGGTGGTGATCCTGAGCCGGGCGTCGGTCACCGCCAGCAGCACGACCGGCTCGCCGGCGAAGACCTTGCCGGTCGACCCACTGCCGAGTCCGACCAGCGCGAACGCCTGGCCGGTCGTCACGACGTGGGCCAGCCCGCCGAGGTTGTGCCCCTCCACGACGAGCCGTTTGCGCACGCCGAAGCTGTTCAGCAACTCATCGGTGCGCCGGTACAGCTCGGGCGCGGCGTCGAAGCCGATCGACGCGTACGGCAGGCCGGCCAGCTCCTCCAGCCGTACCGAGTCCCGCCCGTCGAACCCGGTGCCCCGGCCGACCACCGCGCCGACCGGTTGGGTGTCCAGCCGCGCGGCGCGCAGTCCCCGCCCGCCGGCCGGCCCGTGCACCAGCGCGAGGTCCAGCTCGCCGGCCCGCAGCGCGCGCAGCAGTGGCTCGCTGCTCGCCGGGCGCAGCCGCACGTCCAGCTCGGGGTGTGTGGCGGCCAGCGCGCCGAGCAGCCGGGTACGCAGCTCGCCCGACACGTCGGGCGCGATGCCCACCCGGGCCGGTCGTCGCACCGCCGCCGCGGTGGCGCGCGCCAGCTCGGGCAGCGCATCGAACCGGCCGATCACGTCCCGGGCGGCCGGCAGCAGCCGCTCGCCGGCCTCGGTCAGCTCCACCTTGCGGCTGGTGCGCCGCAGCAGCGGGGTGCCCAGCTCGCGTTCCAGGTCGCGGACCCGCTGGCTCAGCGGCGAGGTCGCCATGTGCAGCCGCTCGGCCGCCCTGGTGAAGTTGAGCTCCTCGGCGACCGCGACGAAGTACCGCAGGTGCAGCATCTCCACGCCGCGAGCCTAGCGATCGTGACCGCTGTGGTCACGATCGTGTTCGGACGTCGGTCGTGGTCCTGGCGCCGCCGCCGTCGTAGGTTCGGAACACCGCCCGAACCCGAGGACCACAGTGAGGTGTCCAGCATGAGCGAGTCCCGCCGGCCGATCCGGATCGCCAACTTCTCCGGCTACCTGGGCGACCGGTTCACCGCCCTGGACGAGGTGATGGCCGGCGACCCGGTGGACGTGGTGATCGGTGACTACCTGGCCGAGATCACCCTGGCCGCGCTGTCCGCCAGGCACCGCCAGGACGCCAGCAAGGGGTACGTGGACTACTTCCTCGACCAGCTACGCCCGCACCTCGCGGCGCTGAAGGAGCGGGGGATCAAGGTGGTGGCCAACGCGGGCGGGTTCCACCCGGCCGGGCTGGCCGACGAGCTGCGCGGGATGGCCGCCGCGGACGGCGTCGCGCTGCGGGTGGCACACATCGAGGGCGACAACGTGCTGGCCGAGCTGGACGGGTTCGCCGCCGCCGGGTACCGGCTGGAGCACCTGGACACCGGCGCGTCGCTGGCCGACTGGGGCACCCGGCCGATCGCCGCGAACGCCTACCTGGGCGGCTGGGGGGTGGCCGCCGCGCTGGCCGAGGGCGCCGACATCGTGGTCTGCGGCCGGGTCACCGACGCCTCGCTGACCGTCGGGCCGGCCGCCTGGTGGCACGGCTGGCGCCGCGACGACTGGGACGAGCTGGCCGGCGCGCTGCTGGCCGGCCACCTCATCGAGTGCGGGCCGCACTCCACCGGCGGGAACTTCTCCGGTTTCACCACGATCCCGAACATGCTGGTGCCCGGGTTCCCCATCGCCGAGGTCGCCGCCGACGGCAGCACCGTGGTCACCAAGCACGCCGCCGACGGCGGGGCGGTCACCGTGGACACGGTCACCGCGCAGCTGCTCTACGAGATCCAGGGCGCCGTGTACCTCAACTCCGACGTCACCCTGCACCTGGCCGGCGTCGAGCTGACGCGGCAGGCGCCGGACCGGGTGCTGGTCAGCGGGGCAACGGGCACGCCGCCGCCGCCGACCACCAAGGTTGCCGTGTTCGGTCAGGTCGGCTACCAGACGGTGAACACGGTGTACCTGACCGCGCCGGACGTGGCGGCCAAGGAGGATCTGGTCCGCGCCCAGTTCCACCGGGACCTGCCCGAGGGCGTCGAGCTGGACATCACCCGGATCGGTACCGCCGCCGAGGACCCGGAGACCCAGTGGGACGCCACCGTCGGCCTGCGGGTGATGGCCACCGCCCGCACCCGCGACCCGTTGGACGCCTACAACCTCGCCGGCCGGCTGGGCAGCCTGTACCTGCAGAGCATCCCCGGCTACTTCCATGACGGTGCCACCACGCTGCGCGCCACCGCCCGCCCGGTGATCGACTACTGGCCGGCGCTGCTGCCCCAGTCGGCGGTGGCCCATCGGATGGTGCTGGACGGCCGCACCATCGACATCCCCGCCGCGGCGGTCACCGAGCCGGCCAGCCAGCCGACCCATCCGGAACCGACGCCGGAGATCGGCTCGTCGACCAGCACGCGCACGGCTGCGCTGGGTACCGTGGCCTATGCCCGCAGCGGGGACAAGGGCGGCAACAGCAACGTGGGTATCTGGGTGCCCGACCAGCGCGCCTGGGCGTGGCTGCGCCGCACGCTGTCCACCGCCGAGCTGCGCCGGCTGATGCCGGAGATCAAGGAGCTGGACGTGGTGCGGCACGAGTTCCCGAACCTGCGCGCGGTGCACTTCGTGCTGCGCGGGCTGCTGGGCACCGGCGGCTCCTCGAACAATCGGATCGACCAGGTGGGCAAGGCGGTCGGGGAGTATCTGCGGGCGAAGCACCTGCCCATCCCGGTCGAGCTATTGGACGGTACGCAGCTATTGGACGGTACGGAGTCGTCGCACGGTACGCGGCCGTCGGGCCGTACGGAGCTGTCGGAAGGGATGCGCGCCTGATGGATCTCACCTCGAGGGTCGCCGACGCGGTGGCCAAGCCGGCCGAGCACGACGAGTTCGACGCACCCGCCGCGCTGGCCGAGCTGTTGGGCGGCATCGGGCTGACCCCGGCGGACAGCGGCGGCCGCATCGACTTCCTCGGCGCCGACCCGGTGGTGCCCAGCACACTGCGGCTCGGCGGCGCCTCGTCGCTGGCGCTGGCCGCCAAGGCGGTCGCGCTGGCCGCGCTGTGGCGGGACCGGGGCGGTGCCGGCCAGGACATCGAAGTGGACCTGCGGGCCACCCCACACCGGCTCTGCCCGTTCTACGACCGGCGCTGGGAGCTGCTGAACGGGTACCCGCTGCGCTCCGGCAACGTGAGCGATGCGCTCGGCTTCAACTTCTACCGGACCGCTGACGACCGCTGGATGATGCCGCTCAACCCGTACCCGAAGATCAAGATCGCGGCGCAGCGACTGCTCGGGGTGCCCGAGGACGCCGCCGCCGTGGCCGCCGCGGTCGGCCGCTGGCAGGGCCGCGAGCTGGAGGCGGCCGGCGCCGAGGCGGGCTGCGTGATGCCGATGCTGCGGTCCACCCCGGAGCTGCTCGCCGAGCCGCACTACCGCGACGTGCTGGCCGAGCTGCCGCTGATCGAGGTGACCCGGATCGGCGACAGCGAACCCGAGCCCCTCCCGGCGCCGTCCCCCGGTGACGCCCTGCCGCTGGCCGGGGTGCGCGCGCTGGGCATGGGCCACGTGATTGCCGGCGCCGGGCTCGGTCGGGCGCTCGCGCTGCACGGCGCCGACGTGCTGAACCTGTGGCGGCCGACGGAGGTGGAGCACGACATCACCTACGCCACCGCGAACGTCGGCGTGCGCTCCGCCCGGCTGGACCCGTTCGCCGGCACCGGCCCGGAGCGGCTGCGTGGGCTGCTGGCCGGCGCGGACGTGTTCTACGCCAACCGCCGCCCCGGCTACCTGGACCGGATCGGGCTGTCCGCACCCGAGGCGGCGGCGGTCCGCCCGGGGATCGTGCACGCCACCGCCACGCTGAACGGCCCGACCGGCCCGTGGGCGGACTGGCTGGGCTTCGACCAGACCGCCGGCAGCCTGGTCGGCATGATGAGCCTGGAGGGTGGGCTCGGCACGGGCGGGGATCGCCCGGCGCTGCCGCCGATCCTGGTGGTGAACGACTACATCGTGTCCTGGCTGCTGGCCACCGGCGTGGTGGAGGCGCTGCGCCGGCGCGCGGTGCACGGCGGCAGCTACCGGGTGCACGTGTCGCTGACCCGCGCCGCGCTGTGGATCCTCGGCCTCGGCGTCTTCGACCGAGGCTATGCGCACGCCACCGCCGGCACCGGCGAGCTGCACGCCTACCACGACCCCGAGGTGTTCACCGCCGACACGCCGCTGGGCCACTACCAGGGCGTCACCGAGCAGATCCGGATGTCGGCGACCCCCGGCCGCTACGACCCGGTGCTGGTGGCGCGCGGTTCGTCCCCCGCCGAGTGGCTGCCCCGTTGACCCTGTGAGTGGTTCGCGCACCATCCGTGGTTCTCGCGCATGGTGCGGGTAGCGCGGGAACCACGCAAGGTGCGCGAGGCAGAGGTGGGGTGTCGGCTGTCGAGGGCGGCGCCGGCGGGGGCGGTCAGCTCGGGGGCGGGTCGCAGAGGCACTGCACGCAGGCATCGGCGAACACGCGGACGGCGTCCCGGTCGTCACCCGTGCGCCAGGCCACCGCCAGCTGGCTCGGCGACAGACCGCTGACCGGCCGGCACACCACGTCGGTGCGCTGGTAGATCGACACGTTGCCGGCGGAGAGCAGCACCACGCCGAGCCCGGAGGCGACGGCCTCGAAGGTCTCGTCGGCGGTGGCCACCTCGGCGGCGATCCGGGGCGGGGTGTGCCGGTGGTCGGTGGCCAGCCAGAACTCCCGCAGCGCCCCGGCCGACGCCGGCAGCGCGATGAACGACTCGTCGACAAGCTCCGCGAACGGGATCGCCGGCCCCCCGGCGCCGGCGCTCGAACCGCCGGCGCTCGAACCGCCCGCGACCGGCCCGTAAGCGACCGGCCCGTCCGACCCGTCGACGACCGGCCCGGCCTCGGCGAGGCGGTGGCCGGCGGGCAGGGCGACCCAGCGCTGTTCCCGGGCGACCACCTTCCAGCTGAACTCCGCGCCGGCCGGGAACGGTAGCCAGGCGACCGCCACGTCCACCTCGCCGCTGGCCAGCCCGGCCGTCGGGTCGGCCCAGGACACCTGGCGGAACAGCAGCTTCCACTCCGGATGCAGCCGCTCCAGCCGCCCGGTGACCATCGGGATCAGGCCCCGCCCGATCCGGGTCTGGAAGCCGACGGTGAGCGTGCTGGACCGGGCCGCGCCGGCCAGCTCCCGCTCGGTGCCGCTCCACTGTTCCAGCAGCGCCCGAGCCCTCGGCAGCAGCGCCGCGCCGGCCGGCGTCAGTGCGACCGTGCGGCGGTCCCGCTCGAACAGCGCCACCCGCAGCGTCAGCTCCAGCTGGCGGATCTGCTTGCTCAGCGTCGGCTGCGCGATGAAGAGCCGGTTGCTGGCCGCCCTGGTGAAGCTCAGCTCCTCGGCGACGGCCACGAAGTAGCGCAGATCCCGCAGGTGCACGTCCATAGCTAAAGGCTATTACAGCGGGTCTTGGACACGCCGCCGTCGCCGGCCGAATGATGGTGGTGTGGACCTCGGAGTGGCAGGACTGAACGCGAAGGCGACCCTGGGACCGGCCGACACGGTACGGCTGGCCAGGCTCGCGGAGGAGTTGGGCTACGGGTCGTGGTGGGCGGGTGACCACGTGGTGCTGCCCAGTCCCCGGGTGCCGGACTCGCCGATGGAGGCGACCGACCCGATCCTCGACCCGCTGGTACACCTCGGCTACGTCGCCGCTGTGACCGAGCGGATCGAGCTGGCCACCGGGATCGTGATCCTGCCGCAGCGCAACCCGCTGGTGCTGGCCAAGCAGGTGGCCAGCCTGGACGTGCTCAGCGGTGGCCGGGTCGCACTCGGGGTCGGCGCCGGCTACCTGGAGCCGGAGCTGACCGCCGTCGGGGTGCCGCTGGCGCGCCGCGGGGCCCGCAGTGACGAGTACCTGGACGCGATGACCGCGCTGTGGACGCAGCCGGCGCCGGCGTTCCACGGCGAGTTCGTCTCGTTCGACCACGTCGATGCGCACCCCCGCCCGGTCCGCGCCGGCGGGGTGAAGATCGTGGTCGGCGGGCACAGCGCGGGGGCGTTGCGGCGCGCGGTGTCCCGGGGGCACGGCTGGTTCGGCAACGGTTCAGGCGTCGCCGACCTGGAGCGGCACCTGGTCGGCCTGCGGCGCGCGGCGGCCCAGGTCGACCGGCCGGCCAGGCTCGGCCGGCTGGAGATCAACTGGCTGCAGCTGAACCCGGTGGAGCTGACCGAGGCCGACGCACGCCGCTACGCCGAGCTCGGCGTGGACCGGCTCGTCGTCTACCCGCTACCGCTGGACGATCCCGCCGAGGTGGCCGACTTCCTCAAGCGGCACGCCGACCTCCCGCACTGACCGCGCTCGGCCGGACCCGCCTGCTGTGCAGTTCGGTAACGACAGGCTGATTTCTGGCGCGCAAAACCTGCCTGCTGTGTAGTTCGGTAACGACAGGCCGCTCGGCCGGACCTTGACACGCCGCCCCCGCCGGACCGTACTGTAGTGATCGCTCAATACAGCGAGGTGCGGGCGGCGGGAGTGCGCAGTGGCGGGATCGGCGTTCGTCGAACAGCTGCGTGCCGAGCGGGCGATGTCCGTCGACGAGGTCTGGGCCGGCGTCGAGGCGCGGCTGGACCGCCCGGTGGCCGAGGGGCTGAACACCGCGCACGAGGCGTGCGACCGCTGGGCGCGCGACCGCGGCCGGCTCGCGCTGGTCGTGCGGCACCCGCACGGCGGCAGCGAGCGGTGGACGTTCGCCGACCTGGCCGAGGCGTCCAGTCGGCTGGCCAGCGCGCTGCGGGCGGCCGGGCTGCGCCGGGGCGACCGGTTCGCCGCGCTGCTCGGCCAGGGCGCCGAGGCACACGTCTGCGCGTTGGCCGCGTGGCGCTCCGGGCTGGTGTACCTGCCGCTGTTCGCCGGCTTCGGGTCGGACGCGCTGGCCCAGCGGCTGAACGGCGGTGAGCCGGCCGCGGTCGTCGTCGACCACCGCTACCGGGACGGCCTGGAGCGCGCCAGGGGGCTGCTCACCGTCGACCCGCTGGTCTACACGCTGACCGGCCCGGGCGGGCGGGGCCTGCTGGCCGGCGACCGCAGCCTCTGGTCGGAGATCGACCGGCACCCGGCGGACGGCGGCATGGTGGCCACCGCCGTCAACGAGCCGGCCACGCTGATCTACACCAGCGGCACCACCGGCCCGCCGAAGGGCTGCATCCAGCCGCACGCGATGCTGCTCGCGCTGGACCCGTTCGTCCGGCACACCTTCGCGCTCGAACCCGCCGACATGTTCTTCGCCGGAGCCGGCCCCGGCTGGTCCTACGGGCTCTACACCACCGGGGTCTCGGTGATGGCGCACGGACACCCCCGGGTCGTCTACACCGGCGACTTCAGCCCGGCCGCGTGGCTGGAGGTGCTGGCCAGCGAGCGGGTCACCTATCTCAGCGCGGCGCCCAGCGCGTACCGCCAGCTCGCCCCGTACGCGGCCCGGCACGGCCTGCCGCCCACGGTCCGGGGCGCCACCTGTGCCGGCGAGCCGCTGGACGCGCCACTGGTCGAGGCCTGGCGCTCGCTCGGTGCCGGCCGCGAGCTCGGTGATCTGCAGGACGGCTACGGGCAGAGCGAGTCGGCGATGGCGCTGGCGAACCTGGCCTACCCGGACAGCCCGGTGCTGCCCGGCGCACTGGCCGCCACGACGCCCGGCTTCGACGTCGGACTGGTCGACGAGGACGGCAACGAGCAGGCCGAGCGGGGCATCATCGCGCTGCGCCGACCCCGCTACCTGAACAGCATCGGCTACTGGAACGCACAGGACCGGTGGGACGACCGGTGGCGCGGCGAGTGGTTCCTCACCGGCGACCTGGCTCGGCGCGACGAGCGGGGCCGCTGGTGGTTCCTCGGCCGCGACGACGACCTGATCGTCACCTCCGGCTACAACGTCGGGCCCACCGAGGTGGAGAACATCGTGCTCGCGCACCCGGGGGTGGCCGATGCCGCCGTGGTCGCCGCCGCCGACCCGGCCCGGGGCGCCGTGGTGCGTGTCGTGCTGGTGGCCAACGGCACGGTGCCCCGCGCGCGACTGGTCGAGGAAGTGCAGGCCGCCGTGCGGGACCGGCTCGGCCGGCACGCCTACCCGCGCATCGTCGACTTCGTCGACGAACTGCCGCGCACCGAGACCGGCAAGGTTCGGCGCAACGTGCTGCGGGCCGGCGCCGGATGACCGCCGCCCCCGAGCCGACCGCCCCCGAGTCCGTCGCCCCCGAGCCGGCCGCTCCGGGTCTCGGGCCGGCCGCCGTCCGCGCGGCCCGCACCGAGACCCAGGCGAAGATCATCGCGGTGGCCACCGAGCTGTTCGCCCAACAGGGCTATCACGCCACCGGGGTGGCCGAGCTGGGCCGTGCGGTCGGCCTCGGCGCCGGCGCGCTGTACCACCACATCGGCTCCAAGGAGGAGCTGCTGTTGACCATCGTGCGGGCGCACCTGGAGGACGTGCTCGCCTTCGGCATCCGGCTGCTGGCGGCCGAGGGCACGGCGGTACCCAAGCTGCACGAGCTGGCCCGCGAGCACATGCGGCTGGTCGCCCACCGGCGCACCGAGCTGCTGGTCATGCTGCGCGAGCTGGACTCGCTGACCGGGCAGCGGCGGGCCGACATGCTGGCGCTGCGCGACGCGGTCGAGGCGATCTGGGACGAGGTGGTCCGGCGCGGGGTGGCGGCCGGCGAGCTGACCGACATGGACCCGATGTTCGTCAAGGTCGTGCTCGGCGCGATGAACTACTCGCTGTTCTGGTTCTCCCCCGATGGGGCGGACTCGCCGGAGCGGCTGGCCGACCGAATTCTCGACATGCTGCTGCACAACTCGTGAGTGGCGAGTGGCCCTATAGGACCACTCGCCACTCACGACCCGACCGGAAGGTGTGAGGGTGGAGTTCCAGGACAAGGTCGTGCTGGTCACCGGCGGGAGCCGGGGCATGGGCAAGGCCATGATCGAGGCGTTCGCGGCGCGCGGCGCCTCCGTGGTGATCGCCAGCCGCAAGCTGGACGCCTGCGAGGCGCTGGCGGCGAAGGTCCGCGCCGAGTACGGGGTGACGGCGCTGCCGGTGGCGTGCAACGTGTCCAGCTGGGCGGACTGCGATGCGTTGGTGGAGACCGTGTACGGCGAGCTCGGCCGGGTCGACGTGCTGGTCAACAACGCCGGGCTGTCGCCGCTGTACCCCAGCCTGGACGAGGTCTCCGAGGCGTTGTTCGACAAGGTCATCGGGGTGAACCTGCGCGGCCCGTTCCGGCTCGGCTCGGCGGTCGGCACCCGGATGGCGGCCGGCGCGGGTGGCTCGATCATCAACGTCAGCTCCATCGCGGCGATCCGCCCTGGCGCACACGAGCTGCCCTACGCCGCCGCCAAGGCCGGGCTGAACGCGCTCACCGAAGGCATGGCCAAGGCGTTCGGCCCGAGCGTGCGGGTCAACTGCATCCAGGCGGGGCCGTTCCGCACCGACATCTCGCTGGCCTGGTCGCCGAAGACGGTGGCGCGGTTCGAGCAGACGCTCGCGCTGCGCCGCTGCGGCGAACCGGAGGAGATCGTCGGCGCCGCGCTGTACTTCGCCTCGGACGCCGCGTCGTTCTGCACCGGCGCGGTGCTGCGGCTGGACGGGGGCACCCCGTGAGGGCGCTGACCTATCAGGCTCCGGACCGGGTCGCCGTGGTCGAGGTCGCCGACCCGGTGCTCACCGACGAGTTCGGCGCGGTCGTCCAGGTCAGCACGGCCGGGATCTGCGGTAGTGACCTGCACATCTACCACGGGCACGGGTTCAGCCCGGACATCGGCTACTGCCTGGGGCATGAGGCGGTCGGCACGGTCGCCGTGGTGGGTTCGCGGGTCGACACGTTCGCGGTGGGCGACCGGGTGCTGGTGCCGGCCTCGGTGGGCTGCTCGACCTGTCGGCAGTGCCGGATCGGGTTGATCGCGCGCTGCGAGAACGCGGTGCGCGGCGACACGGTGCCCTGCTACGGGCTGAGCCACGCGCTGCCGGGCAGCCAGGCCGAGGCGGTCGCGGTGCCGCACGCCGCCACGAACCTGGTCGCCATCCCGCCCGAGTTGTCCGACGCCGACGCGGTTGTGCTCACCGACAACGCGCCGACCGGCTGGTACGGCGCCCGGCGCGGCCGGATCACCCCGGGCGACACGGTCGCGGTGATCGGCCTCGGCCCGGTCGGGCTGATGGCGGTGCAGTCGGCGTTCGTGCTGGGCGCGGCGACGGTGTACGGGGTGGACCCGGTGGCCTCCCGCCTGGCCAGGGCCGCCGAGCTGGGTGCGGTGCCGATCGAGTCGGCGGACGCGAAGCGGGCCATCCGGGCGGCCACCGGGGGCGGCGTTGACGTTGCGATCGAGGCGGTGGGCGCGGACGCCAGCATCGGGTTGGCGATCAGCGCGGTGCGCGCCGGCGGCCGGGTCAGCGTGATCGGCGTCAGCCAGAACAAGGCGTACCCGATGCACCTGATGGCCGCCCAGGTGCGCGAGCTGGAGTTCGCCATCGGGCTCTGCTCCGTGCAGTACGAGCTGCCCACGCTGTTGTCGCTGACCGCGGGCGGTCGGCTGCGCCCGGCCGCCGTCGTGTCGCACCGGGTGCCGCTGTCCGAGGCCGCCAACGCCTACCGGCAGGTGGCCGGCCGCGACGACGGCGTCAGCAAGATCGTGCTGGACCCGGCGGGGTGACCGCTGGGCCCGGCCTGGGCTGCTGACGGAATCCGCGACTCACCCTGACGAAATCCCCGACTCGCGGAAAATCGGCGGGGTGAGGTCAGCCGCGGGGTTTGGCCAGGGCGGTGAGGGCGTCGCCGTCCCAGCGCAGCACCCGCCAGTCGTCCCTCGGCTCGGCGCCGAGCGCGAGGTGCACGTCCATGCCGAGGGTGTTGGAGCGCAGGGTGACGCACTCGACCCTGGTGTAGCCGTTGTCCAGCGCGAGCTGCGCGAGGTGGCCCCAGATCCGCCGGGCCACGCCGCGCCCGCGCAGCGCCGGCCGGAGGTACACGTCCTCGGCGTAGATCCCGTGCACGCCGTCCCAGGTGGAGAAGTTCAGGAAGTACAGCGCGAATCCGCCGACCTCGCCGGCCAGCTCGGCGACGATGCCGTACAGCGCCGGTCGCTCGCCGAACAGCGCGCGGTGCAGCTGCGCGGGCTCGAGGCGGCAGTGCTCGGGCATGTCCTCGTGCGCCGCGAGCTCGTGCACCATCGCCACGACCGCATCGACGTCCCGCGCCTCGACCGCGCGGATGATCACCTCAGTCACCGCCCGATCCTAGGCTGGACAACGGAGAGCTCCGCGTGCCTGGCTCAGGCGGGGAGGATGCGGGCCCGGACGCCGGGCAGTTCGTCGAATCCGGCCTTGCCGTCGGTGGTGAGCAGAAGTCGGTCGGTCGCCCGCGCGGTCGCGGCGATGATCAGGTCGATCGGCCCGCGCGGGCGGCCGGTCCGGCGGGTGTGCCCCAGCAGCTCGGCGTGGTGCGGCACGGTCTTCGCGGTGTAGTCCGCTACGGGTGTGGTAGCGAGCACTGCCTCCAGAAACTCTCGCTGGGCGGCTCGGCGGGATTCGTCCGGGTCGCGGTCGACGCCCGCCAGGTACTCGGTCAGGGCGAGGGCCGGGAGGGCGACGTCGTCCTGGGCGATGAGGTCGGGCAGGTCCAGCCGGCCGAGCACCGCGCCGATCAACACCCCGGTATCCAGGATCACTCGGGCCACTGATCGCGATCCAGTTCTTCCGCCGCGTTCATTGTCCTGCGTGCCTCCGCGACGTTGGCTGCCCAGTCGTCGTCGAGCGCGGGATTGCCTTGCCAATTGCGCAGTACCTCGGCGAGCGCGGCGCCGTTGGCACGCGGGGCGGGGACCAGCGTCGCCAGCCGCTGGCCGCCCCTGGTAATCACGATCGTCTCGCCGTTCTGCACGCTGTCCAGCACGGCGGAGAAGTTGCGCGCGACCTCCGTCGCGGACATCTCCTTCATGGAATCAGATTATCAGATTCCAGGAAGGAGATGTCCCGGCTAGCTAGCCGGCGGCGGCGGGTTCTACGTCGGACTCGGCCGCCAGTACGTCGATCTCTGGCGGCGGGGCGGCGGAAGCCTCGGATGAGCACGGGCAGGTGGCTGAGCCCGACGAGCGGCGAGCACAGGCCCAGGAGCTTGGCCCGGCCGCCCAGGTTGAACAGCGGGTCCAGGTCGATGACCACACCGATCACCGCGAGCACGCCGAGCGGGGTGCCGGCAGAGTGTGAGCCTGATCAGACCGGCGACGCCGCAGACCAGTGTCGGCAGGAATACTCGCTCACCCTGCTCCACATCGGTCGGGAGGATATTCGCGATCGCGAATATCCTCCCGGTATCCGGCAGATGATCATCTCGATTCGTGCTACAACATGCCAATGAGATGTATCGGTGAGGTAAGAATGGTTGCGGTCGCTCTGGGTGCTGGTTCGCTTGTCGTCGGGATTGGTCTAGTGATGCCTGGGGTGGCGATGGCGGCGTCGTCGACTCAACTTATCTCGAGTTCGCCCGCTCCGAGTGCTGATTGGTCGTGTGCACTCGCTTCATCGCGGCATCAATCAGGACAGTCGCTAAGGCGGAATTGTCATGAGGATAGGACTCCTTCCGACAATTTGAAGGAGATGGGGGAATGTGGGAGTGGCGCGGTTTCGGGCGGAAGGTACCTAGCTCCGGCGGGTCCAGAGGGCGTCGCGGTTGGCGCTGTCGGGGGGTGCATTGCCGGCTCGACTGACTATGAGCTTCACCATGACAATTAGATGTGGATTACAAACCTGTTGCAGTTCCCG
>Ga0137415_10003482_pt1 | contig 15626 bp, 11 predicted proteins | sample CZODoug3_1_1_16f_FD_183082 | JGI IMG/M metagenome (GOLD analysis project Ga0137415, IMG submission 183082) | Vadose zone soil fungal communities from Angelo Coast Range Reserve, California, USA - CZODoug3_1_1_16fungal (Hybrid Assembly) | ecosystem: Environmental > Terrestrial > Soil > Vadose... | reverse complement strand
GTAGAAAAAGCATATTTTGTAATTGTACATGCGTACGAGAGGTCCTAAAATAAGCGAGGCTCCAGCGCGAGGCTCCCGCGGCTCTCCAGTAGCCGTAAATGTTTGCACCCGTAACACATGAAGGCAACGAGCGAGTGGTCGACATCGAGGTTTAAAATAAGGTTGAGTTTCGAAGCGAGGGAATTACACTTTGAAAAATCCAGAAGCAACATTACGAGTCCTTAGTTTACTAAGGAATCGTGAGCTCTCTGCCAGATCTTGCGGATCTCGCGACCCGATCGTTGGCGGAAAACTATTTCTGTTTATGGATCTGTCGGAACGGAACAAACGACGCTTGTATGCTTCGACTCGATAGGACAACTATGGGCTGGTGTTTGTAGGTAGGCATGTTTTGGATTGCAAAAGTATGAAGATTGAGTACACAAGTAAGTACGAAAAGCTGATAACTGAAAACATATACCATATGTGTTAGCTATTATGACCTAGGCTACCACGCGCGTACAGTACACGGGTCAATGTTCGGGTGGACTTTCGTGGCCATATGATCGGCGCATATTCGCTTGTCCATCAACAGTGGGCATCTCCCGGTTGCGGTTACTGGCCAGCAGCGGATGTACCTTCTACATCCATTCGTTCCTCGTCACCAGCTTGTTCTTCTTCGTCGTCATAGCCAATATTTCGTTTCAAAACGCGCTTAGCGACTGGTGCGATTGATCGTGTCATCCTACGGGTTGATGCATTCTTGGTGTTTGTGAGTAATCGAAGCCTAATTCGGTCTCTTTAAAAGTGCTTACATCAGTATACTTGGTTTCTAGGATCGCAATCGCACAAAGTTTGAGTGTGGTTTTGAACCTGTGGTTGTTGGTTGGTGCCAGAAGGATGGACATTTGCACTTCCACAATATCGCCGATTTGTATCGCGTTTGGTACGACAGGTTGAAATCTGTCATCGGACAAGTCAACAGTGGTAAAAGAATATTCCCTCCCCTTCCCATGTTCGTCACTTACTTCATGGACCCACTAAGTTTAGTGCGATACAAGACGACATTATCTTCGCTGTAGAAGATATCATTTCCTGCCATTGCTGCTAGTTTGCCAGTCGGATCAATGTGTCGTCCCAAAGGTACAGATGGTCCGTGCGGATCGTCATTTCGGTAGGTGAAATATCGATTATAGACTTCAATTGCTTGATATGATGTATACGTAGATGGCGCCCATTCGCTTATGTTATTCTTGTCGACATGGCGTGCAAACATGTTTTGAACGCCTGCAATGGTTTCGATTGCTTTCGCAAAAATTGGTTGGCCCAGTCCTGTTATTCGTACAGACTGACGCATATATTTGACGGCATTTCGATGTCTGATGGCCCGTTATTATCATTTTGACATAATAATAGTGTAGGTGAATTTACTCTGGTATTCGCGAAATAGGTGGCAGATCTTTGCCGCATACAATTCCCTGCAGGCGCAGGACTACTTCCTCAAATATGTCGTTGTCTTGTGTTGGTATTGTGATACGCCAACTTCTGGGTACATCGTATTCCGTTACTTCTGCCTTCTCAGCTAATCCTGCGGAGCTCTGAAAACAGTTAATGTCCACACAGGTCAGCATACTTTCATGGATATTTCTGGTTTGGTTTACTTCAAAGAAATTGACCCATTGTTTATCAGGGGATTTTTTCGCTCTGTGTCCCATGATTTCGCCAAGACATTTGGCTTTAAAATAGCGGTGTGATGAGCCTCATCCCTTGTTCGTCATAAGCTTATGTAGTATCACTCACATGCGGCGTTTAAGTCATACAGCTCATCCATCCTGTCGTACAATTCACAGACGAAAAATTGTGTAGTGCCGTTTGGAAATTTGGTCTTGTTATTGGACTTGGGAGCGCGCCGTCTGAACAAATTGGGACACTTCTTGACTCAGGCGGAACTTTTCCTTATTTATCTGGTTTCAGATCTGCTGACCTGCGGGCATCTCGTTTTGCCGTTCTTTCCATAGGTTTGAAATCCTGGCTGCCCCAGCTTGTGACACGGTAAATGTTCCTGACGTGCCTGTATGTGTTCCGTTTTTGTTTGTCTCTTTTGTGTTCATAGTTGCTCAGCGATCTGACTGAGTATTTCATTTTTGGTAAATGGAAACCTTGCTTTTCATATCGGTTTAACCGCATTTCCGTTTCTAGGTTCTTGGGCTGAAATAACACTTTTTGTGTGGCGCGGAGCTTGAAGCATTTCAAATTGCATAGGTTTTACGGTCCGTCGAGTTGCAGCATTCAATATTATTATACTATTCATGTACTAGACTGTCCTCATGTTGGTTACGAAAGATAAATTCCGGGAGCATAATTGGTCAGTTGCATTGACCTTCTGACATGTAACGTGGTTTTGGTTCCGTGTTGTTTTGTCCTTACTGCTTTTATAAGGTAAGGTCCACGGCGGGTCACTCAACTCTCTCTTCACCTCATCGTTTTCAACTGATCATGTCAGAATTGCCCAACGTCAAAGGAAAGAAACCCATTGGGTACGTATTTTCGTTAAAATTGGTTTATGCCTTGGCTTATGATGTGGGTCATGAATTGTAGTTCAAGTTCTCCCTCCAAGCCCAAGAAACCACTGTCGTCGATCATTCAGACCAGGTACGTGTCTTCAATATCATTTTCCATCTTAGCATACTGTTTATTCATTTGTGTTGTGGTTGGATTTAGGGCGGCTCAGGCGAAGGTTTCCTCTAATACAGGGTGAGTAATTTGTATGCTTCGATTCTTGTTTCCGCTCACATTTCTGTACGGTAGGGTGGGCAATGTTGAGGAAGTAGCTAGGTATGCCTTTAAACAACTCTGTGATTTTCACGGCTAAGATCTTGGCAGCGCATCCCGTGGCACAAATGTTGGGCCTAAGTATGTCTATTTAATCTTCAGTTTGGTAATTTTATATTAAATGACTTTAAATCCATCTTCAGACAGTCGGCGGGTCCACGAAATACAAAGCGCACTCAACCTGATGTCAAAACCGAAGACAATACCACAGGCGAACAGTACGAGTTTTTAATATATTTTACCCTGCTTCTTTTGACATCATTTCTGTCTGTGTTCTAGGCACCCACGCAAGAGACTTAAAGTCAATCGCACGGATGCGAAGGCCGGTTCGTCAAGCGACCGCAAAACCGGTCCTGATCGAAAGACTATCGCTCCTGTTTTGAAGGTAGAACCCCACACACCTGCAATTCAGTATCAAGAATCCGACGATGAGGTTGAGGTTGCAGAAGGCCTCACGGCGACACCTACGTATATTCTTTTGACTTCCGTTTGTCACATGACTTACACCGTATTGCAGCCATCCCCGCGGCCGCCTGTCTGGCCGTCCATCAGGTGTACATAATTCTGGCATTCCTCGCAAGACAACTGCCTCGTCTCAGGATGCTCAATCTGCTACCGTGCAAGCTTTCGGGTAATAGTGATTACATTTACTTTGTTCTTGCATTGTATTCATGTTCCTAAATAGTCGTCCGCCCGCGCCTCCTTCCGGCCAGGAAGGTCGTGGGTCCTATGTTTGGGTCCCTTATCATGACCAGGACCAGGAAAGTGATGATGAAGAGCAGCATGCTGCTGTTGATTTCGTGGATGACATCGCTGACGAGGATAACGATGGCTCTGCTCATACGCAGGAAGAATATGAAGACATATATATCCACGAAGACCTCGACATTGAACAATTTGATGAGTCTGGCATCACAGATGAAGAGGAGGAGGGCACTGGACAAATTGCGTGAGTTGTTTACGATTTATTACATCTTCATTACTGTAACAACGATACAATAGCGGACCTTCATCCGCCGTCATAGGCTCTAGCACAGTGTTTCTTGAAGACGTGGAATCCCCGAAGTAGTCATTTGCTTAGATGGTTCTGGAGTTGTCACCTAATGACTTTGTTTTACAGGATTTCCAAGGCTACGAAGTGCGAAATTTGGGCCTTGTTCAACTCCGCAGACGAATACAAGATGCTTATGGACCCAAAGTTGAAATCGGCTTACAAGTCGTTGCCGCCACTTCGGTTTGTATGCCTGGTATTCACAGAGTAGGTTTTGAATTAATTTCAACTATATCTTTCTAGCTCTTGCACGTTGACTACTTGGCGGTCTGACAACGAAGCCACCGGTTTTATCATGTGGGGATCGTGGAAGGACCAACTTCAAAATGCCAACACGGCGTAAGTTGTTTCGTTCGTTCGAATTCCAGCTAATATTATTTACTGCCATCCACAGCTATTTGTTGGGATTTATTACGTTCCAACGTTTTGACTATTTTGTCAATCCCGCTCGTGCAGATCCTGCATGGTTTGACACTTTTTCGACGGACAACTACCTTTATACTATACGAACTCGTCGAGACCACAAGATTTGTCTGTGTTTGTCCCCCGTATTCGTCGTGAAATCGCGGCTCTTGGATGCACAATCCCGTTCTTTGTCCAAATCATCGGGCAATGCGATGTTGGTCAAATCGCTGGATTGCATATTTCACTCATATGAGTGGGAACGTTCTTCGTCATTTTGGTGCACTGTGTTCGGAGTTGAAACCATGCAGGCACAGCTTAACGGTTCCGTCGTATCCATTGAAACGAAGCCGAGTAATCCTGACAGTGAGTTCGTCTCTGTCTCGCTCATTGCTGTTTTCTGATGTAATGACCCAGAGATGGTGGACTTGGAGTCTTCGGCGCCTGGTCTTTTTAGTTCAACTGCCAGTCCTAGCAAAAAGAAGGCAGCGACCAGTACTCGTAGCGTTAAAATTCAGCTAAAGCATACTGACCAGAGTGCGTGTTGGTACCGTTTTCGGTTGACTGCAAATATGCTGATTCTTTCATTTTGATTGTAACAGTTCCAATATTCGATGGGCGCACCCACCGTTTCGAATTAAATGAATCGCTCAAGTCTCTGGATGAACTACTTCCGCCTTTCGAAAGTGAAATACCGCCTGGTTCGTTGGCCCTTGTTGCATATACCGCTAACTCCTACTACCGTAGCCAAAAGTCCGGACAGTCTTCTCAGCGCATGCATTCGAACAAAAATCTTGCTTTAAATATTAACTGGGTTGTTGTACTAGGTATTCCGAAGTAACTGTTTGTTACACGTTATTGTACTTTGTGTTTTCTGATGTACTTGTATCCTGTTACTTGTATCCTGTGACGCATTGTTTCATTACGAATGTACTACTCACTTATCTTAGGAAATTTGCGTGGTACTGTCCTCAAGTCTGTGACAACGAGCAGCAACGGCTGTGACGCGAACAAACAAATGGGAAGTAGCTCGATCACAACTGCCACGAAACAACAGACACAACGCTCCATAGCCGGCCTTAGCGATGATGACTTGCAACATGACAAACGACGACGCGTGAACGAATGATCAGCGAACGGTCTGCGATCCTAGCCGCGGTTAAGGGGAGCCACCCATGAGGCGATTGCGACGTCACTAACAGCATGAGATCATGCAACGGAATGCGCAGATTACCAAGTACATCGCGGACGCATTGTCGTACGACAGTATCCACGAGATTCAGCTCATGACCTTAGGTATGTGAATGTGTTTCCAATTATGAGTACGTGCCAACTTCCAGCTCTCGGAACGGAACAAGGCAACATTTCAAACTCAGCTACATACTCAGGCTTACCGCGACGATGCAGCAGCACGGTTCACCGCACAACATGGCTTTCCATGCAACATTTTTCACTTTTGTTTTGTTTATCCTTCTCTATGGCCGCCCCTTTGTCCTGCTGGCTGGCCATGTGGCTTCAAAGTCACCATGGCTTATCTCCGACATGGATAATTCTGTTTCGTTCATGTCTCATTGCCATGACTCAGATTTCGAGTCGAGGTGTGGGCACACGAGTGAGTCTTATCTTTGATTAGTGAAAGAGCCACTTCACACCCTCCTATTGTACACTAGAATGCAGTATCACTTACTATGATGATCTGATATCTCACATTGACAACACCTGCCTCTGTTCGGGTGCGACATCGCAACGAGCTAATGGGGTGCGTTATTTTGATGGTATACGTACAATTTCTGATACGGACCATTTGTTTAGCAGATAAGTGTAGCCTGGCCTCATTTGGGTGCCATGTCGCAACGACCCAACGAGATGATACATCGGGTGCACTATTTTGATGATATACATACAATTTCTGATACTAACCATTTAATGTTTTAGCAAATAAGTGTACCATACCCCTGTTCAGGTGTGATGTCGCGACAAGCTAACGAGGCGATACATGGGGTGTGTGATTTTGATGGTACTATTTCTGATACTAACTATTTTATGTTTAGCAGATAAGTGTAGCGTGCCCCAGTTCGGACGCAATGTCGCGACGAGCTAACAAGGTGATACACAAGGTGCGTTATTTTGACAGCATAGTACATTTACTGACACTAACCATTTTATGTTTTATGCATAAGTGTTGCATGCCCCGGTTCGGGTGCAACATTGCGACGAACTAACGGAGTGAGATATGGGGTGTGTTATGATGGTATACGTGCTATTTTTGATACTAACCAATTTCTTTTTAGCAGATAAGTGTAGCATGTGTGCATACTGCACACCGACTTGCGACTGTGGATGTGGATACACATATGTGTCTTTTCGAAACCTGGAATCAAGAATTTCTAGTAAATATGACTCTGGAACAACTCACTGTGATTGATGAGGTGATTTCGCCTGTCCGTGTTGGGGAGATTGTGCCCCCTCATGTCCAGGTGATTTTGCCTGCCCGTTTTCGGGTGAATACAGCCCTTGAGTGGGTGAACCCGTTTGCTACCCATGTTTGGGTGAATCATGATGCTGTCTTGAATGCCTGTATTCAAGCAAATCCTTGTATTCCTATGAATGTTGTCCTTAAGTGGATGGATACTTGTGTTCAGGTGAATTACACTTTTCAGTGGATTAATGAATTGATGGCCCATCTGCCTGTAAATTTATCTGCTCTCACACCTGTGGTTGTGAAATTGGATTGTTTTGAAGATGATGTTAATGTTCGGAAGAATAAGCTGTGTGATACAATGTGTCTATGCCATCATTATACTATTTATAGCTATCACCACAATTTTCCAACATTTACAGAATCTCAAGATACTTTGTGGAGAGCTCCAACTGCAAGGTATGAAGTTGTAGATTATCCTGTTTTTGTATTTCATCCAAGGCAACATCAATTAAATCTTGGTGAAACTTTAAAATCATATGCATATTATCTTTTGCAGTACCGGCTAGTATGGGTTGTTGAGTTTGTGATTCATTGGTGTAGTCATTTGTGTCAATTTGTATTACAAAACATGGTCTTATTAGTCAATTTTGACTTAACTCCTCAACAGCACTGTAGAAATGCATATTTAACTATATGTCAATCACAATATTATAAACATGATTTCACTGTAATTTTATCTGGTCTTAATGTAACAACTAATATTGTTGCAGCAAACTTTGTAAGATATTCTGAAAATATGTTTTGCAAATTATTCTGGCATAAATACAACCATGCCACATTTGGCTTGGTTAACTCAAAAAGCATTCCCAATTCCAAAAGCAACTCTAATGACAAATCTCACAATTGTTTCACATTTCTTGAAATCAATTCACATAGGAAAATTGGAGGGGGGCATCATAAAATTAGTGTAGAAAAAATTGAAATGCAATTAGTCAGCCCATACATAGTAGCTGCACCTGATGGTTATTCTGACTTCACAATGTGTGAATTTATAGAGCATTTGGAAATGTCAAAAGCTTTAACTCAATATGACAACTCCATTTATGCAGTTTGTGATGTTCCTTTGAATTTGTTGGTTAATTGCCTATTTCGTGAAAATAGAATTTTAATTGGACAATTGCACAACATTCCCATTGCAAAAAAAATGACAAAATCTGAAATTACAGAAAAATTTAACATTCATGATGAGTCATGTGAGCATCAATATGTATCAGTGTTCCGTCCTTACAATAAAATGACAAACACTAAACGCTGTCAGAAATATCGTGAAATGCAAAAGCCATTAGTTGAAAAGGATGAACCAACAGAAAAATCTACAAATCAGGATTTCCCTCCCACTCCTCCAGACACTTTATTACGCAGAAAAATTGTAGATGGTTTCTGCAAAGCTACAGCACCTGCAAAGTTTGAAGAAGCTGGATGTGCTGTATGTGGCTCACTTACTTTACAAATGGAGCTTTTTAAGTTGAACTCACTCGACATAGACCTAAGTGTATTAAATACCACAGGTCAGGGTTTTACTAAAAAAGAGCGAAAGTGTTCAACGGACCCAATCACTGAACTTGATGGAAATGTTATAGACACATCATGTGAACATATTTGTGTTTATTGCGAAAAGAAAATTAGATGTGGAAAAATTCCTAAATTTGCTCTAGCCAGAGGTTTGTGGCTTGGAGAAATACCAGAAGAGCTCCAACAGCTAAGTTTTGCAGAAAAATTGCTAATTGGCAGAGTCAGACATAATCGATGCATTGTACGTGTTGGCAAAGGCATGCACAAAATGATTGCAAATGCTGTAATGTTTGAACATCCAATGCAAAAAATATATACTGTGTTACCTCCACCAATTGAAGAAATGGATGAAGTATTGGCGTTTATATTCACAGGTCCATGTCAGCCAACTGAAGATGACTTTCGCAGAACACCATTACTGGTTCGCAGAAAGAAAGTGTCCAAAGCCCTTGAATGGCTTAAACTTAACCATAAAGACTATGTTGATCTAGAGATTTCGTATAAGAACCTTGCTGCCTATCCTGAAAATTCACCACCTGTGGTAATCAACTATCGACACTCAATAACAAATAAGATCCCGGAAGCAACAAGTGTCCATGATATGGAGCTTGAAAATGGCACTACTGAAGGAATGTGTCCTTTTACTGTACATACACTCACTAGTGAGGAATATGATACAACTAATTCAGAAACACTTAAAGCTCTTGCTGCAAAACATCTTGATGATGGTGGAAAGGTTTTAGCAATTGGACATTATCCAGAACCGCAGTCTATCTGGAAAAATCCAAAACTGTACCCTCAAATGTTTCCATGGCTTTTCCCATATGGCTTAGGTGGCCTTAGTCATAAAGTGCATAAATACAAATTATCAGATGCAGAGCACAAGCGACATCTCTTGATGTACCATGATAAACGCTTTCAAAAGGACCCACATTTTCCCTTGATAGCATTCAATCATGAACAAATCAAAGACAGCACTAAAGCTGGATTTATTCTGACAAAACAAAAGTCATTTGAAAATATTGCAAATCGTCTGCTTGGAATCAATAGTGATGTCTTGACAGATATTACTGAACGTATGGTGAGAGGTGAAAGGGTAAAGGGTGACTCTCAAGAGGAAAAAGACTGTCTTCAAATAATCCATGATCTTGATAGGATTGGTGGTCATGTTAAAGGTTCTATTACTAGCAAAAAATACATGAGAAATGAAATCTGGTCTTTAATTGCATTTCAAGGAGCACCAACTTGGTATATTACTCTGTCTCCAGCTGACAACAAACACCCTATATCTTTGTATTATGCTGACACGAAAGAACAATTTAGACCTATTTTACGAAGTAAGTCCGAAAAAGATAGCTTAATTGCTGATAATCCTGTTGCTAGTGCACGATTTTTCCATTTTATGATCCAAGCTTTCATTAAACATGTGCTCGGAGTGGATGCAGATCATTCAGGCATATATGGAGATACTTCATCTTATTATGGCACTGTAGAACAGCAAGGTCGTCTTACTTTACATTTACATATGTTGTTATGGATTAGAGGTGCATTAACACCCCAAGAAATTCGTGAACGAATAATGAATCCTGAATCTGACTTTCAAAAAAAAATGGTTGAGTATTTAGAAAGTGTTCATATGGGTGAATTTATCACAGGAACATTTCCAGATGTAAAAAAGGATTTAGATGTTGCAGAGCTTGATGACAAATATAGAAATCCAACTGAGACACTTCCAATACCACCTCCACCTCAATGTAAGCAAAATGAGTGTGGAGAATGCAAGTCTTGTAATGCTATGAATTCATGGCAAAGTCAATTTAATTCTACTGTAGATGATATTCTCTTTCGATCAAATGTTCACAAGTGTACTGGAGGAAGAGAACAATATAAAAAGAAAAAAATGAAGCATAAGAATCCAAACACTGTTGACAAATACCAACCTGTCATTGGCTGCTTGAGCAATGAATGGGGCAAGTGTAAAGCACATTTCCCTTGTAAAACATTTGAGCACACAGAAGTTAATATAAATGATGGTGCTCTCAACATTAAAAAGGGAGAGTCTATGCTTAATACAGTAACAGCAGAAGTCACATATCTTATTCGTAGCAATACTGATGTTACAAGCTTGCTTTCTGGTACTGCAATAAAAGCTGTTGTAGCATATGTCTCTGACTATATCAGTAAACCTGCATTAAGAACTTATTTAATTTTTGAAGCAGTCAAGAATGTATTTGACAGAAATTCAGAAATGCTTGGAGGATCATTAGATCAAAAAGAGAAGGCTCGTAAGTTGCTTACACAAATTGTTAATAATCTCACTTCAAAAATGGAAATTGGTGGTCCAATGGCATCTATGTATCTTCTAAAAAATCCAGACCATTATACAAATCATAGGTTTCGAACTTTCTATTGGCCAAATTTTGTACGAGCTGCTAGGCATGCATGGAATTCTGACAGTGGTGAATGTGCAGAAGATCAGTTGGTGCTACTTAAAATAAAAGGCAAGATTGTAGGTCGTACTTTGGTACAAGATTATGTATTCCGTCCAGTTGAGTTTAGTCAAGTGTCTCTGTTTGATTGGATCCGCTTATCACATATTAAAAAATGTCCAAAGAAAATTGAGCAAAATTCACTCCATGATGATATTGATGAAACAGAATCTGATGATGAAGATGGTGTGAATTCTGATCATGGAAATAATCAAGTTACATTTCATCATTTTTTAAAAGATCATCCTTTGCATCACTCACACCATGCGACCCTACAAGATGATATGCAGGAATGGATTCCAAATTTCATTGGTGGTGCTATCCCAAGAAGTGATCGTGGAGACAGAGAATATTACTGCTCAACTATGTTGACATTTTTTAAACCATGGCGGACTGGAAAAGATTTAAAATTAGAAGAACAAAGTTGGGATGATGCTTTTAGGACACATATGTTCAATACCAGACAGCTAGATATAATGAAATATTTCAATGTTCGATATGAATGTTTGGATGCCAGAGATGACTATGCTGCACAAATGAAAAAAAGTGAGCAAGTAGGAATTTTTTCTAACTGGGATATATATGATAGCTTGGATTCTGATCTTGTCGAACATAACTTTGAAGGTGATGACTTTACATGTGACTTCGATATTGTCAATGAGGATAATATTGGACCTAAAACTGATAAACGAAACAGAGACATGTTGCATGTGGAGCAAATAATGCGAGATGCTGGATGGTTTGACAAAAGCCCTAATGGACCTGCAGATGTTGGTGACCTTACTCCTGTTGTGCCTGATCAGGTTCAGTCTGGAAAGGATTGGACATATGTTGTGCAGCGCAAGCGACAAGAAGTAATAGATGAAAAATGCAAGAATATTCCAGCAAACATTAATGACACAGATAAATTAGTTTATGATCAAGAATCTTTTGCAGAAGTCAAGATTGTCGATAAAGCTTATTTAACTAGAAGATTCAAAGCTGAAGTGGAACAGGAACAGGATTTTATAAACAACACTGTGTCTGATTTTTCACTGAATACTGAACAAGAGAGAGCTTTCCGTATTATTGCAAATCATGCTTCAACAAAGAAACCTGATCAACTTAAGATGTATCTTGGTGGTATGGCAGGAACAGGAAAGTCACAAGTGATCAAGGCACTGATTTCATATTTTCAAAGACGGAATGAATCTCATCGTATTAGTGTAATGGCTCCAACTGGTACTGCAGCAGCATTGGTTGGAGGATCCACATATCATTCCATTTTGGGTATCAATGATAAATGTGTATGCACTGTGTCTATGGCCAAAGTCAGAACTAGATTAGATGGTGTTGATTACATATTTCTAGATGAAGTCTCAATGCTCTCCTGTCATGACTTGTACAAAATTAGTGCCCAGCTTGCAAAAGCATTCAATGAACCAAATAAACCATTTGGTGGCATGAATATTGTGTTTGCTGGTGATTTTGCTCAACTGCCCCCTGTTGGTGGGGGTGAGTCCATTTCTCTATATAGTGGTAACATTGGTACTCAAATTTATTCAGGATTAAGCCATTATGGACAAGAATCAGCTATAGGAAAAGCATTGTGGCATCAGGTGACAACAGTAGTCATTTTGACAGAAAACATGAGACAAAAACTGCAGTCCATAGAAGATAAAAAGTTCCGCAAAGCTCTTGAAAATATGCGATATAAAGCTTGTACCCAAGAAGATATTTCATTTTTACGCAGTCGTACCACTGGGCTTGGAAGAAATAAACCCAAATTGGCAGAAAAAAACTTTCGAAATGTCTCCATCATCACAGCATGGAACTCACAAAAAGACAGAATCAATGAACTAGGCTGCGCTCGGTTTGCAAAAGAAACAAATCAACATCTTATAGACTTTTACTCTATGGATAAGTGGGTTGTATATGAAGACACTCCAGAGAAAGTCATAGGACGTAAGCGAAGAAAATGGGTGAAAGCCACTGAAAATAGTACAATTATAACACAGGCAGATCAGCACAAATTGTGGGAACTTCCACCCCATGCAACACAACACTTTCCAGGAAAGCTTTCATTATGTATAGGTATGCCCATTATGTTACGAAATAATGATGCAACAGAACTATGCATTACTAAAGGCCAAGAAGGGACAGTTGCCGGTTGGCAATCTTGTATGGGACCCCATGGAAAATTGGTACTTGATACTCTTTTTGTTCGATTAACCAATCCTCCACACACAGTAAAACTTGATGGTCTTCCTGAAAATGTAGTTCCTATCGCCAAAATGTCACAAACCATTGAATGTAACATGAAATCAGATACTATCAAGAAGATTGAGCGTGAACAATGTTGTGTACTCCCCAACTTTTCTATGACAGATTATGCATCTCAAGGCAAAACCCGTCCATATAACCCAGTGGATCTGCAACACTCTATCAGTCATCAATCATATTATACTTGCTTATCTCGCAGTGCATCTGCAAAAGGTACATTAATAGTGCAATCTTTGCAACCAAATGTGATCACAGGTGGATGTTCTGGATGGTTAAGACAAGAATTTCGTGACCTGGAGTTGTTGGATGATATCACAAAACTTGCATATCACTCTCTACTTGCACCAGAAATTGATGGTCATTGTCGAAATACACTTATTAGACAATTTCGCATCTGGAAAGGTGTAAATTACATTCCTAATAATTTACATTCATCAATCAAATGGTCTACACAACAGCCCTATTCTCTTCAAGCAGAAGAGCAAAATATTCCATGGCAAATTGTGAATCGAAAAGAAAAATTAGATTCCAATACAAATAAATCAGTGATTAAAACCCAAAATTCCTTTATAACTGCCAAAGGGAGCATGCCACTCGAGCATAAGACTACTGCACTTATTGGTACTAAACGTAAGGCAGACGATCAGGGCAAATTACATGCAACCAAAAAAATTAAATTAACAAGTTTCAACAACTTAAGTAATGATACAATGAAACGAAAAAACGAAAATGAATCTGATAGACCAAAAAAAAAACAAAGACTGACAACATTCAATGAAAATGATTCACCACCTGGCACCCAATGGGATGGAGATAATTACAGTTGTGCATATGATGCTTTATTTACAATTTTGTTCAACATATGGGTATCAAATCCTAAAAAATGGAAAAAGATATTCCAAGATTCCAATCAATATCTATCAACATTGCATGATGGATTTCAAAAATATCTGAGAGGTATGAATACTCTTGAGGCTGCACGTGATGATGTTCGTACTCTTTTGTATGAAAATGATCCAATTCTCTTTCCATCTGGACACTCTGGTTGCAGTGTTTCTGCACTGGCCACACAAATGTTCTATCCTGTAATCAAAGTACCACAATTACACCTCAAATGTTCTCATTGTAACCATACCATTATAATTAATAGTAACCGCATCAACAGACTAATGTATGTGGCCCACAATGCAACAGGCTCAATTTCACAAATACTAGAAAATCATATGCACCACCAATCACAACAAGTTTGCAACAACTGTAATGCTCCATTAGAAACCATGATACATTTTAGTGACACACATAAAATATATGCGGTTGATGTAACAGACAGAAATGTCACACTCAGTAGGACAGTAAAAATACCAGGTTCTGCACATGCCACGACCCTATATCTCAAAGGTCTTGTGTATCATGGTGGCTATCATTTCATTTGTCGAATCATTGATGAGTCTAGTAACATTTGGTTTCATGATGGAATGACTACTGGAAAGATTGCAATAAGAGAAGGTAAGTTTGGAAGTGTTAGTCAACCAAATCTTAAAGAGTGTAAAAATAAACAACTTTGCCTTGTCATTTATGGACATAAATCATAAATGATATGAATGTGTGTGAGTAACCATATGTCTAAAATCAAGGACTCGTTTCTGCCGTGCGAAGCATCCAGCAAGTTGATCGAGTGACAACAGGGGCCCATTTCCATTCCTGGAATTTGACGAATCTCAGCAACGTTGTTGCAGCGCCTCTGCCTCGCATAAGCCTCGTAGCATTTAGGATGAAGATTTGCGCCGATGATTCAGACCCTCAAGAAACTCCTGCGACTCTTCATGTCGGACGAAACGCCCAATATTCACTGCCTTTTGCCTCGTATGGTCGACAACTTAAATATCTTCAACTGGGCTAATGGCATCCTTGGTCGAGATTTCGAGACCACCAGTCTATGCTTTCTGGACGGCCTCGAGCATTGCAAGGCCGATAGGTCGCCCAAACACGAATTTCTTATAGCATTATTTACTCTCTACTTGGACAAGAAGACCTATAAAATCGGCATCATCGTCGACCGCCGTCCCGCTAAAAGCATCGACATCGAAACCAAAGATGCCTCAACCCCGTTGCCCGTCGCCTCTTCATCACCTTTGTCTATGTCTCCTTCGCCATCCGTTGAGCGCCTTCAAGCTGCCCTAGGAAAAGGCGGGAAATCAGTTACAGCCGATGACCGCGTCATGATTCCTAAATTTGGCCTGCGCAAAGACCTTGATGGCCTAGCGACAAAGGAGTTCGGTTCTTACGTTACCCTCAATACCCTTACCATCCACGACAATCGCACTTCGATGTCCGCACCTCAATTTGCTAAGCTACTGGAAATTGCGCACGACATCGCGCCAATTTATGATTTGAAAGAAAGAAATTGCTACTGGTTTGCGCTCCTTGTTTTCTTGGTTGTCCGGAAAAGAACCGGGGGCATGGAGACCGGTGGTGATAAGATAGAGCGGCGAGGCAAATTATGGAACTACAAGCTCGGAGGTCCAACTGCGTCCGTTGACGACCAGGGCGGTGTACCGAATCACGAATACGAGAGGGCCCTGGGAGATTTGCAGGCGAGTCATTGTCGTGATTTTAT
>Ga0137415_10003481_pt1 | contig 15632 bp, 19 predicted proteins | sample CZODoug3_1_1_16f_FD_183082 | JGI IMG/M metagenome (GOLD analysis project Ga0137415, IMG submission 183082) | Vadose zone soil fungal communities from Angelo Coast Range Reserve, California, USA - CZODoug3_1_1_16fungal (Hybrid Assembly) | ecosystem: Environmental > Terrestrial > Soil > Vadose... | reverse complement strand
GCAACATCGTGTCGATCACGCCGGCGGGCTCCAAGCAGTTACGCCGGCTGGATCGAGTGGTGGATGGCGTTCAGGAGAGGCTGCTCGCCCCGTTGTCCGACGCCGAGGGCGCTCAGCTCGTCCGGCTGCTCGCCCGCCTGGTGGACGAGCGCCCGCAACAGTGACGCGCGGCTCGTCCGTTCTCGGTGCGACCTCGCCGCGGTAGCGTTCTCGAGCGTCGAGGCTGCGTCGGAGAAGGTCTCGAAAGCGAAGGTAGTTTCGCCACTGGCTGCCGTCATCGGTAGATCCATCCATCGGCCTCCAGCCTCGCCATCACGGCAGGGAGAGATTGGTTCGCGTCGAGGCCGGCAGCTAGATCAATGATCGGCTTGGCGAGGAGAGCGAGAACCGATGAGGAACCGATGACCTCGACGTCCGCCACGACACCGGCGAGGACTCCCGCCACTCGGTTTCGAAGCTCGGTCCCGGCGACGAGCCACGCTTCGGTCGTTCTATCGAGCCGGATCGAGTCGTAATCGAGGCCGAGTCCTGCTGCGGTCAGGACGTCCATGGTCAGATCATCCCAGGGGTGATCGCGGGCAACGATCAACTAGGTCAGGGACCGGCCAGCCGCCGACACGGTTATCGGGTCGCGCAATGTGTTGCGGATGGGCTTGCATTCGATACACAGCTGACGGAACGCTGCTGGCGGGTAGTCGCGTCAGCCGTGGCGCCTGATGCCGCGACCCCGGCGGGCAGCCAGCGTGAGGGCGAGACCGACCGCCAGCAGGCCGATGCCGTAGAGGACTGCGCGCCACGGGTCGACGGCCGCGCCGGTGTTCGCCAGCGGTCCGCCGCCGGCCGGGTTGGTCGAGCCGCCGCCCGCGGGCCCGGCCGGTGTCGACGGCGGGCTGCTGCCTGGCGACGTGGGTGTCGACGGCGGGCTGCTGCCTGGCGGCGCGGCCGTCACGGTCTGGTCCAGCGTGGCCGAGCTCGCCACGCAAGCCACGGCGTCGGTCGGTGTGAATGACGCGGCAATGGTGCTGGTGCCGGTCGGAAGCTTGGCTGTAGAGATGGACGCGGTCCCCTCGGAGGACGTGGACGCGGTCCCGAGGCCCTTGCCGCCGCTGGAGAACGCGACCTCACCGGCCCGGCAGCCCGAGCTGGCCGAGCTGACCGTGGCGGTGAACGTCACCGTGTCGCCCTGCCTGGAGGGGTTGGCGGAGCTGGCGAGCGTCAGCGTCGTCGCCGTCGGGGTCTGGTAGCTGATCGTGACCGACGGGGCCGTACCTATAGGGAAGCTGATCGCGCCACCGGACGGCACGAGCGCGCCGCCGCCACCGCCGCCAGCACCATTGAAGATGTAGAAGCCCACGCCGCCACCGCCACCGCCGCCACCGCCGTAGTAGCCGCCGCCACCACCGCCGCCACCGCCCGCGCCCGCGCCGCCGCTCGCGCCGCCGGCTCCGCCCTGCCCCCGCGAACCATCGCTACCCACGTGGCCATCGGAGGATCCAGAGCCACCACCGGCGCCACCACCGGTCGCGCCGCCCGCGCCACCGCCCCTCGGACCGAAGCCGAAGCCGGATCCGGCTCCTACGTGGCTGGCGGCTCCGCCGTTGCCGCCCTTGTTCAAGGTAGAGCTGGCCCCCGCCCCGCCGCCGCCACCGGCGACGATCAGCCGCGACTGCAGCGAGCCATCCGGGCCCGGGCAGCCCGGCCCGCAGGACACGGTGCGCACGTCGGAGGCCCCGCCGCCACCCCCTGGGGCAACCTGGGACGGGCGACCGGCCGACCCGCCGCCGTTGAAGCCGCCCGCCGACTGCGAAGCGTTGCCGCCGACTTCGACGAACACGGGGTTGCCGGGCGAGACCCCGATCGTGGCCTCCACCCGGGCGCCCGCGCCGCCCTTTCCGGCGCCGACGATGGGGGTCGCCGTCGCCCCATCCGAGCCAACCCCACCGACGGCCACCACGTGCAGACTGGTGATCCCGGTGGGCACCGCGAACGTCTGCTCCGCGCCGGTGTAGGTGTACGTCTTGGTCACGGTCGCCCCGGGTGCGGCGCCGGCCGGCGAGGTGTCGACCAGTACGGTCGTCCCGGCGGCGAGTGCCGCCACCGCCGCGGCAACGAGCAGAGCCGGCAAACCCCTAATGCGCATCATCACTCCGATCGGGGCCGGCCCTCGCCGGCGTGCGGTCGACTGTCAGCCGATTGCGGTCCAGCACAAAGCTGGTAACACGGAATTTCACGCTGACATCGGCAGAAGTCCGGCCGAGTCGGACAGCGGTGAAACCATAGCATTTGCGCACTAGCGGCCGGTCTCCACGGGTGACCATCATCTGCTCCAGAAGGTTTCAGGGGACGAGAACGATCTTGCCGGCCACGGTCTTGGACTCAGCCAGGCGCAGGGCGTCAGCCGCCTGAGTGAGCGGAATCGCAAGGCGACCTGCGCGGTGATGTGCCGGTCGGCCATCGCCTGCAGCACCTCACCGAGCCCGGGCCGCCACGATCGCCCGGATCGGCCAGGAGATGCGGTCCAGCGCCCCACGCGAGATCGCTGCGCAGTTCCGAACGTGCTCGCTGCCGTCGCCTCCTCGGCCGCCAAGATGCAGCCCGGCGGGAATCTCAGCGACGTCGTCGCGCCCCTGTACGGCCAGCAGAACGCCGCCGCCTTTAATGCGGTGGAGAACTACGGCACGCCCACGTGCGGGACGCCAGGCAAGTGACCCGACGGCGGTCAGGTACTCGCGGCGGCTCGCTCGACGTGTCGGCGGAACCGGGCCGCGAGCGCGGCCAGGTCGAGCTCGATCCGCGATGGGGGCGCGTTGCCCGTCGACGCGATCTCATAACGCTTAGCTCAGCGCCGGCCACCTGCGACGGCTACACCAACGACACCGGAGTCGCAACCCAGGGGAACATGTGTCCTGCATCTCTGCTTGAGTGCAGTAGCCTCGGGATGTGAGTGCTGAGCGGCCGTTGGGCGGGGTTGACTACCCGCGCACGTATCAGGAGTTCCGGTCCTGGTTCCCCGACGATGCCGCATGTCTGCAGTACCTGGCGCGGTTGCGGTGGCCGGATGGGTTCTCCTGTCCGCGGTGTGGTTGCGGCACGTCGTGGCCGACCGCGCGGGGTTTGTGGATGTGCGCCGAGTGCGGCCTGAAGACCTCGGTCACGGCCGGCACGATCTTTCACCGCTCGCATAGCCCGATCTCGACCTGGTTCGCCGCGGTGTGGTTCGTGACCTCACAGAAGAACGGGGTCTCAGCCAAGGGCCTGCAAGACGCGTTGGGGTTCGGCTCGTATGAGACGGCGTGGGCGTGGTTACACAAGCTGCGTCGGGCCATGGTGCGCCCGGACCGGGATCTGCTCGGGGGCGTCGTGGAGCTGGACCAGAGCTTTCTGGGCGGGCAGAGCAAGGGCAAGAAAGGCGGCGCCAGCGACAAGGTCCCGGTCACGATCGCCGTGGAACGCACACCGGGTGGCCGCCTGGGCCGAGTCCGCCTGGAACTACCTGAGATCCGCGGCGGGCGGGACATAGTCGAGTTCGCCTGCGAAGTCATCGCGCCCGGCTCGACCGTCCACACCGACGGCGCCCACGTGTTCACCCGGCTCACCGACCGGGGATACGTCCACCACGCAACGGTCGGCTACAAGACCGCCGACCTGGACACGGTCATGCCCGGACCGCACCTGGTGTCCTCGCTGCTCAAACGCTGGATCGCCGGCACCCTGCACTACCGGCTCAGCCACCGCCACATGCCCTACTACCTCGACGAATTCAGCTTCCGGTTCAACCGCCGCAACTCCAGAGCCCGCGGCATGCTCTTCTACCGGCTGCTCCAACAAGCAGTGGACACCGACCCGCACCCACTCAAGGAGCTAATCCACGGCTATTAAAGGACTACTGCACTCAAGCAGAGATGCAGGACATGTGTACGAGTCTACCAAGACCGAGCCGCGACAACCGAGCCGCGACGTCCAGAGATTCACCTTATTCCATAAGGAAAATCGGAACCGCAAGCCAGCCACGGAACGCACCTAGAAGACCAACCCTCCGTCGTTGCCGTTCTAGCGATGACCACCGCGGATCAGCCGCGGATCAGCTGGCGGCCGGCACCAGACACGTCCTAGGCGTGCAGGCCGGCGAGGGTGATCTTGACCAGCCGGCGGACGGCGGCCTTCGAGCTGACGTTGCCCGCTGCGGTGAGGGCATGCAGGCAGTAGGTCGCGAGTTCGTCGGCCGCGACGTCGTTGCGTAACTCGCCGGCCTCGACGCCATCGACGATGAGGTCGCGGACGAGCTCGTGGAGTTGTTGCTGAGCCTGCACGACGTGTCCCCCGCGATGCAGCAGCGCGGCCAGCTCGCTGTCGTGGCGTTCATGGGCGATGTCCGCGTAGTGGGTCAGGACGGCCTGCAAGCGGGCTATCGGTGCCCCCGCCTGGTCTCGCACCCGCGTGAGCAGCTGAAGGTGCCCGGCGATGTGCTGTTCGTGCCAGGCCAGCAGGATCGCGTCGACGTCGCCGAAGTACTTGTACAGGGTCGCGCGACCGATGCCGGCGTCCTCGGCGATGCGCGACATGGTGACGGAGGTCAGGCCGTGTGCGGCCACCAACGCCGCCGTGGTGTCCAGGATGGCGTCACGCACCGCGTGGCGATGCGCCTCGATCGTGTCGTTCCACAGCTTCGGCACAGTGCCAGTATGACGCATCGATACTGCTACGACACTCTGTCTTGACATAGACACTCTGTATCGATAATGCTGAGAGAGTCCGCGCTGGACCGCGACCGAGGAGCCACGCATGCCCGATGTACCGCGCTATCCCCCCGGCGGCAAGAGCTCCGAGTCCGGCCGGCCGAACTACCGGCGCCGGCCGATATACGGATGGTGGGTTGTCGCAGTCATGCTCGTCGTGGCGTTCGTCGTGTTGCATCTGACCGGGGTGCTCGGTGGGGGTCAGCACTGATGCACCGATGATCGAGGCAGTGGGGCTGACCAAGCTCTACGGCGGCGCGGCCGCGGTCGAGGACTTGTCGTTCGTGGTCCCGTCCGGTCAGGTGACAGGCTTCCTTGGACCGAACGGCGCCGGGAAGTCGACGACGATGCGGCTGATCCTGGGCCTGGACGCGCCGACGGCCGGCCGGGTGACCGTCAATGGTCGCCCGTACACCGCGTATCGGCGGCCACTGTTCGAGGTGGGAGCGCTGCTCGAGGCGAAGGCGGCGCACGGCGGGCGCAGCGCGTTCAACCACCTGCTCTGTCTCGCCTCGAGCAACGGGATCGGTCGCGCTCGAGTAGCCGACGTGCTCGACATCGTCGGGCTGAACGGGGTTGCCGACAAGCGCGTCGGCGGGTTCTCCCTCGGCATGAGCCAACGCCTGGGCATCGCCGCCGCCCTGCTCGGCGACCCGCAGGTGCTCATCCTCGACGAACCGGTGAACGGCCTGGATCCCGAGGGTGTTCTGTGGATCCGCACCTTGGTGAAGTCCCTCGCGGCGGACGGCCGCACGGTGTTGCTGTCGAGCCACCTGATGAGCGAGGTGGCGATCACCGCCGACCGGCTGATCATCATCGGTCGGGGCCGCCTGATCGCGCACACGTCCGTCACGGAACTACTGCGGACCGGGTCGGGCAACTTCGTACGAGTTCGATCACCTCAGCGCGACCAGCTCACGGAGCGACTGCGAGCGAGAGGCGCCTCGGTAACCGGTCAATCCGACGACTCACTGCACGTCAGCGGGGCAAGCGCCGATGTCGTGGGAGAGATCGCCCGCGAGCACGGGTTGATCCTGCAAGAACTGTCCGAGCACCACGCGTCGCTCGAGCAGCGATACCTGGAACTGACCGGCGACGCCGTCGACTACCACGCGCCGACGCACCTGGTCTCGACCGGAGAGCGGACGTGAGGACGACCGTGGCAACCACCGTATCCACCCCGAGTACCGAGCGCCGGGGGCCGCATGTGGCCGAAGTACTGCGATCGGAATTCTGCAAGTTCCGCTCCGTGCGCTCCACCTTCTGGACGCTCAGTACAGCTGTGCTGTTCAACGTCGCGCTGGCCGGCTTGGCCGCGATCTTCATTCCCAGGAATCTCAGCGGGCACGAGCAGTCGACCACCGATCCGATCCGGCTCAGCCTGGCCGGTGTTCACCTGTCGCAGATCGCCTTCGGCGTGTTGGGCACGTTGATCGTCACCAGCGAATACGGCACCGGCATGATTCGGGCCACCTTCGCCGCCGTGCCGCAGCGGCGCCTCGTCCTGGCCGGCAAGGCGATCGTGTTCGCCGCGACCGCACTGATCGTCGGTATCGCCTCTTGCTTCGCCGCCTACGCAACGTTCGAGGCCTTCCTGTCCGGTGACAGCCTGCGTTCCTCGATCGGCGACCCGGGAGTCGTGCGCGCGATCACCGGTGGCGGCCTCTACCTCGTTGTGCTTGGCCTGCTCGGCCTCGGTCTGGGAACGATCCTCCGCAGCAGCACCGGCGCGATCGCCACCCTGTTCGCCCTACTGTTCGTCCCCTCGATCCTCCTCACCCTGATGCCGCAGGCCTGGCGCACCACGATCGGCCCGTTCGTCCCGATGCAGGCCGGCAGCCAGATCTTCGTCGCCACGCACCACGAGCCCGACAACCTCGGCGCGTGGATGGGATTCGGGGTGTTCAGCCTCTACGCCGCGGCCGCACTCACACTCGGATTCGTCCTGATCAACCATCGCGACACCTGAACCGTCCTGCCTGTTGGAGGCCACGATGCTCGTATCCGAGGCTCGGATCTCGACCGACTCGGCCGACCGCTACGCCAAGCAGCTGTGCAACCACGCGTCCCACATGGGAGCGCGCTCGAGCTGGGCTCCACCGGACGGGACCGTATGGTTCCCGGACGGCGGCACCTGCCACGTCACGGCCTTCGGCGACGCGCTGCTGCTCGTCGCCGAGGCCGCGACGGTTGCTCAACTGGCCACGATCCAGTCCATCGTCGCCGCCGACCTCCAACGCTTCGGCCACCGTGACGGCATCCGCGTCGACTGGTCGACCGGGGTCAGGCCGCAGTGATGGTAAGTACGGCGGTATGCAGGACGCCTGCGGTTTGGAATTGGATGAACGTGCGGTACTGACCGGGTTCGGGCAGATCGGCGTGCACCGTCAACGTCGGACCGCCGCTCCCGGTCGCCGCGGTACCGGTGGGGTGCAGGTGCGCGAAGGCCAGGTCGCCGGCGCGGATCGCTGTGACGTGCGCATAGGTGTCCAGGTAGGGCTGCAGGTCGGTCACCGGGGCACCTTCCTTGTTGATCGTGATCGTCAAAGGGGTCTCGGTACCCGCCTTGGCGGTGCCGGCGACGGTGACGGTGTAGCCGTCGACGGCGGCCCGGTTCGACGGCGCGGGTACCGAGGCACTCGATGCGGTGCCGGGAACGGTGAACGTCCGGGACAGGACGAGCGCGCCCGCCTTGGCGTCGGCGTGGGGTACGAACTGCACGTAGGCCCGGTAGCTGCCCGCGATGAGCGTGGACGGGGTGGCCCTCCAGGTGCCGTCCGAGCTCATCGTCGGATGCAGGTGCTGGAAGCCGGTCAGGTCGGAGCGGATCAGGTAAAGGTGCATGAGCTTGGTCTGCTCCGGGTCGAACGCCGTGACCGGCTTGCCGTTCTTGCTGACGGCGAGGGCGATCGGCATGCTCATGCCGGTCATCGGGGTCTGGCTGACGGTCAGCGTGTAGCCGTTGACGGTGGCCGACAACCCGTTGCCGGTCGGCATCGACATGTCCGGCCCGGACGGCATGGATGGCATGGACGAGCTGTCGCTCGGCATGCTCATGCTGGTCATCGGCGAGGTGCTGCCGTGATCGGAGTGGCTAGAAGTCGTGCTGCTGCAGGCCGCGAGCGCGGCCGCAGCGACAGCGACTGGGATGAGGAATCGAGTACGCATCAGTGTTGTGTCCCTTACGAGATAGGCAATATCCGGACGGATGGGGTGCGCGAAACGGCGACCCGATCACGTCCGGCTGATGCACAACCTCGTCAAGGACGGACCCGACGGCGGTGCCCGCGGCAGTCGCAGCGGGCAGGACTCGCCGACTCCTGCCGCATCGACCGCGTCGAGCAGGACACCGACCTCGGCGAGCAGGCCCGGCGGCCTCGGCTGCGTGTGTCCGCGCAGGATCGCGACGCAGGGGGTGTGGCCGCACATCGACGCGTCTTCGGCGCTCAGCACCAGGCCGGGCGCCGGTGCGTGAGTCTCAGCCATCGCCGCCATACCCGTCATCGCACCGTCTGCGGGGTACGGCCCGGTGAGGGCGTGCATGGCGAGCACGCCGATCAACACCGCGCAGCCCAGCAGTGCGCGCCCGAACCAGCGGCGGTCTCGGGTCATCCGGGATGACCGGCCGCGTGGTGGTGTTCGTCGCCGGGCTCGTGGCCGGTCATGTCGTCGGGGCCGCCGCCCATCATGGCGAGCATGGCCCGCCCGCCCGTGGTGAAGAATCGCCACACCAGCACGAGGGCCAGCAGCAGGAACACGATGTTCAGCACGGTGGTGTAGTTCCAGCGGATCGCGTCGTCGCCGACGTTGGCGTGCCGGGCCCCGGACGGGATGAGTCCGAGCGGGCTGAACACGAACTCGATGACGTACCCGGCGGCGGCCATCGTCAGGTAGAAGGTGCCGAACAGGAACCAGGCCATCCGCCGTCCGTAGTACTTCGCGTAGATGATCAGTATCGGGATGATGATCAGGTCGGCGAAGATGAACGACACCACGCCGCCGAAGCTGATGCCGCCGTTCCACAGCACGGCTGCCAATGGCGCGTTGCCGATCGAGCAGACGAACGTCACCACTGCGACGATCGGGCCGATCAGTGGCCCCCAGAGCTTGGCCGCCAGCGGATGGTCGGCGAAGAACAGGTTCTGCCAGAACGACTCGGGAATCCACGCTCCCGCGGCGCCGGCGATAAGCAGGCCGAGCGCCAGGTCGCGCAGGATGGCTGCCCATTCCATGACGAAGTTGTGGCTGACCGACGTGAACCCGGCCGGGGACGTGAGCCGCCGCCAGAACGAGCCGGTACCGGTGACGCTCATGTCCATCGCGGCGTGGCCCTCCATCGATCCGGCCACCGCGCGGTCGGCCTGAAGGCGCGCCTCGTCGCGCAGGCGGGCCGTCAGGAACCGGCGGAACAGCAGGGCCAGGAAGAGGATCATCAGCGGGCCGCCGACGAACTCGGCCAGCGTGAACTGCCAGCCCAGCAGGAGCGCCAGGATGAGTCCGAGTTCGACGACCAGGTTCGTCGACGCGAACTGGAAGGCCATCGCCGCGGTGAAGTCGGCGCCCTTGCGGAACAGCGATCGGGCCAGCGCCACCGCCGCGTACGAGCAGGACGACGACGCGGCGCCCAACCCGGTGGCCGTGAGCAGGCTGCGCGGACGGTCGTCGGGCAGCAGTCGCGCGATCGTCGATTTGCGCACCAGCGCCTCGATGACCGCGGACAGCGTGAAACCCAGGATGAGCGACCAGGTGACCTGCCAGGTCATGTTCCCGGCAACGCGCAGGGCATGCAGGATCGGCACGTCAGTGGTGGTACTCGTGGACGACGGCGTGTCCCTTTCCGCGGGCGATTAGCGCCCGGTTCACCGGCACCGTCAGGGCGAACGCGACGACCAGGGAGAACGCCAGACTGCCCCAGAACAGGAGGTCATCCAACCCGGCGTCCATCGCCCCCGGCACGGCCAGCACCACGGCGTTGTCGGTGATCTCCATGACCAGGATGGAGAGGGTGTCGGCGGCGAGGGCGACGGCGATCGCGCGGCGCAACGACAGACCCGCGCGCAGCATCGGCGCGATGGTCAGTGAGTAGCCGAACAGGAACGCCAACCCGACCGCGAGCGCGATGCTCGGCGCGTTCGACCAGCCCCACCAGGTCGCTAACACCAGGCCGAGGATCTCCCCGATCGCGCACCCGGTCAGGCAGTGCAGCGTCGCCGAGACCGCAAGACGGGTTAACTGCCGCGAGGGCATCGGCCGATCGGAGGGCTCCGCATGTCCATCGTGGTCGGTGGTACGCGTCTGCGCAGTCATGACGTCCCTTCCTTCAGGACCCGCGCGCGGTCGCTGCCCACGCTAGCGGGGCCGGGTTCGCTCGTCGCCCGGGTAGCGGTGTCTGCCGGGTCTGGCGCCGGTTGGAAGCGGCGTAGCCGCAGCGAGTTGCTGACCACGAACACCGACGAGAAGGCCATCGCGGCGGCGGCGACCAACGGCGACAGCAGCCCGAACGCGGCGACCGGAATCAACACCACGTTGTAGGCGAACGCCCAGAACAGGTTGCCCTTGATGATCCGCAGCGTGCGCCGGGACAGCCGGATGCCGTCGGCGGCGGCGCGCAGATCGCCGCGGACCAGGGTGATGTCGCTGGCCTCGATCGCGACGTCCGCGCCGGTACCCATGGCCAGGCCGAGATCGGCTTGGGCGAGCGCGGCGGCATCGTTGACGCCGTCGCCGACCATGGCGACGACCCGGCCCTGGGCCTGCAGGTTGCTGATCGCGGCGACCTTCTGCTCGGGCCGCACGTCGGCAATCACGTCGTCGATGCCGACGCGCGCCGCGACGGCGGTGGCGGCCCGATGGTTGTCGCCGGTGAGCAACACCGGATGCAGGCCCAGCCCGCGCAGCTGCGTGATCGCCTCGGCGCTGGTGTCCTTGACGGCGTCGCCCACCACGAGGACGCCGCGCACCTGACCGTCCCAGGCGACGAGCACCGGTGTGCGGCCCGCAGCCTGCGCCGCGTCCATATCCGCGGTGAGCGTCTCGTCGGGACGCAAGGCCCACTCTGCGAGCAGCGCGGCGCGCCCGACCACCACGGCGTGCCCCTCGACCACACCGCTAACACCCAGCCCGGCTGTACTCGCGAAGTCGCCCACTGCTGGCAACGCCCCGAACCGCGCCCGGGCCGCGTCGGCAATCGCGGTGCCGATCGGGTGCTCACTTGCCGACTCGAGCGCGCCGGCGATGCGCAGTACGTCGTCGGGGTCGGCGCCATGGACGGCGTGCAGCGTCATCCGTCCGGTCGTCACCGTTCCGGTCTTGTCGAGCACGATCGTGTCCACGCGGCGGGTGCGCTCCAACACCTGCGGCCCCTTGATCAGCAGGCCCAACTGGGCGCCGCGACCGGTGCCGACGAGCAGTGCCGTCGGCGTGGCGAGGCCGAGCGCGCACGGGCAGGCGATGATCAGCACGGCCACGGCCGCGGTGAAGGCACGCACCGCGTCGTTGCCGGTGGCCAGCGTCGCCGCGAAGGTCACCACCGCGAGGACGAGCACGGACGGCACGAAGACGGCGCTGATCCGATCCGCCAACCGTTGTACCGACGCCTTGCCCGACTGCGCCGCGACCACCAGCCGAGCGATCTGCGCCAACCTGGTGTCGGCGCCGACCCGGGTGGCCCGCACGACGAGCCGACCGCCCGCGTTGACCGTCGCTCCCGTCACCGCGTCGCCCGGGCCGACCTCGATCGGCACGGACTCGCCGGTCAGCAGGCTCTCGTCGACCGCGGACGATCCCTCGACGATCACGCCGTCGGTGGCGATCTTCTCGCCCGGCCGCACGACGAACACGTCCCCGGGACTCAACTGGTCGATGGCGACCCGCACCTCGGCCCCGGCCCGCAGCACGGCGACGTCCTTGGCGCCCAGATCGAGCAGCGCCCGCAGCGCGGTACCGGACCGGCGCTTGGCCCGCGCCTCCAGATAACGGCCGGCCAGTAGCAACACCACGACGCCGGACGCGACCTCGAGGTAGATGCTGCCGGATCCGTCCCCGGCGCTGGCGGTCAGATCGAAGGGCATGCGCATGCCCGGCATCCCGGCATCGCCGAAGAACAGCGCGTAGAGCGACCAGCCGAACGCGGCCAACGTCCCCATCGAGATCAGGGTGTCCATGGTCGCCGCCCGATGCCGCAGGTTCAGCAACGCGGCCCGGTGGAACGGCCAGCCACCCCACACCACCACCGGAGCGGCCAGGACGAGCGAGAGCCACTGCCAGTTGTCGAACTGCGCGGCCGAGACCATCGCCAGCACCAGCACCGGCAGCGTCAGCACCGCCGAGACGAACAGCCGCTGCCGCAACTCGGCCGCCTCATCGACCTGGGCCGCCGACCCGGCCGACCCGGCCGGCCCGGTCGGCGCCGCGGCGCCCGGCGGCTGCGGAAGGCGAGCGGTGTAGCCGGTCGCCTCGACCGTCGACACCAGCTCGGACGGGCCGATCACCGCCGGGTCGAATCGAACCGTGGCCTTCTCCGTCGCGTAGTTCACGCTCGCGGACACGCCGTCGAGGCGGTTCAGCTTCTTCTCGATCCGCGCCGCACACGACGAGCAGGTCATTCCGCCGACGGTCAGCTCGACCGTCGCGGGCGGCGCCTGGCTTGTGGTCACGTCCGCTCCCTAACGCCCGGGCACGAGCTCGTAGCCGGCCTCGTCGACCGCGGCCCGAACCTGCTCGTCCTCGAATCCCACGCCGGACACGATCACTCGCCCGGACGCGAGATCCACGTCCACCGCCTCGACGCCGACGACCTTGCCTACCTCGTCGGTCACGGCGTTCACGCAGTGATCGCAGGTCATCCCGGCGACGACGTATGTGTTCATCAGACTCTCTCTCCTCGGTCGTGGCGATTACCCAACCCCCCTGGGGTATGTTTACCCGGGGCAGCGCTGCCGTGTCAAGTACCCCCTAGGGGTATGCTGGCGGTGAGGATCAGGAGGAGCCATGCACGGCTACACAGCCAACAAGGAGGACTACCTCAAGCGGCTGCGCCGCGTAGAGGGGCAGGTCCGCGGCATCTCGAAGATGGTCGAGGACGACAAGTACTGCATCGACATCCTCACCCAGGTCAGCGCCGCCACCAAGGCTCTGCAAGCCGTCGCCCTCGGGCTGCTCGAGGAGCACATGGGCACCTGTGTCGTCGACGCCGCCCGGGCCGGCGGTGACGAGGCCGACGCGAAGGTCCGCGAAGCCGCCGAGGCCATCGCCCGCCTCGTCCGCTCCTGAACGTTGGCCGGTCAGGCCGTCGCGATGCTCGGGTGATGGTCTGACCATCGGGTGGCCTGCTCGAAGGCGTGGCCGATCTGCAGCACGGTCAGGTCGCGGCGGTGTGCGCCGACGATCTGGATCCCGACGGGCAGCCCGCCGGCCGTGAATCCGGCCGGGACGGACAGCGCCGGATTGCCCAGCACGGAAACGAAATAGGCCGAGCGCATCCAGTCGAGGTAGTTGTCCTGCGCGACTCCGTCCACCTCGGTCGGGTATTCCATCGACCCGTCGAACGGCGGCACCTGGCTCACCGGCAGGACCAGCGCGTCGAATCGTTCGAAGAAGAGCCGCGCCCGATGGAACAGCTCGGTGTGCAGGCGCTGGGCGCGCGCGACGTCCGCACCGCTGAGCCGGCGTCCCTCGTCGACGTTCCAGATGATGCTGTCCTTCAACAGATCGGGGCTGGTGTCCCGGAGTCCGCCCAGATTGGCCTCGAACTGGATGCCCCGCAGCGTCCGGAACACCTCGTCGGCGCCGTCGAAGTCGATGCAGGCCTGCTCGACGACGCAGCCGAGGCTCTCGAACACCGACGCCTGTGCCGCCACGATGCCGCGCACCTCGGCGTCCACGGCAACGGCGCCGCCGAGATCGGGCGACCACGCGATACGCAGACCGGCGAGTTCCCGCTCCAGCGGCCCGGCGAACGTCGACCCGGGATCGCCGAGCGCGATCGGCGACCGATCCGTGGGGCCGGCGATGACCGACAGCAGCAACGCCACGTCGGCGACCGTACGCGCCATCGGACCCTGCACCGACAGCGTCGACCAGGCCGAGACGGCCGGCCAGGTCGGCACGCGTCCGGGCGAGGGACGCAGGCCCACGACGTTGCAGAACGAGGCCGGGTTGCGCAGCGATCCACCCATGTCGCTGCCGTCGGCGAGCGGCGCCAGGCCGCAGGCCAGGGCCGCGGCGGCACCGCCGCTCGAACCGCCCGGCGAGCGCGACAGGTCGAACGGGTTGTGCGTTGCCCCGAACACCTGGTTGAACGTGTGCGACCCGGCCGCGAATTCAGGTGTGTTGGTCTTGCCGAGGCTGATCGCGCCGGCGCCCCGTTCGCGCGCGACGATCAGCTCGTCCTGGTCCGGCACGTTGTCCGCGAACACGAGCGAGCCGTGCGTGGTGCGGACGCCGGCAGTCGCGTGGGTGTCCTTGTGCAGGACGGGCAGCCCGTGCAGCGCCCCGACCTCGGCGCCGGACGCGATGCGCGCATCGGCCGCATCGGCCTCTTCCAGTGCGCGCTCGGCCACCAGGGTGACCACCGCGTTGACGGCCGGATTCACTCGCTCTATCTGCTCCAGATGCGCCTCGGTTACTTCGCGAGCCGACAACTCGCGCGATCGCAACGCAGCGCAGAGCTCGATCGCCGACCGGAAGACGATGTCAGTGCTCATCGCGCACACGATAGAAGCTCGCGGCGCCTACCCGTGCGATCGCGGTGGATGGAATCGGATGATGTAGGCCTGCTGGGCGAGAGTCCAGAGGTTCGAGGTGAACCAGTACAGCAGGACGCCGAGCGGGAAGCCGAACAACAGCCCGGAGGCCAGCACGGCGAGCGGGACGACGTAGAGCACGATCCGCCCAACCGTGGCGACGGACTCCTGGGAAGTCGCGGTCGCATTCGCCCGAACCAGCAACTGAGTGGCGAAGGTCGCCGCCGCACTGGCGAGCAGCAGCGCCAGGATCACCCACCGAGTCGAGGCCAGATCGCCGCCGAGGGCGTGGATCTTGTCCGCCCCGTCGCGGAACGACGCCGCCAACGGCGCGCCGAAGAGGTTCGCCTTGGCCGCCGAACACGTCTCACCGGTCGGGCCGCCGGAGAAGGTGTACAGCTTCAGCAGGCTGCTGGTGGCCCGGCCGTTGCACAGCGCCACCGAGTTCGAGAGATGCCGCAGCACGTGATACAGACCCAGGAACACCGGGATCTGCACCAACATCGGCAGGCACCCGGCCAACGGGTTGTAGCCGTCCTCCTGGAGCTTGCGCAGCTGCCGGTTCAGCTCGGCCCGATCGTCGCGGTACGTCTCCCGCAGTTTCTTGATCCTCGGCTGCAGTCGCTGCAGATTCCGCTGCGCGTGGACCTGCTTCACGAACGCCGGGAACAACAGCAACCGAGCCGTCACCACGAGCAGCACGATCGACAGCGCCCAGATCAAACCGCTGTCCGGATCCATCCCGATCCCGGACAGCAGCTGATGCCACCGCAGCAGCACCCAGGAGACAGGAATGTAGAGAAAGTTGAGATGCATCGATTCACTCCGTCGACGGAGGGGCCCAGCAGGGAGGCTCCGACGGGTCAACGTCGGCTCGAGATCAGCTCGAGATCAGCTCGACATCGGCTGGCCAGGGTCGGAGCGCGCGACGCGCCACCAGGGCGCGCGTTGGTCAGATGCGCGAGGCGCCGGTGCTGAGCTCGCCGCGGCGGGTGTAGGCCACGGCCGGGGTGCGTCGAGTCAGCCGGCGAGGAGAACCGCGACTACCCCGGGCGCGCGCGGGCGGACGTGCCCGGCCGCGTCGGGATCGCACTCACGAGCGGGGCTGTGCGTTTCGAAGCCGGCCCGTTGACAGGTGACGCCCGGCCGAACG
>Ga0137415_10003480_pt1 | contig 15637 bp, 10 predicted proteins | sample CZODoug3_1_1_16f_FD_183082 | JGI IMG/M metagenome (GOLD analysis project Ga0137415, IMG submission 183082) | Vadose zone soil fungal communities from Angelo Coast Range Reserve, California, USA - CZODoug3_1_1_16fungal (Hybrid Assembly) | ecosystem: Environmental > Terrestrial > Soil > Vadose... | reverse complement strand
AAGCTGCTTCACAACGTCATAAGCCATGGGATCGCGCGAATTGCCGAGTTCCTGACCGCGGACTCCCTGGAAATCGTCACCGTCGGCTTTACGAGCCCTTCCCTCCGGAGTTTGGGCGAGAGTGAAATCATCGATGAAGTGCGAGTGATTATTTCCGATGCGAAGGGCACCACCGCCTACTTCACATTTTCCTCGCAAATGCGCCCGTCTCTTCACCGTTTCAGGATTTTCGGCGACAAGAATGGGCTGGAACTGGACCAGGATCAGGAAACCGTCATTAAAGTCCGGGGAGAACGGTATAAAAGCTATGTCGAGAAATTTGTCCCCCCGCTGCAATACGCGGCTCAGTACTTAAAGAATTTCGAAGTTAATGCAGGGTCTTTTCTAGGCCGGGATTTTCACATGAAAGCGGGCATGAAATATTTAATCGAATCTTTCTATCAGGCCATCGTAAATAATTCTCCGGTACCCATCCCCTATCGGGAAATTGTTCTAACCGCAAAAATCATGGACGCGATCTTTTTGCAGTTAAAAGAAAAGGCCGAGGGAAATCCATCTCACGCAGAAGTGCCGATCCATACAGGCTAGCGCCTTGCGGGAGATGGCGGACCGGAAGCATTTTTCCTTGGAGGCTCGTTCATGAGTGGCTCGGTAGTCGCTTCAAACAAATCGCAAGCGTTAGCGGACACTTCCCTTGAGATCAGTGTTCTCGGGAAGTGGATCAAAGTTCCAGCGTTGGAGTACAGTGGAGACTCCCTGGTGGTTCATGGAAAATTGGTGAAGATTGCCATTGTCCATGACGAGGAGTGGTTGGACCATGAACTCAGAAATCCCGAACTCTGCGTCGAGCGGTTGAAGGACTATCGTTCGCACAGGCTTCGCGCGGACATTCTCACTTTTTCCCAAATGCCACCGCACACCGATCCGAAATTTCCATACCGCGTGGAGCGCGAAAGCGTTGCGGTGATTCAGCTCGCAAGCTTCACCAGTTGGTGGGAAAGTTTGCCGCAGGAAGCCCGTAAGAACGTAAGGCGGGCGGGAAAGCGCGGCGTCCGGATCGCAGTGAAAGGGCTTGATGACGATTTGGTTAAAGGAATAGTGGGGCTAAACAACGAGACTCCCGTGAAACAAGGAAGGCCGAACGCTCACTACGGGAAGTCTTTCGATCAAGTCAAAAAAGACCAATCTGCATTTCCGGATAGAAGCGACTTCATTTGCGCTTACTTCGGGGAAGAGTTGATAGGGTATCTGAAAATCGTCTACCGCGGCGAAACAGCTTCCATCCTGCAATTGACGCCCAGCCCCGGCCACCAGGATAAAAGACCCGCGAACGCGATGCTATCGAAGGCAGTTGAGGTCTGTGCGGAGAAAGGGATTCGTTGTATCACGTACGGTAAATTCAATTACGGCACCAGAACCAACAGCTCTCTCCTGGAATTCAAGGTCAGAAACGGATTCGAAGAGCTCTTAATGCCCAGATATTATGTGCCGTTGACAAGTTGGGGCCGCATATCGATGTGCCTGAATCTACACCGTGGCATTCAGGGCATCTTTCCTAAATTTGCCCTCGCTGCGGCGATCGATCTTCGAGCCAAATGGTACAATAAAAATGTTAAGCCGGTGTAGCTCAACGTTAGAGCGGCCGAATAGTCTTCGGCAGATGGAGCGTTCAACTCCTCCCGCCGGCTCCATCTCTTTATCTCCGCAACTGCTTCATCTTCGGGAATCGGATTGAGCTCACTGTGACTATATCTTTTTCAGGAAAGGTTCATACATGCCGGGAATAGTTGGTTTAGTGACCAGGATGCCGCGCGAATGGGCGGAGCCGCAGTTACTGCGCATGGTAAAGGCTCTGCGTCATGAGCCGTCTTATACTTCGGGAACCTGGATCGATGAGCCATCTGGGATTTACGTAGGCTGGATAGCGCGGGAGAATTCTTTCTCTGACGCGATGCCTCTCCGCAGCTGCGCCGGTAATGTCGTCCTGACATTTTCCGGAGAGGAGTTCCCTGAACCCGGAACTTCGCGCCGTCTGCAGCGGCAAGGGCCGGGACAAGCAGCCCATGGGGCCTCCTATCTGGTCGGCCTCTATGAGGAAGATCCCTCGTTTCCCGCAAACTTGAACGGAAGATTCCATGGCCTGCTGACCGATCTATCCCGTAAAAGTTCGATTCTTTTTAACGATCGATTTGGAATGCACCGGATTTACTACCATGAATCAAAGGAAGCTTTTTACTTCGCCGCGGAAGCCAAGGCTATTCTCGCCGTTCGCCCGGAACTACGGACGCTGAACCCCCGAGGTTTGGGCGAATACATTTCATGCGGATGCGTGTTGGAAAACCGGACATTGTTCGAAGGCATTCAAGTGTTGCCGCCAGGTTCAGCATGGATTTTTCGGAACGGCTCCGTCGATCAAAAAGGGGCTTATTTCGATCCAAAAGAGTGGGAAAACCAAGGCACTCTGGAGCCGGAGGCCTACTACCAGGAACTTCGTGAGGTTTTTTCGGGGAATCTCCCTCGCTATTTTGAATCGCCGCAAAAAGTCGGAATGTCCCTGACAGGGGGACTGGATACCCGAATGATCATGGCGTGGCAAAAGGCTTCGCCGGGGACCGTGCCGTGCTATTCGTTCGGGGGAACGTTTCATGACTGCCAGGACGTCATGATCGCGCGCCGTGTGGCGCGCGAATGGTCGCAGCCCTACGAGGTAATAACTGTCGGGGAGGAGTTCTTTTCAAAATTCTCGAATTACGCGGAGCGCACCGTATACATCACCGACGGAACGTCCCACATGCCGCACACCGCGGATCTATACGCAAACGAGAAGGCCACCCAAATTGCGCCCGTCCGGATGACGGGAAACTATGGTGGCGAAGTCCTGCGTCGCGTGCGCGCGTTCAAATACGGACAGCCCGTCAAAAACCTTTTCCGTCCTGAGCTTGACGTGCAATTTCAAGCAGCCAAAGAGACTTACAATCGGATCATTCAGGTACATCCCCTTTCCTTTTCCGTGTTCAGGCAGGCACCGTGGCACCATTACAGTCTTCAAATGCTGGAGCAGACTCAGCTCTCCATGCGGTCCCCGTACCTGGACAATGAGCTTGTGCGAACAGTTTTCCGGGCGCCGCTCTCCGTGCTTGCCAGCAATGACATTTCTCTGCGCTTAATCGATGACGGGAATCCGAACCTGAGCAAGATTCGTACCGATCGAGGTTTAGCCGGAACCAGCAATGGGCTGTCATCCGCACTCACGCGGGGACTTCTTGAGTTCTCGTTCAAGGCGGAATATGCCTACGACTACGGCATGCCGCAGTGGCTCGCTCAGTTCAACTACCTCTTTGCACCCCTGCACCTCGAACGCATATTTCTTGGCAGGCACAAGTTCTATCATTTCAGGGTCTGGTACCGGGATCAATTGTCCGAATACGTCAAGGAATTGCTGCTCGATCCGCGTTCACTCTCCCGGCCGTATCTTGAGCGCGCCGGTCTGGAAAATATTGTGAACAGTCATCTCAAGGGCACCAAGAATTATACTGGAGACATTAATAATATGATTAGCCTAGAACTCATTCACCGGCTTCTCATAGACACTCAAATTGCTTAGATTTAGAATCAAATCGGGTCCTTCCAGAAGATCTCATAGTGTGATTCCTGGGCGATAAAATGACCTCGACTCTAGCCACTCTCGCGTACGCCATCGCGATCCTGGGTCTTTTCTTTTTGAATCGGGAGAAGAATGAGCAAACTTCCAAAGCCCTTTGGATCCCCGTCCTTTGGCTGTGCATCGCGGGGTCGCGCATGGTGGGAGAGTGGATTTCGGGAGCGGCAGCGGCCCAAGAAGTCAGTGGTAACGCGTACCTTGACGGAAGCCCCTTCGACCGGAATCTTCTGACCACGTTTTTGCTGGTTGGTATTGTCGTCCTTTTGTTCAGGAGGCGTCGCGTTACAACAATTCTTAAAGCAAATTGGCCGATTCTCTTATTTTTCTTTTACTGCCTGCTCAGTATTGCCTGGTCCGACTTTGCGGATGTGGCGTTTAAGCGCTGGGTGAAAGCCCTGGGCGATATGGTGATGGTTCTCGTTGTTTTGACTGACATAAATCCCTTCGCGGCCGTAAAACGTTTGCTTGCACGCGTGGGATTACTGCTCATCCCCATCTCGATTCTCTTTATCAAGTATTACCCCGACTGGGGGCGTTCGTACGACCGTTGGGAGGGGAAACCGGTGTACACCGGCGTCACCACCAATAAGAATCAATTAGGCATGATCGCTCTAATAGCCGGGCTTGGAGCGGGTTGGCGATTTCTCCATAGGCCCCGAACGGAGGCAGGTAGGCGGAAACTGGGGCCGTTCGTGGCCGAGGGCGTCATGCTTGCCATGGTGTTCTGGCTCCTCTATGTGGCTCATTCGGCCACGTCCTTGTCTTGTTTCGTGATGGCGGGAATCTTGATTCTGCTTACCAGTCGGGAGTGGTTCCGGCGGCTGCCAATTCTAATCCATGTCTCGTTTTTCGCAATGTTGGCCGTATCCGTAATTGCGCTCTTCACCGACTCCGGAGGGGGCCTTCTGGGTACCCTGGGAAGGAACTCGACTCTTACTGGCCGCACCGACATTTGGAACCTGGTCCTGACAATGACGCAGAGCCCATTGTTTGGTACCGGCTTTGAAAGTTTTTGGCTTGGGACCCGCCTCCAGAGGATCTGGGACATATGGTGGTGGCACCCAAACGAGGCACACAACGGCTACATCGAGGTTTATATAAATCTTGGGTGGGTGGGAATCACTCTGCTCGGAATTCTTTTGATTACCGGCTATCGAAACATCATCGCAACATTTCGCACAAAACCGGAAATGGCTGAGATTAAGCTCGCTTTTTTCCTGGTGGCTGTGGTGTATGACTTTACGGAGTCCGCGATCAGGACGTTGAACCCTATTTGGATCCTCTTTCTTCTGTCGATCATGGTGGTTCCTGAGACACCGGCTCCGGAAAAGGACTTGCCAATTATTACTTATCACACGGATAAACTACCTGAGCGCGAGCCGCAATTTCAGACTGTGGCTCGAGCCAGACTGCGTCAGCGCCAGGAAACCCCTTGAAACCCTTGAAACCTTTCGATTCTAGCGGCGCGTTTAGACCCGGCACCAACCAATTGCTCGGCCTTGCCCTACGCGGCGCCGGGGTAACCGTACTGACCTCTGGTTTAGGCCTGGGCATTCAGGTCATCTCTACGATAACCCTGGCCCGGCTTCTCACGCCCAGAGATTTCGGGGTGGTAACCATGGTCACCACCTTCAGCCTGCTGCTTTTGAATTTCGGGCTGAATGGATTCACAGAGGCTGTCATACAGACCGCGGAAATCAACGATGCGTTAGTCAGTAATCTTTTTTGGATAAATCTGGGTTTTGGTGCCCTTCTTACCGTCGCGTTCGCCGCGACAGGATCTCTGATGGCAAAGTTTTACCGGGAACCTCAGGTGGCATCGGTGGCTATTGGGATTTCCCTGACGATTTTTCTCACCAGCACATCAGTTCAGCACCTCGCCTTGCTGAAACGGTCCATGCGGTTCTCCGTAGTGTCCGCCAATGATATTTGTGCCCGTATTATTGCGATCGGCTTGATGATTGTACTGGCTTGGGCAAAGTGGGGCTACTGGGCTCTGGTCGCGGGCACCGTTGTACAGCCGGTTGCTCAATCCTTGGGTGCGTGGTACTTGTGTCGGTGGGTCCCAAGCCTGCCGCGCAAAGCCCCTGGAACGGGGTCGATGGTGCGTTTCGCGATAAATGTTTACGGCCGCTTCAGCGTTAATTATTTCGCCCGCAACATGGACAACCTGCTCGTGGGATGGCGTTTTGATGCGCCAACTCTCGGCTATTACAAAAAAGCGTATGACCTGTTCGCACTGTCGGCCAGCCAGCTCGTATCGCCTCTCACGGTAGTGGCCGTGTCAGCCCTCAGCCGGCTGGACCGTCACTCTGCCGAATTCAAACGATATCTTCTTAGGGCATTGTCAGTCACAGCGTTCGTTGGCATGGGCGTGGGGGCGTGTCTAACTCTTGTAGGCGGCGATGTGATTCGTGTGGTGCTGGGACCGGGATGGGAGGAGTCAGGCCGGATCTTCACTTTCTTTGGTGCAGGAATCGGCGTCATGTTGCTCTACGGCACGCACGGTTGGATTCACCTTTCGATAGGCAGGGCGGACCGTTGGTTTCGCTGGGGCATCGCGGAGTTCGCGTTCACGGGCCTGCTGTTTCTCCTAGGCCTGCATTGGGGTCCTGTGGGGATCGCAACGGCTTGGACAGCTTCGTTTTGGATTCTCACGATTCCCGCTTTCTGGTACGCAGGGAAACCAATAAATCTTGGCGTTGGAATCATCATAGAGGCGGTGTGGCGGTACCTGCTCGCCTCATTGCTTGCTGGCGCAGCAGCGGCCTTCATTCTACGGGGCTTTCCGTCCCTCCACGCCGCCCCAGGCACTTTAGGAGCAGCCCTCCGAATCGGAGTGACATCGCTATTATTCACGGTCTTATACCTTGGTTCAGTGACTCTGTTGTATTGGGGATGCACTCCTCTCTATCAGTTGGCTGGTCTGGTGCGAGAAATGGTTCCGTGGGGTAAGCTCTCCAGGCGTTTCGCACGTGCCGGAGAAGCAGGCGCCCACACGGAAGGGCAACCTGCCGTAACCCCAGAGAAGGCGAATGAGCTGGTTTCGTAATCGGTTCTTTCGATCAGCTAATTCACAATTACCTTCAGATTTGTTGGCGGTGCGGGCGCTAGGTTCGAAAAGCAAGTATTGGCGTCGAACGATAAGATTCCACTGCTGTCTTTTGAACTGTTGGTATAGCAGACTTGCGCTGGGAGTGTGAATGCGTGTCCCGACGCATCTTGCCCGCCGGTAACATCTGGCCCGATTGCAGGCCACGGCATTGCTCCCCAGAAAGCGGGTTTCGAGGTCAAGTAAAAAGAGCTAGGCAGGGTATGGCTCGCCGGCACTGGGTTGCCGTTAACGAAAGGCACCCCTGTGGTGGGAACCTCCGCAGAATTCCATTGAACCGCAGCAGTCACGGTGTCGTAATTCCCCCAACGAAGGAGGGTACCGCGGACCAGGGGATCAACGGGAGGCGTAGTGCCGCCACCGCACCCCGATTGCGGCTGACCCAGAATATAGATCGAGGTATCGCATCCGCTTAAACCTGCAACGGATGATACCTCGTATGTGTTGCTGTAGCCCGTCGTTCCAAGTACGTTCCCAACAATGTTATAGGCGCGGCAGAAGGAGTACAGGTTCGTGGCGTGCGTGTTTGATGTCTTTCCTGTCTGAGCCCCGAACAGTCGATTGCGGAAGAACGTTCCCAGGCCGCCGGTCCCGTGAATGTCATCGCAGTCGATTGCGTTGAAACTGTTGCCTTCATATAAATTCATATAGGATCCGGCCTCGTGGGTCGCATAGGTGTTCTGCATCCAAATGGGGGAAGCGGTATAAAGGTTGTTGATTGAGAAATTATAGCCAACGACAGTCCCCTCGCCCCCCCCATACACAACGGGCGAAGCGACCTGTTCGAAGATGTTATTTTCGATGAGGTCATTGTCGCTGATAAATGGTTCAATGCCGTAGCTTAGGGAGGAGGCGTTTTGGGTCCCAAAAAAGTAGCTGTCGCGAATCGTGTCATGGGCTGCTTGATAGAGCCAAACGTGGTTTCGATTTCCACGTATGGATCGTATGTTCTTGACCCACGAACTGGTGGCATCGTAAAAATAAATATTGCTTTTTACACTGCTTCCGTCGAGCGAGCCATCAACTGTCAGATTTTCAACCCCGTCCCCACTGACTGTGTTCGTCCACCATATCTTGGGTGACTGGCCAGATCGCCAATTATTCATGTAGAGGCCGGGGGAGATCGTGATTACATTACCGCTGATCCCTGTAATCGTCACCATCTGCGTCTGGTTATACTCCACACTGCCGATCGTTCGGCCATTGGAACTGCCTGTTTCGCCTGATTGATGACAGGTGCCGGAGACGTCACAAACAAAAACTCCTCCGGTATCGGAAGTGTCGTTGGCCTGGTCCAGGATGATTGTTTTGCCTACAGTGAGTCCTGCGGTGCTGTCGAGCGTGAGTTGAGTGGCTCCTTTCGCGTACCCGGCTGTCCAATTATGGGCGTTCGAGCCGCCCGGCTGAACCGAAGGGCTACCGACATATAAGGGGCTGGAGTCACTGATGCAGATGTTGCCGCCCTGGCCGCCGCAACTATCGCCGCCCGAAAATTGCAGAATGGTCAGCGTAGGACCGGCGCCACGGAGGGTGACGTTACTGTGGCCGCTAAACGTGATTCCTCCCGATAGGATGTAGGTTCCGGCATTTAGGGACACAACTTGATTCGCTGGGCAACTGGCAATCGCTGAATCGATTTGAGACGAGCTCGCTCCCGGACTGAGCGTGGTACATATGGTCGTGCGATTTGAAATGTTCGCGCCCGCACGTGACCAGTCGACGGCTCGGCTAGGATCAATGATGCCCGCCCAAGCCTGAGCGCGTGAATTAGTCGAATGGCCAAGAATGACCAGAAAAACTATGAACCACTGCAACCGTTTCATTTTGACTCCTATGGTCGCCAAGCGCCCAGGAGGGCGCGTGACCTAGTATCGGCAACGTGCATCATTCTCATTAGTTAGACGGGATACCTTCATTTATCTAGTTTAACTACTATTGTTCAGCGAGGGCAGATTACCCTTCCTGCACAGCCACCTCTACTGGCTCTGAGGACAGTTTTTTGTCAGTACCAAGGGACAGGGTATTTATCTGTTGAGCCGACTAGGTTTCCTCAAAATAACACCGTATGCGATCAAGTGCGGCGGGAACGTTTCGCGGCTTGTCCATACTAATAACAGAAGAAAAAAGCGTGCGTTGTGTCCGACGCCAAGTACTTGCGGCCCGCAAACAAGTAGTAGCCCTACGTTATCAGCTGCCTAACGGTTCATTGACACGTACCGAAACAGACTGTAGGTTGATGCAGCCGACCATGTCTGGTTCCAGCTTTATGAAGAGGATGACAGTGACTGCAGTGAACCGAATTAATCCCATTACAGACCCGAGATGGCTGGAATTATTGCAAAGTCATCCACACGCATCGATCTTTCACACTCCGGGCTGGCTCGAGGCATTGCGCCGCACCTATGAATACCAAGCTGTCGCATTCACCACAGCGGCAGCCGCGCAAGAACTAACGGACGGATTGCTTTTTTGTTGCATCAATAGCAGTTTTACCGGACGCCGGTTGGTTTCGCTGCCTTTTTCCGACCACTGCGAACCTCTCACCAATACTTCGGAAAACTTGACGATTTTTCTCCGTTTCCTGGAGGAAAATTTGAAGAAGGAAAAATGGCGCTACATCGAACTCAGACCCTTAATCTCGCGCGGGAGCAGCGTTTCGGGTTTTGAGCGGAACCAGACTTCCTTCATCCATCTTCTGGATTTGACCCGCACCCAGGACGAAATTTTCCGTGCTTTTCATAAGGACTCGATTCAGCGAAAGATCCGCCGCGCAGAGCGTGAGGGGCTGACCTACGAGGAGGGCCGATCCGAACAGTTTCTGGATCAATTCTATCAATTGTTACTGCGCACGCGTCGAAGACACCAACTGCCGCCTCAGCCTCGCCAATGGTTCCGAAACTTGATTGATTGCCTGGGGGACCAATTGAAGATTCGGGTGGCCTCTCGAGGCGGAGAGCCCATGGCCAGCATTCTGACTCTAGAATTCAAGAACGTGATGGTCTACAAGTACGGCTGTTCCGATGCCCAGTATCACAATCTGGGTCCCATGCACCTTCTCTTCTGGAAGACAATTCAAGAGGCCAGGAACAAAGGGCTTAGTGGGTTTGATCTGGGCCGCTCAGACGCTGATAATGCCGGACTCGTGGAGTTTAAGGATCGCTGGGGCGCCACGCGATCAACATTGGACTACCTGCGTTACCCCGCTGCCGTCGTCAAGACCGATTCGCGCGAGAGTTGGGGAGTGAAAGTCGCTAAACAGCTCTTCCATCACTTGCCGGACGGCTTTCTGGAAGCTGCCGGAAAGCTTTTATACAGGCATGTTGGCTAGCCTGGATATCGCCCGAACATCGTCTTAAGCATAAATTAACCATGAAATTGGTAACAATTGGCCTGCGGAAAAATGAGCCAGGGCTGAGGTAGAAATGTTCCCCGCCGCATAGCCACCCGCAATATTTGGACGATGGTTCGATATTGATTAACAGGGCCAACGGCGATACCCTTACGGTCATTGGATAGGTCCAGAATGTCGGGAAGTCGCTAGGACCCGAATTCAGCAACGAATGGCGCATGATTTTTCCAAATCATTCGCATTTCGGCGAGCTTTATGTCGAACAGTCAGCCACTTCTAGAATCGAGCGAAAATTCACGGAATTTCGTGAGCGAGAGACTCAACATGCGAGCGCTCGAAATTGATTTTCGGACGGATACTCGTTGGCAGTCGTTCGTGGAAGCGCACCCGAATGGCAGCATTTACCATCACCCGCGCTGGCTTGACGTACTTGAAAAGGAATATGGGCATAAAATTATCGCACTCACGTGCGAAAACGGATTCGGACAACTTCGAGCTTTGCTGCCGCTCGCTTACACCAAAGGATTGCCGCTTCACATTGGTGGACAGAGTGCGGCTCGTCGCCTTGCTTCCTTGCCGCGCACTCCCGTCGGAGGCACGCTTTCACTGGATCGCGTCGCGGCTGCTGTAGTGTTGCGAGCCGCAATAGAACGCGTCAAACATGATCCCGGGATGCGGCTTCAGATTAAGACGGATGAGGCCGGACTCGATAAGCTGGCGGATGGCCTGATTTGCAAGCCTTGGCGGCTCACCTACGTACTGAATCTGCCGAGTCGTTCCGAGGATCTTCGTTTAGGAAACTCGCGCAACCGTGCTCGCATCCGGTGGGCGGTCAACAAGGCGGCCAGGGAACGAGTGCGGGTTCGAGTTGCGGAGACGCAGGACGAGCTTCGGGCCTGGTACCAGCTTTACCTCCAAACCATGCGCCGCAATGTCGTGCCACCGAGACCTTATCGTTTCTTCGAGCTTCTCTGGAACTCGATGCACCCCGCCGGGCTGATGCAGTTGCTGCTCGCTGAACAATCTGGGGGCACAGAAAAAAAATTGCTGGCGGGCTCGATCTTTCTGATGTTTGGCCAGACGATTTCCTATACTTTCAACGGAGCCCGGCGAGAAGATTTTTCGTTGCGCCCAAACGACGCGATTCTATCGTTCGCAATCCAGAAAGCATGTGACGCCGGCTTTCGCCGGTTTGATTTTGGCGAAGTGCCTGACGGACATGCGCGACTGGCGGAATTCAAGAGTAAGTGGGGCTCGGAACCAACACAATTGGTTCGCTACTACTACCCGGCCTCCAGTGAATCGGTCAGCGAACAATCCGATGGATATATTTATCATTTGGCGGAAACTGTCTGGCAGAGACTGCCGCTTAAGACGACGGCCATGTTGGGCGACTGGATTTATGGGCATCTATAAGAAAAAAATAAAAAAATTCTAGATCAGGGCATGTTCCCTTCTTATTAATGATTATTTGTCGGCACTTCACGTTTATCGTGTTTAAGTGCTCGCTCTAAAGGAAGATCATTACCATAACCTTTTTTGGGTTCGGAGACACCGAAGAAGGCTAAACACAGGACTTTCTGTTTTTTCCCATCGTAGCTCCATGGAATTGTCATTCCATTTGAGCTTGCGCCGACACCATGCCAATCGCGCGGACGAACTCCAGGAACCACGCACTCATCAATTACTTCCAATGTCCGGAGGGCATGGGGGACTTTGTCCGCAGCGGAACATTGTCCGGCGAATCCGGCTATTTTAAGTTTGGTCCCGAAATAATCTGCTTCGGTCAATCGTCTTCCGGCGTGAGTGTACGGGTCGAGAACGCAGGGCGCCATGATTCCTTACAGGACATGTCCATAGTGGATTCGATGTTGCATCTGCCGTTTGATCCCGCACAAGTCATAGAGAACTTGCGATGCGAACGGTATTGTACGCACACTCCAACCCCTTCGCTCATCCGAAGTGCGTACTATGCGATTCGGCCCCTGTTGCCCGTGCACATCCGGCGGCACATTCAGAGATTTCACTTCAGGAGATGGTCCAATATCCCTTTCCCGAGTTGGCCCGTGGATCGCACGGTGGAAAATCTGATGGAGCGGCTGATGTTTTTTTCCCTCAAGGCGCATAGCGTGGAAAGAATCCCGTTTATCTGGTTTTGGCCCGAGGGTTCTCCAGGCTGCGCGATCATTACGCATGATGTCGAGGAATTGGCGGGGCGTGATTTTTGCTCAAAACTGATGGATATCAATGAGTCTGCGCAGGTCAAAGCGTCCTTCCAAATTGTGCCTGAGCAAAGATATCCGGTACCCGAAAGCTTGTTGAGTGAGATGCGTCAAAGGGGATTTGAAATCAACGTTCATGACTTAAATCATGACGGCAACCTTTACCGCGAACGGAAAACATTCCTGGAGCGCGTCCAACGGATCAATCAATACGGCAAACAATTCCAGGCGGTCGGTTTTCGCTCCGGAGCCTTGTACAGGAACCTGGATTGGTACGACTCCCTGGATTTTTCCTACGATCTGTCCGTTCCCAATGTCGGGCACCTGGAAGCCCAACAAGGCGGCTGCTGCACGGTCATGCCTTTTTTTATAGGCAAAATTCTTCAGTTGCCTCTGACCACGACGCAGGATTATTCCCTGTTTGAAATCCTGCGAACCTATTCCATCGATCTATGGAAGAAACAAGCCGATCTGATCCTGGAGAAACATGGGTTGCTTAGCTTTATCATCCACCCGGACTACATCATCGAAAAGAAGTCTCAGGACACCTATAAATCCCTGCTGGAATTCATCGCTCAGATGCGATCCGACGGAAAGATCTGGGTCGCTCTGCCGCGGGAAGTAAATAACTGGTGGAGGCAAAGAAGGCAGATGAACCTTGTCTCCCGCAATGGCGCGTGGAGCATCACGGGGACGGGTAGTGAGCGAGCCAAAATCGCTTACGCAGTAGTTGACGGCGACAAGATTTCCTACGAATTTTAATGGTCTGCCGGGAACGCCTCAGGCGACTTCCATGATTCCGGGGTGCGGGCGGATGCTCACGACGTGAGGCCCGCGTCGTGAATAAATCCGTGAATCCGAGGGGGTGGAGCCGGCTGACCGGTCAGACGATTCCGATCAGCCTTGTGTCTGTGCCTCAATCCTAGGGCGTTGGAATTACCGCGGATGCCTCATTGGAAAATACACTCTCTACTCCGCTGGAATCCGCGGAGGTAACTACGTAGAAGTAGCTCTGACCTGCCAGCACCGTCGAATCCGGATACTGAGTGCTCGTAATCAATTGGGCATTCAGTTTCGCGTACGCCCCGCCGGAAACATCGGAACGATAAACATTGTATCCCGCGACGCTTGATGTACTGGCCACCCAGTTCAAGGTCGCGGAATGCGAAGCCGCCGCCGGCACGCCCGCTCCGGACAGAGTGATCGTGGCCGGCGAATTGGTGGCGTTGCTGGCCACCGTGACGCTTCCATTCACGCTGGCCGCGCTCGCCGGGGTAAAGCTGACATTGAGGCTGGCGGTTTGTCCCGGCGTCAGAATCTGTCCGGTCGATACACCGCTCGCGGCAAACCCGGCTCCGGCAATGGAGACATTCGATACGGTGACATTTGAATTTCCGGCGTTCGTGAACGTCACGCCCAAACTACGATTGCTGCCGACACTGACGCTGGCGAAGTTCAAGCTTGTGGTGCTGTCGTTCAAAAGGAATGTTGCGGCGCCGCCGACCGTAAGTGTGGCGGCATTACTGGTTGCGCTGCCTATGCTGTTTGTCACCGTTACGGTGAACCGAGCGCCGTTGTCTGAAGCGGATGCAGCCGGAGTCGTATAGGACGCGGAAGTCGCGCTGCTGATTGCGGCCCCATTTTTCTTCCACTGATACGTAAGAGTCCCCGTGCCTGTTGCAGTCACTGTGAAAGTTGCGGTCTGCCCGGCGGTGACGCTCTTGTTCGCCGGCTGCGCTGTGATGGACGGAGCCACCGGCGCGGCCGTAACCGTCAGAGTTGCGGCATTACTGCTGACGCTGCCTGCTGCATCGCTGACAGTGACGGTGAACGATGCGCCATTGTCAGAGGCAGTTGTGGCCGGGGTCGCATATGATGCCGAGGTCGCGCCGCTAATTGCACTCCCGTTTCTCTTCCATTGATATGTCAGAGTGCCTGAGCCTGTCGCGGCAACTGTGAAACCGGCGGTCTGCCCGGCGATGACGCTCTTGCTCACCGGCTGCGTCGTAATGGAGGGAGCCACCGGCGCGGCCGTAACGGTCAGAGTTGCGGCATTGCTGGTGACGCTGCCTGTGCTGTTGTTGACCGTAACAGCGAATGAAGCGCCGCTATCCGAAGTGGATGTAGCGGGAGTCGTATAGGACGCGGAAGTCGCGCCGCTGATTGCGGCCCCGTTTTTCTTCCACTGATACGCGAGAGTCGCCGTGCCTGTTGCGGTCACTGCGAAAGTTGCGGTCTGACCGGCGGTGACGCTTTTGCTCAGCGGCTGCCCGGTGATCGATGGAGCCACGGGCGCGGCCGTAACCGTGAGAGTCGCGGCATTACTCGTAGCGCTCCCGGCTGCGTCGCTGACGGTGACGGTGAACGATGCGCCACTATCGGTATTCGTGCTTGCAGGCGTTGTATAGGATGCCGAGGTCGCGCCGGCGATCGCAATTGCATTCTTGTTCCATTGATAGGTCAGCGTTCCTGAGCCTGTTGCGATCACGTCAAATGTTGCTTTCTGGCCCACGGCGACGCTTTGATTTGCAGGTTCTGTCGTGATGGACGGTCCTGCTATTGAGGTTCCACTCAGGGGAAGTGTAAGGGCCGGATCCGAAGCATCGCTGGCCACGACGAGACTTCCACTGGAACTTCCGCCCGCTTTCGGCGCGAACTCTACCTGCAGTGGTTGAGTCTCTCCAGGTGCAAGAGAAACCGCGGAGGCTACCCCGATAATGCGGAATGCCGAACCGAAGACCGTTGCATCAGAAATCATAACTGCCGCTGTGCCGGTATTCGTGAGGGTCAATGTCCGCAAACTTGTCGAGCCCATGCGTACATTTCCGAAGTTAACAGTCGTGGCGCTTGGCGCAAGTACGCCGGGAGTACTGCTTGAACCGGGTTTCGTCGGGCTCCCCGCGCTGGTTAATCCAACACAGCCGGAAATGGATAAGGTAGCAATGAAAAGTGTCGCGATTATGGCCAACATCGCCAACGACTTACGCTGCTTGGGGAGTCCGGTAACGGCCTCTTGATTTGGCGCCGGATTAATCTGTCCGAGGTTCTCTGTGTCCGGTTTCATCACACAAACATTCTAGAAACCGCTGGCGATAACTCGCTACTGGTCGGGGGTTCAACGGAAGTACAGGTGAATTTGTCTGTACCGAAGGACATTCATAATTCGAATGGGCAAGGAAGGTGCAGGGACGGTACAGGGACGGTACAGTTGACAAGTACTATTACAAAAGTACTAGTGTCGAGGAATTTCAGGGCTGAGAAATAATCAAGGCCTTGGAAACATCGTCCAGGCG
>Ga0137415_10003479_pt1 | contig 15641 bp, 14 predicted proteins | sample CZODoug3_1_1_16f_FD_183082 | JGI IMG/M metagenome (GOLD analysis project Ga0137415, IMG submission 183082) | Vadose zone soil fungal communities from Angelo Coast Range Reserve, California, USA - CZODoug3_1_1_16fungal (Hybrid Assembly) | ecosystem: Environmental > Terrestrial > Soil > Vadose... | reverse complement strand
TTTCGAGTGAATGTTGATTTTTGGATCAATCACATCAACCTCCTGAGTTGTCGAAGCTAAGGGGAGCGAACTTCAGATGGCTGACTTAGTTTCAGAGGATCTGAATGAGGAAAGGACGTAACTCACTCATCTTTGACGGTACGCTGATCCCATAGGGCTGTCAATGCGATGTTTGTCGGCGATGTTTGTCGGCGATTTCCGCTGAGAAATATTGGCCACGTCTCGCGCAACGGCATTTCCGTAGATTTGCTTAATGGTGTGCCCAAAAGCAATCAGATTACTCCGTGAGGATTCCGTGGCACGGCTGGCCGGGTTGTTGGCGAGTTCTGCGCGGTACGTGGTTAGGAGGAATCCACCTTGCTGGCCCAGGCGCTCGATTGTTTCTGAATCAAGGTCTTCTAGACAATCCATACCATATTGTACGCATCACATCGGAGAAAGGTTCATCTGAAAGAACCTGCGCTGCGGAACATCTTAAAGCTCTTGAGGAACGATTGCAGTTCGAACGTGGATGCGGCGATGGCCCGATCACGGGATCAATATCTTACTCTGGAGGCCGAAGAAGCTTTCGATAGATTCATGCCAAACCAGTGGCCTGACGATAAACTGTTCAGCGATGTTGTTACCGAGTTGATCGCGCGTGTGCCAGCGTTTGGTGAAACGGTCGCTCTCCTATGGGCAAGGGATCATCAAGTGGCTACCGTTCGACGCGAATATCCGTGGCATCAGACATGCAAGAATCAAGCATTTCCACTGTTCTATGCGTATCCAAGACAGGATTTACCGAGGCGAATCGACAAGCCAAATCTGCGCAGCACACTCTAGGGTTATTCGACCAGGCCGTCAGCCGTGCCGTTACGCCGCCTTCTTTAGACCCTTCACTTTCGTCCACCTCGCTCGCTGAGCAGCCGCCATCTTCCTACGCGCTGCGGATGACACTATGCGCTTGGGTCTGGCCGCTTCCGCCTGGCCGTTCTGCTTGGCCCATCGTGCTTTCTGAGCGAGGCTAATCTTCTTACGAGCAGCAGCCGACATCGTGCGCCGATGTCCGTTTAAAACTGACCTTCCCAACGCTGCGAGCGCGGCACGAAACCGGCTAGCCTCATTCTCGGCTCTTTCCAATTCTTTCTTCAACTGCTGAACTACCCCAGAAACGTTTCGCATTGAGCTCTCCCTCGGCTGAAGATCATAGCAGACTGAGATAGCCTTAGGCAGTCGTCGTCAGTGCTTAATGCAGACGATGTAAGCACGTGTACGAGTCCTGTCCTAGTAGGGAAAATCCGCAAACTCTGCGCCAAGGCGTAACGGCCCAAGACTCCGAGTTGGACTCGATGCGCCCGATCGTCTAACACGTTTCGGGTGTCATACCGCACTGCCTTTCATTGCGTCTCGCGAGATGCGCGTTTAATGGGCGTGCCACATCTGCGCATCATGCGGCGACATGGGTATGGGGCGGTTGTGTGCAGCCGTCGCGTGCTCGTTCATTGCCTTTGCCGCTTGGGTGCGGCAGTTGCCGTTCAGGCTGCTGAACTCCCGTGTGGTGACGGAGTGTTTACACAGTAGGCACTTGAACGTGCTAAAGCCGTTCATCATTTTGATGGTGTAATGTCTCATAGCTTCAAGTATAGTCGCTTATCCTAGTATGACTCCGAACTAAAGTTACCCTCACCACCCGTCACGCAAGGTTGGTTCGCAAGAAGTCTACTCGGGGGTTGGGCTTTACTCCTTATCGGTACCCTGCTGGCCCGCTCCACCGCAGCGCTCTGCATGTTCTCCTATTCTCGCTGCCTGAAAAGCGGACACATCACGTGCTATTCGGACCGGACATATCATGTGCTGCTGACAGTGTCAGCAACCAACCATTCGTATAGTGGACAATATTGCTCAGTCCCTAATTGTGAGTCGAGGGTAGTGTCTGACCACACTCGGCTCTATCACCCGGTTCCCAGAGGCACGCAGTGGCTTCCAAGCTGCCGTATCTGCAATGACCCTGTTCTACTTGAGACCAGTAAGACTGACGAGTACGGGCAGGCTGTTCACGAGGAGTGCTATGTCCTTAGTCTCTCGTTAAAGGCGGAGTTCCTCAACCACAGTGGATCTGTGCCGGGCCCAACAAACAGACCTGCGACCTACCAGCCTTGCGAAGCCACGATGGCAGAGGACCACATCTGTGCTTCTCGGCGTGTTTTCACCACAGAGTCAAGAACAAAAATAGTGCCCGCCACAGCTAGCAATGCACCCACTACCGCCAGAGTTCTCGTTCTAGTATAGTGTCCCAGTGATAACGTAATCATGTTTCGACCGTCTATCTGGCATGACGGATAATCGAAACTTGCTCAAACTGATTCCCGAACAGAGAGAAGACTTACAACGCTGGGCGCATTCACGAACCCTGCCTGCCGGAGATGTGTTTCGCGCGCGACTCATCCTGGCTTTGGCCGATGGCACTACGTATCGCGAGATTGCCAGAAGTCTAAAAACCAGTTTGCCCACCATCGCCCGCTGGAAGATGCGGTTCGAACGAGACGGATTGGCGGGCTTGGAAGGCCGTCATCTGGGCAGCAAGCCGCGTGCCGCGACGCCGAAGGTGCAAGCACGCGTGATCCGGCGAGTGCAGCAAAAGCCAGGGGACGGCAGCACGCACTGGTCCTGCCGGAAACTGGCGAGCGAGTTGGAGCTCAGCAAGTCCACGGTGCAGAGGATTCTGGCCCAAGCGCAACTGAAACCGCACCGACTGGAACGGTATATGGCCAGCAACGATCCGGATTTTGAAACCAAAGCGGCTGACATCATCGGTCTATACTTGCATCCGCCGCAGCATGCCGCTGTATTTTGCCTCGATGAAAAGACGGCAATTCAGGCTCTGGATCGGCTCGACCCGGTGTTGCCGTTGTCGCCGGGGCGAGCGGAACGGCATGGCTTCGAATACTACCGCCACGGCACGCTTTCGCTATATGCGGCTCTGGAGGTGAAGACCGGCAGGGTGGAGGGCAAGACGGCCAGACGGCACACCAGCGTCGAGTTCATCGCCTTTCTGACCCAGTTGCTCAGCAAGACTCGGTGGGCGAAGGAAATCCACATCGTGCTGGACAATCTTTCCGCCCACAAGACCAAAGCGGTGGAGGAATTCTTGGCGCAACATCCCAAAGTGCGTTTTCACTTCACTCCCACCTACTCCTCTTGGTTGAACCAGGTGGAGTTGTGGTTCGCTAAGATCCAGCGCGACGTGATCAGCCGCGGGGTCTTCACTTCGGTTGCTGATCTGGCACGAAAGCTACGCAAGTACATCGAGGCTTATGCCAAATCAGCCAAACCTTTTCGCTGGACTTATACCGATCCTCAGAAGCGGATTCGTATTAACGAAATCACCGGGACGGCTTACTAGAAGGGGACATTTCTAACGAGACCTCATGCGCCGGCGGCGCACCACTTCGCATGAAAATGGGGTTCGGCAGGCAGGATCTGGAGGCGGGTCAGTTCTTGTGGTACAAGCACTCGTGGTGGGCGATTGCTTGAAGGTCGTTTTAACTCTGTGACGACACAGATCCCGCAAACGAGACTGACCCGCGTCGGTAAAGGTATCACTTTTTGTCGCACCTGGAAACAGGAAGGACGCATGACAGTGTCTGCAACAGACCTGCGGCGCAGCAATCGCCTCCCATGGAGGCGTTATGGAAACCCTGGTGGAGCGCGGTTGTGGACTGGATGTGCACCAGGCCACGGTGGTGGCCTGCTTGTTAATGGTTCGGAAAGACGGCAAAGCGCAGAAGCAGGTGCGGACCTTCGGCACCACAACACGAGAACTGCTCAGCATGCGCGAATGGTTGCTGTCCCAAGGCTGCACCCATGTGGCTATGGAAAGCACGGGCGTTTATTGGAAACCGGTCTACGCAATCCTAGAAGGGGCATTTCAGATCGTGGTGGCGAATGCGCAACACGTCAAGAAAGTTCCCGGGCGTAAGACCGATGTGAAAGACGCGGAATGGATTGCGGACTTGGTCTGTCACGGACTGCTCCGCCAGAGTTTTGTTCCACCCAAACCCATCCGCGAACTGCGCGATTTGACTCGCTATCGGCGCAAGCTCGTGGAAAGCCAATCGGCAGAGCGCAACCGCTTGCTGAAAGTACTGGAGACAGCCAACATCAAGCTGGCCAGCGTGGCCACTGATGTCTTCGGAACTTCCGGTCGGCTGATGCTGCGAGCTCTGATCGAAGGGAAGAACACCCCAGAGGAAATGGCTGAGCTGGCCAAAAGGAAGCTGCGAAGCAAGATCTCCCAACTGGAATTGGCCCTGGAAGGAAAGATCGAAGATCATCATCGCTTTCTGTTGAAGCTGCAATTGGATCGCCTCGAGAGGGCAGAGGGCGATCTAGCGGTTCTCGAGGAACACATCCAGGAGAAGCTCGAGCCCTATGCTGCGCAGCTAGCGTTACTAGATGAGATCCCCGGCGTCGACTGGACTCTGGCCGCGGTGATCATTGCCGAATTAGGCGTCGACATGAGTGTGTTCCAGAGTGTCTCGCAGCTGGCTTCTTGGGCGGGAGTTTGTCCTGGCAGTAACGAATCGGCCGGTAAGCGCAAAAGCAGCCGTATCCCCAAAGGCAACGTGTACTTGAAGACGGCCTTAGTCGAGGCGGCGCATGCGGCGGCTAGGACGAAAGGCTCCTACTTGCGAGACAAGTTTTACCGTCTCAAGGCACGGCGTGGGTACAAGCGTGCCGCCGTGGCGATCGGCCATAAGATCTTGGTATCCATCTATCACATGGTCTCCCAAAACGTCTCCTACAACGATCTCGGCGACCTTTATCTGGATAAGCTCAACAAGAATCACTTGACCCGCAACTTGGTTCATCGACTGGAACGCCTGGGCTACTCCGTCATACTGGCGCTCCAGCAAAAAGCGGCATACCGCAATTAATTAATTTTCGTAGCAGTCCTGACACGTCTGGAATCCGTGCTTTGACAAAGACATCCAGCGGATTAGACTAGCGGGCGACTTTGTCGGGTCCCTTCTAATGCAGAGAAAGTCGGTCCCAACCAACCCTTTTGAGGAGTCACACCATGCTCTCTCGATTGCTTCCGCTTCTCTTGGTCTCGTTGGTTACTAGCCCATTGTTGGCCCAGTCTCCGCCCCAATCACCCGAACCTGAACCATCTATCCAAGGTCTGCTAGACCGTATCGAACAGTTGGAGAAACGGATCGCCGAACTGGAAGACCATGAACGCAAACAGGCTACGACAACCCTACCCGCTGACTCAAGTTCCGAGACCGGAGCCGGTATCAAATTGGCGGACTCTGGTGCCAGTCCGGCACCAGCTCCTCACTCTGAGCACATGGGAAGTGCGGCGGAAGAGCGGGAGGCGCAAATCCACTATCCTTCACTCCAAATCAGAGGTTTCGGCGACGTAGACTTTTCGGCAACAGACCAAAAAGGTTCGGTAAGCGGTTTCGATCTGGGGCAATTCGTGCTGCACTTTGCTTCGCCACTGTCCCAGAAAGTCAGCTCTTTCGCTGAAGTCAGCTTCACAGCGCAGCCCAACACCTATGAGGTAAATGTCGAGCGCACGATTATTCGCTACGACTACAACGACTACTTCAAGATGTCGTTTGGCAAATACCACACCCCGATCGGGTATTGGAACACGGCTTTCCATCATGGGGCCTGGCTGCAGACGACCATCGCTCGGCCGCAAATCGTCAAGTTTGGGGGAACATTCATTCCTGTCCATTTCGTGGGCTTACAAGCCGAAGGGAACATCCCGTCAGGGGGCCTGGGGCTGGGCTACAACCTGGGACTAGGCAACGGTCGTAACTCGAAGTTCAGCAGGGCCGGAGACAGCGGCGATGTCAATGACAACCGGGCGTGGGTAGCCAATCTGTTTGCCCGACCGACCCGGCTCTACGGGCTGGAAGTGGGTGGCTCATATTATCGCGACAAGCTTACGCCGAACCCGGGGACGAACTTCGATGAGTGGATCGCCTCGGCTTACGTGGCGTGGAGCAAGCAACGTCCAGAACTTCTCGCAGAGTACGCTAATGTTCATCACCGGGATTTGCAAACCTCGCAGACATTTAACACCACCGGCTACTATGTGCAATTGGCGTACCGGCTTCCCTGGCAGGAAGACAAATGGAAGCCTTATTATCGCTTCGAGTATATTCATAGGCCGGGCGTGGAGCCGGTGTGGGATATCACGGGGACGGCAAGCGTGGTAGACCTGGTCGGTTCGCTGGTTGGGGTGAGATACGATATTACGAACTACGCTGCATTCAAGGGCGAGTATCGAAACTTTCGTCAAGGGGTAGGGGAACCTCGTGTCGGCGGCGCTTTTTTCCAGACTGCGTTTACCTTCTAAGGGCGCTATGAGGGCGTGTTCGAAATCCGCGTGCGGAGTCCTGCTCCTGGGCTGGATCTGCCTGGGCTGCGCGCTCGTGGCGGCACAGAGCCATGACGCCGATGTCGCGATAGTGGTGCACCCCGATACGCCGGTGAACAATCTGACGCTGGCCGAAGTTCGCAAAGTCTTCCTGGGCGAGCGGCAATACTGGAACGCCAACATTCCGGTAGTTTTGCTGATCCGTGCGCCGGTGGCGCGAGAGCGCAACGTGGTGCTGAAGACCATCTACCAGATGTCGGAGTCACAGTTCAAACAGTACTGGATTGCAAAAATCTTCCGCGCCGAGTCGGCCACCGCTCCCAAGGTGGTTTACTCCAACGATATGGCCAATGAACTGGCGACCGCCATTCCCGGTGCGATCGCGTTTATCGACGTGCGCGAAGTGCGGCCGGGAACCAAGGTAATTCGCGTGGACGGTCGTTTGCCGGGGGAAGCGGGGTATCCTCTGCGGTGAGAAAGCTCACTGGGGCAGAGTGAGACGCTGCAGGAGTTGCTGGAAGTGCGGATCGGAGCGGATCGCGTCGAAGGCAGGATCAACCTTCACGTACGTCAGCTGGCTATCACGCTCGCTGAAGGCCTGCTCCAGCCAAGCCAGGGCTTGATCTTTTTCCTGCAGTCGGGCGTGGATCTGGGCGATGTTGTAAGGAGAGACGTAGCGCTGTTTGGAAACTTCTTTTAACCCTTCCAGGGAGCTTTGCAACACTCCCGCGTACCCCGATTTGCGGTAGTCCTCGCCGATGGCCGCCGCCAGGTCGGGATTCCCCGAAAGAGTCAAAACCTTTTGCCGCTCGCCAACGGCCTCCCGGTACCGCCCGCTTTGAGCATAGGCGGCTTCAAGCGCATGCTGTGCGGGTACAAAGTTCGGATCCAGATCGAGCGTCTCTTTAAGTTGTTGTATAGCGGGATCGTATTGCCGCGCAAAATAGAGCTGCAGTCCGACGCTGCTATTGATGGGCTGGGAAAGGGGATCGAGGTCTTTGGCCTTCTTCAGTTCAGCTTTGGCTTCTTCCAGACGGCCCAACCTGATCAGAAAATCGCCGTACCACTGATGAGCGGTGGCGGAATTGGGATCGAGCTGAATGGCCCGTTTGAATTCGGTTTCCGCGCCTGTCCAATCCCAGTCGTAGGCTTCCCGGACAAGCGCGAGCGCAATATGCGCCTCCGGCAGCATGTCATCGATCGCGAGAGCATGCATGGCTGCCGACTTAGCGTCTTGGCGAACTTCCTTAGGGGCAACGTAGCCAGAATCCCCCAGGAAATTATAGGCATCGGCAAGGCCCGCGTAGGCCAGAGCGTATTTTGGATCTCTCTCCACCGCTTGCCTGAAATAATCAATCGCCCTGGTAAAGCCTCTTTCGGTCCACTTGTTCCAGTAATAGAGACCCTGAAGGTAGAGCTGATAAGCCTCTGGGTTCTCGGTGTAGTGCTTGGTTAGTTGAGGGGTCTCCTGGCCGGTCAGTTTGGGTCGCAAGTTGTCGTAAATCTCCCTAGAGATGTCTTCCTGAACGCTGAGCAGATCGGCGACCTTGCGATTGTATTGTCCTCCCCACAATTCCGAACCATAGGCAACGCTGACCAGGTCAGTTTGAATCGTCAGGGTATCCCCACGCTGGGCAATGCGCCCCAACAGCACAGCGTCGACGCTAAGCTCCTTGCCCACTTTTTGGGCGTTGAGTTCCCGGCCTTTGTAGCTGAACACGGTGCTGCGAGCCATGACCCGCACCTCGGGAAGGCGGGAAAGGCTGCTGATGATTCCTTCGGTTAGGCCATCGGCCAGGTACTCGATGTTAGGGTCCGCACTGACATTCACAAAGGGCAGTACAGCGACAGAGTGAATTCGCGGAGGGGCGAATACGTTCGACACCCGCTCGCGCCAGCTGCGCGGAGCCAGGGCCAGAAGCAGCACCAGCAGGGCGCAGCTCGCCGCCGCCATGATTGTGGGAGAGCGCCAGCGAGACTTGGGCCGCTCCGGCAATGCCAGAGCGGGAACACCGGATGATTCGCTATCCCGCTTAATCCGTCTCAGGTCGGCGCGAAGTTCGGCAGCGGACTGGTAACGCAAACGGCGGTCTTTTTCGAGTAACTTGGCAACGATCCAGCCCACGTCTGGGAGGAGATCAGGATTGAGTCGGGCAGCCGGGACGGGCGTACGATTGAGGATGGCCTCGAAGACGACAGCGGTGGTTCCCATCCCGAAAGCTAATCGGCCGGTGGCCATTTCATACAACACAGCACCCAGGGAAAACAGATCGGTGCGCAGGTCAAGCTCTTCGCCACGAGCCTGCTCGGGTGACATATAGGCCACCGTGCCGAGTGCGGTACCCGTACTCGTCAAATGCTCTTCCGCAGTAAGGGTTTGGAGAGTGGAACTTCCCACTTCTTCCGCGACCCGGTGCGGACTAGGAACCAGCTTGGCTAAGCCGAAATCCAGCACTTTTGTCTGGCCACGCCGGGTGAGGAAAATATTGGCCGGCTTCAGGTCGCGATGGATGATGCCAGACTCGTGGGCGACGTCCAGAGCGTCAGCAATCTGCATGGTGATGTCAAGAATCTGAGTGCTGGGCAGTGGCTTACCGGTGATGAGGTGCTTGAGGGTCTGACCTTCCAGGAACTCCATCACGATGAAGGGATGGCCTTCCGATTCGTCAATTTCGTGGATGGTACAAATGTTGGGATGGTTGAGGGCAGAGGAGGCGCGCGCCTCGCGCTGAAATCGCTCCAGGACCTGAGGGTCGCGGACCAGCGCAGGAGGGAGAAACTTGACCGCCACATTTCGGCCCAGCCTTAGGTCCTGGGCTCGGTACACCACTCCCATGCCGCCGCCGCCCAGAAGTTCCTCGACGCGGTAGTGGGAGATGACTTTGCCAACCATAGACGACCCGCGACCAATCCGCCTTGTTAAAGACGGACTCAACCACCAGTCAAAGCCCGGCGTGAGTTAAAGGTTCGATACAGCAGGCGGCACTCACGCTGAGATCGCCTTGGAACAATCAGGGCAAATTCTGTGAGCGACTTTGGCTTCAGAGTGCGTTCTCACGTAATACTCGAAGGGCTGCCAAGTGCCCCTCTGATCCTGTATCTTTTTGCAAGACAGACAGACTGGCAGCAGTCCCTCTAAGGTGCGGATGTTCGCCAGTGCTGCCTTCAGTTCTTGAAGCGTATGCTCTTTTTCGGCCTCTGCTCGATCACGTTCTGCCAGAGATTGGCCCAACCTCTTGAGATTACGCCGGAGCTCAAGTTGCGCCTGCGCCTGGCGGCTCAGAGCTCGAAGTGCTTCCAACTGCTCCGGGCTCAGCGTCCGGGGCACCTGGTCAATTACGCACAAGGTTCCAAGCGCCTGACCATCCGTCATCAAAGTTGCGCCAGCATAAAAACGGATTTTAGGTTCAGAGAGGACCAAAGGATTCTCCGAAAACCTCTCGTCCTGACTGGCATCGGGCACGATGAAAACATCTGACTGGAGAATTGCCGAGGCGCAAAAGGCAACGTCGCGCGAGGTCTCGCTCACTGAAATACCCACCTTCGATTTGAACCATTGCCTCTCAGCATCGATGAGGCTAATCAGGGCGATCGGAGTTTGGCATATATAGGAAGCTAATGATGTGAGATCGTCGAAGGCTGCCTCCGGTTCCGTGTCGAGGATCTCATAGCCGCGTAGTGTCGCCAGTCTGTGCTTCTCATTTGCAGGTTTCGGAGAAATCATCGCTGGCCTCCGAGGCGGCCGCGTGCCAAGATACCAGCGACTGTACCGCCATTTACAGGAGAATTCAATGAGACAGTTGCTCTTGGGATCGCTTATGACCTGCCCTCGAAAAACTCAGCCAGTCAGAATTGGGGACCTCACCTCGCGGTGATAGCGACGAAGGAGGACCGCGGCCACGAAGAGAGGGCGATTCAGGAGGAGAGCACAGCCCTAGCCAGGTTCCGGAGCGAGGAGAACCCATAATTGGACCAGGTGGTACCGCCGTGTGTACCCCAACCATCGACGGCCCGGTGAACCGTGATTTGGGCAATCTGCGGTGACAACTTCCAAGCGAGGAGCAACTCGCTGTCTGAGACAATCAGGTCGTTGAGCGAGGCAGCGAACGGCCAACCTACCTTATTCCAGCGCCTTGAGGAGGCGCCCTCCGGTGTAGCCTGAAGCTCCCGTTAACAGGACGAGCGGGCGATGATCTTCCCTGATTTGGGATCTGCTTTATACTCCGTTTCGAGAACAGGTCTTCACCTTATTGTGAGGGCCACAACTACCACAGGCGCAAGATTTACCGGAATCGAATCTCGCTGGAGTTATCTTCCGGCTTATCCTTCGAGAGTCGGGATGGATACAGCGCAGTGCGTTTCGGACGGGCTAGTAGAGAACTTCTGTCTCTCCTTTTTCGGCGATAAGGGTTTGGAAAGTGGCTACGATTTTGTCGCGGCGGGCCATGACGCCATTCACCTCAGGTTTGGTCAGATAGCGTTTGGTTTTTTCCGTTAGTTCATCGGCTTTCAGGGCTTTCAGTTTTTCGAGTAGCTGGCGGTCGCATTTCACCAAATTTTTCGGCGTGCGCAGGTCCTTGCTCGTGCGGAAGGCGCGGCTGAAATCGACGCGCCAGATGGTCCAGTCTTCGCCGATGAGCACGTTGGTGAGGTTGGGATCGGTGTCGTAGACAAGCTCGTCGAGAACGCGGACGCGGTACATCTGCTTGTTCCACTTATCGGTATCGGGAGCCTGAATCTTCTTTTGAACCCGATCGGCGTCGTCCATCTTGACCGGGAGCCACCAACTGATCGAACCCGTCTTGCCTTGCCATTTGCGCTCTACGTAAACCGGCACCAAGTCGTCGAGACCGACAAGCTCGGCGAGTTGGTAGGCCGCGATGTTGTATTTGTAAGAGTCGACGAAACCAAATTCGACTCTTCCGCTGTCCAGCTTCATCTCGGACTTGTGCTCGTCGATGGCCTGGAACGAGGCATCGTGCGTGATGGTGCCGTTGCTGAGGGTGAGCCGCCAGGGATGAGTGACGCCCTTGCCCGATTGTTTGCTCTTGATGACTTGGGCGGTCTGAAGAAACACCTTGATCTGATCTTTTGTCAGCGCGGCGTCGTCTGCCCCCGGCGCGGCCAACGCAAGAATGACACAAGCCAGAGCAACCATGACCGGTCGGGTCAAGGACCGGAACGATTCTTGCATGGGGGCGCCCTCCCAAAATCGTCCTCACTGTACGCCAAGGCACGCCTAGAAACAACTGCAATCGCTTCGCGGGCTGCCGAGGTCAGCTGTGAGCCGGTGTGGGGGGGCAAATTCTTCTTTACTATTCGCTGGCGCGGGACTACCCTCTCGCAGGGAATTCCAATCCATCGTGCGGTCGAGAACAAAAATTTTCACCATGGAGGATGCAATGAAGGTTTCGCTAACTTTGCTTTCCCTAGCGCTTGCGGGAGCGGTGTTCAGCGCCCTGCCTGTTGGAGCCCAGCAGGCTGCGCCCGGAGAGAAAAATACACAAGCTTCGACCAAAGAGACAAAGTGGCAGGGTCACGTCATCAGAATTGACAAAGACCATTCGATGATCGACATCCGTGGCGGCTCGGCCCCGTCGAACGACCCAAGGAAAGTTGCCTACGACAGCTCCACTCGGTGGACGAAGCTCGGAAAGCCTTCGCAGCAGGACGAGGTCAAGGACGGGGCGTTTGTAATCATGCTGGGCCATTTGGATCACGACGGCGTGCTGCACGCTACGCGAATCGACTTGAGGCGTCCTCGATAAACTTGTCCAAATTTCATGACCCGGAGCCATGCTGGCGGCGCAGAGGTGCTAGCTTTTTTGGGCGGATCGGCGGCGGCTCCGGAGCGTGAGTGATCTGCATCAGGCCGCGAAGGTTCAAGAGTTGGCGGCGAGTGCCTCCCGGCGAAGTTTCGCGGCGCGAGCCCTTGCACGCAAGAGCGGATCCGGATGCTCCAGGCACTTTCCTAATGCTACTTCCAAAGACTTGATTGCAAACCTGCCGATGGCATAGGCTCCGCAGGATTTCGGCCCGGGATCATCGCTGGCGACCACTGCTCGCGATCTCCTACTTTTGCGCGCACAAAACGCTCCGCGATTGTAGCTCTCTGCTTGGGACTCACCTTGCCGTCTAGAAGCGGCACTAAAATGGCGCACAATTGTGATTTCAGGACATTTTCGAGAAATTCCAGCGCATTGTATAGACGGTCGCGTTCTTCGATTGCAATCCACAATGAAGCGAGTGCAAATCCAGATGCGGATACAAGAGTCGGAGGAGGCGAAAAGACCCTTTCGAGTTCCGGTTGAATGGATTCGCGGAGCGCGTGCATAACAGGTTCATTGGCATCGTCCGGAAGGCAGAGGGCTGCCTGTATTTGATAGGAGCGACAGTGACCCATGATTTCCGCGGCGAGAACGGTTTCCACCAGTCGCATGTCCAGTGCGAGTTCGGGGTGCAGCTGGTGAATTTTGTTTAGGGCGCTGATCATTTGGAAACGCAGGGCCGTGTCTCGCTCAAGTAGATTGTCTAATATCGCCCGCGTCCCGTCGGGCGTACCGATGCTTACCAGAATGGGCGGTATCGCCCGCCGGCTTTCAATGGGAGAGGAGCAATCGCCGAGTACCTCCCCAGCAGAGCCACGGCCTCGTCGCCCAATTTGGCCAAGGCCTGCGCGGCGTCGCTGGAGAATTCGGCTTTGGAAAGGAGTTCCAACAAGATCGCAGCCAGCGAGACTTTCCGCAGCGGACGGCGTCGGAGACGGGCAAGTCCGGATTCAAACCGACTGCCGCTCTGCCTTCTTCAACACCTTCTCATATTGTTCAATGACCGGGGTAGATTGCCCCCGCTCTTCTGCCCTGTCCCCTAGAAAGCCGGGGATCGGTCATTTACTATGGCGATCAGAGCAGAAGTTGACAGAGATGGCCGCAACCACGCAAACCAATCTGGAGAACGACCTCGGGTACGCCGAGAGAGCGGCTGGTCCTTGCGTATTCGTGCTGTTTGGTGCGGCTGGAGATTTGACCAAGCGCAAGCTGGCACCTGCGCTCTTCAATTTGGCGAAGGCAAAGCTGCTGTCCGACAACTTCGCGGTAATAGGCGTTTCAGTCGACGACTTAGGCCTGGAAGAGTTTCGCAGCCAGGTTACGAGTTTCCTGCCGGTCGGAACTGGCTCAGCGGACACCTTGGAGTGGTTCCGGAAGCGGCTGTTCTACGAGCGCGGCGATTTTGCGGATCCAGATACGTTTACGAAACTCCGAGAACGGCTGGCTTCGCTAGACGGGGAGCAACATACGGAGGGCAACTATCTTTTCTATCTGGCGACCGCACCCAAGTTTTTTTCGCAGATCGTGCAACAGTTGGGAGCAGCCGCGCTTTCGCGGCAGGAGAATGGACGTTGGCGCCGGGTGGTAATCGAAAAGCCCTTTGGACACGATCTGGACTCTGCTCAGGCGCTGAACCGCGATATCAAGAATGTGCTGCAGGAAAATCAGATCTATCGCATCGATCACTATCTGGGCAAAGAGACGGTGCAGAACATCATGGTCTTCCGGTTCGACAATGCCATTTTCGAGCCCATCTGGAACCGGCGGTACGTTGACCATGTGCAAATCACGAATGCCGAAACCGTCGGAGTGGAGCGGCGCGGCGGGTACTTCGATACGGTGGGGACATTGCGCGACATGGTCCCCAACCATGTCATGCAACTGCTCAGCTTAACCGCGATGGAATCGCCGGTATCTTTTCAGGCGGACGCAGTACGTAATGAGCAGGCTAAGGTTTTGCATTCGATTCAACCGCTGAGCTCGGACGACGTTTTGCAGCGCAGCGTGCGCGGCCAGTATGGCCCGGGACTGCTGGGTGGGGAAAGAGTATCTGCTTATCGGGCGGAACCAGGGGTCTCCCCGGAATCGCGCAGTGAGACGTTCGTGGCCCTGAAGCTTAATATCGACAATTGGCGCTGGGCGGGAGTGCCATTCTACTTGCGTACGGGCAAACGCCTCGCCAAGCGGACCACCGAGATTGTTATTCAATTCCGGCGCGCTCCGCACATTGTCTTTCGCGGGCGCCAGGTTGAACCTAACCGGTTGGTCTTGAATATCCAGCCTGACGAAGGCATCTCCGTTTCCTTCGGCGCCAAACTGCCAGGGACGGAGATGAGCATAGGCAACGTGACGATGAACTTCAGCTACCGCGAAGGATTCGGCGACGGCACACGAAGCGACTACGCGACTCTCCTGCACGATTGCGTGCGCGGCGATGCGACACTTTTCGACCGCGGCGACACCGTCGAAGCCGCCTGGTCGCTCCTCGATCCCATCCTCGACGTGTGGACCGCCGCAAAAAGTAGTTCGGTCGCAGAATACGCCGCAGGAAGTTGGGGCCCGCGCGAGTCTGATCACATGCTTGAACGTGACGGTAACACGTGGCGCGAACCGTAGTCGCGCCCTCGCGCAAAGAAAATACGGGAGGAATAGGTGATCCTTGCAGGCGACGTCGGCGGTACCAAGTGCAACCTCGCGCTCTTTTCAGAGATGGGCGGCAAGCTCACACCCGTCTTCAGCCGGCGCTTTGCGAGCAAAGAGTTTGCACAGTTCGATCTCATCGTAAAGGAATTCTCGAGGCAGGCGGCGCCGCATCTCTCCTCTAACGGTATCCTGGCCGCGGGTTTCGGCGTCGCTGGCCCCGTCATGCACAATCAGGTTCGCGCCACGAATCTTCCCTGGATCGTTGATGCGGAAACTCTTTCAAGAGAACTCCACGTTCCTCAGATTGTGCTCTTGAATGATCTGGGGGCGACAGGTCACAGCATTGAGCACCTTGCGCCAGAGGAATTCTGTGTCCTGAATCCCGGGAAATCGGAACCCGGTGGAACCCGCGCCTTGATCGCGGCGGGTACAGGTCTCGGCCAGTCCTTTCTCGTTTGGGATGGCGAGCGCTACCGAGTTGCGCCTTCGGAGGGTGGTCATTCCGACTTTGCGCCCCACACCGAGCAACAGATTGAGCTGCTTCGCTTCATGCGCCGTCGTTATCCTCAGGTGAGCTGGGAACTCATCCTCTCAGGCCGCGGATTCCGCACCATCCACGAATTTCTCGCTCCTGACGTCAAACACTCTTCATTCGACGATCCAGACTCCGACCCTGCACCCGAAATCACCCGGCAAGGACTCGCGAAGACCTGCCGCGTTTGCGCCGACACCTTGGATCTGTGGACAGCTATCTACGGTTCCGAGGCTGGCAACCTCGCGTTGAATGTTCT
>Ga0137415_10003478_pt1 | contig 15646 bp, 12 predicted proteins | sample CZODoug3_1_1_16f_FD_183082 | JGI IMG/M metagenome (GOLD analysis project Ga0137415, IMG submission 183082) | Vadose zone soil fungal communities from Angelo Coast Range Reserve, California, USA - CZODoug3_1_1_16fungal (Hybrid Assembly) | ecosystem: Environmental > Terrestrial > Soil > Vadose... | reverse complement strand
AGATAACCCATTTCCGTGGCCGGAATTTCACGAGGCGGCACGCGGATGACAACCATGCTTGCAGATCCACCACGTAAGACAACGATGGGAGTCGGCTTTGAGGCCAACCGCGGCCGCTCAGGCGATCCCCAGGCATGGAAGAAGGCGATCGGCACGAAACCGGTATCGGCACGTCTCGCTTTGCTCCCCGAAGGCAAGCCCCGCTGGGACCGCATCGGTTTGAGTGCGTTCGGACAGCTTGCAATCCTTGGCTTCTTGCTGGTGATTCCCCTGCTCTTCCCGCAGCAGATGCAAACAGCACTGCACCTACGGGTTACGGAGTTGATGCAGCCGGTGACGGAAATCCCGGTTGCACCACCGCCTCCACCACCGCCGAAGGTCAAGCCCAAGGTTGCACCGCCGGAACCAAAGCCAGCGCCCGAACCGGTGAAGCTGAATCCAGTGCAAACACACGTTTTCCTAGCGCCAAAAGCGGAGCTTCCCAAGCCAAAAACGCTGGAAGCGAAGCCGGTGGAACTCAACCCGGTCTTCGAGCAAGTGAAAATCGATGCGCCGAAGAACCAGCCGAAGCGGCCGAAAGATGATGTGAAAGTCGGCAATCTTGGATCGGGGAGCGCAGCTCCGCCAACGGTAGTGGCGCCGGTGAACAAAGTGCAAACCGGCGGATTCGGCGATCCCAACGGAATACCCGGTAAGGGCGATCCGAACAAGGCCACCAACGTGAATCGTCTTGGCTCGCCGGCGCTGCCGGGAGGACCGGGATACGGCAACGGCACCGGCGGGGATAAAGGAATTCGCGGCACGGTGGCGAGCACCGGCTTCGGTAATGGCACAGCGATTCCTCCACCAAGCAGCGCCAAGCGCGGCACGCTGCAAAGCACCGGCTTCGCGGACCAGACGGTCGCTGCCGAAGCGCCCAAGAAGAAAGCAGCGCCGAGCGAAGGCGCAACAACGCCTGTTAACATCCTGGACAAACCACGTCCGGAGTACACCGCAGAAGGGCGTAGTCTGAAGATTGAAGGCGACGTTGTTCTCGAAATGGTATTCCTGGCAAACGGCACAATTCAGGTGAACCGGGTGGTGAGCGGTCTGGGCCATGGTCTCGATGAAGCGGCAACCCGCGCGGCGCAGCAGATCAAGTTCAAGCCGGCAAAGCGCGAAGGCCAGCCGGTGGATTTCCCGGCGCGTGTTCGAATTGAATTCCGTTTGGCATACTGAGGGGAGAGAGAAAATGCGTAAGGCAGCGATATTTAGTTTCGTTCTGATCTTGAGCGGGCTAGGAAGCATGGCCGCAACGGCGGCGGCTAAGCCTGCCGATCAGCCGCGGACCATGGAAGAAGTGATTGACCGCGTGATTACCAACGAAAACCGGGGCAACCAACAGATCAAACAGTACTCGCCGCTGGTCGAGACGTACATCCAGAACCTGAAGCCTGATAAGGAACTTGGCTACACCCCCGCGGGCGACAAGTATTTTCTTGGCCGCGCGGACTTCTCGAAGGGCGTTGCGCTGGTTTCCTTGACGGACACCAACAGCAAGGGAAAGAAGATCTTCGGTTCGATCGGCAACTTCTTTTCTTTCGCGATGCAATTCCTGCCAGACGGCTTCCTGCAAATGATCTTCATCGACACGAACGGCTTCGACAAGCAGCACTACAAGTTCGATTACGTGCGCCGGGAATTTCTCGGCGAAGTGCGCTGCCTGGTGTTCGACGTGACGCCGCAGGATAAGTCCGGCAAGGGCCGGTTCCTTGGGCGCATCTGGGTGGAAGATCAGGATTTCAACATCGTGCGCTTTAACGGCGCGTACGGCGGCGGCGGGCACTCCAGCTGGTATTTTCACTTCGACAGCTGGCGCACCAACGTGCAGCCCGGGATTTGGGTGCCGTCGTTTGTGTACAGCGAAGAGCGGGATTTGCATTACGCACTGGCCAAGAAATTGGACTTCAAGGCGCAGACGCGGTTGTGGGGATATAACCTGGGGCACGCCAGCCAGGAGCAGGAATTGAGCAAGATCCTGGTGGAGACGCCGGTACAAGACGACACCAAAACGGCGAACGATTTAACGCCCATTCAGGCGCAGCGCTCCTGGGACCGCCAGGCGGAAGACAACGTGATCGATCGCCTGGAGCGAATTGGATTGATCTCGCCGAAGGGAGAAGTCGACAAGGTGCTCGAGACGGTGGTGAACAACCTCGAGGTCACCAATAACATTGACATCGAACCCGACGTCCGTTGCCGAGTGATGACGACCACCACGCTGGAATCCTACACCGTCGGCCACACCGTCGTACTGAGCCGCGGCCTGATCGACGTGCTTCCGGATGAAGCGAGCCTGGCCACCATCGTAGCGCACGAGCTTAGCCACGCCATTCTCGGGCATCGCCTCGATTCCAGCCTGGCTTTCTTCGATCAGTTGCTCATTGAAGACAAGGAAACTTTCCGCCATTTTGGATTTGCGCGGACTCCCGACGAGGAGAAAGCCGCCAACGCGAAAGCAATTCAGATTCTGAATAATTCGCCTTATAAAAACCAGCTCGGAAACGCCAGTCTTTTCCTGACAGCACTCGCCACGCGCGCGAAAGAAATTCCCAACCTAATTAGCCCGCACCTCGGGGATCGCGTGCCGGTCATCGGCGACCTCAGGGCCTCGATGCCGAGCGATCAGAAGCAGAATCCGCAGATGATTACCGCGCTTCCGATTGGCGGGCGCGTGAAACTAGATCCGTGGAACGACAGGCTGGAGCTCATCAAGAGCAAGCCAGTGGGCACAGTGGCGGAACGCGAAAAGATGCCGTTCGAAGTCACCCCCTTTATGCCCTATCTGACACGCTATGGCACCGAACCGGCGAAGCCCATCGCGGCCAGCGCGGCCACGCCGACCGATCCGAAAACCGGGCAATCCGCGCCCGGCAAGCCATAGTCGGGGTAATTCAAAGATTGCAAGGAAACGGCCCGGAGAGGACAACTTCTCAGGGCCGTTTTGTTTCGTTCGCTGGATCTTATTTTCTTGAGAGTGTCCTTAGCGCGGCGACGAGAGTTCCTTTATGAGTTTGTAGCCGAAGTTCACGCCATCGTAGAAATCCTGCACGCCGACGCGCTCGTCTTTCCCGTGTTCGCGATTGTCATTCCTGTCAAAAAACATGCAGGAAATACCGAAGGTTGGGATGCTGGCAATGCGTGTGTACTTACCGTCGGTGGCACCGGTGGACATGGTTGCGACAAGAGGAACGCCCGGCCAGACGGCGCTCAAAACTTTCTCCATGGACTGCGTTACTTCAGGCAGAAGCGGCGATGGTGGAACGGGAACGACGGGCACCACTTTTCCTTCGGGAGTGAGCTGTGGAACGATGCTGATTCTGATTTTCGGATCGTTTGCCACGCGTTCGAGCGTCTTGCGAACTTCTTCCGGGTCTTCGCCAGGGAAAATCCGGCAATTGATGTTGGCGCGCGCGGTTTGCGGGAGAGCGTTTGGCGCATGGCCGCCAGAGAGCATGGTGGCGACGCACGTGGTGTGCAAAAGCGAATTGTAATAGGGCACCGCCGAGAGCCGTTGCACGGCGGCGGGATCCGGCGGTTGCTTGGCAACGGCTTTCATGTCCGCGGCAACCTGTCCTGTCATCAGCGCCGCATTCTTCTCAAAATAACTTCTTGTGATTTCGTTGATCTTTACGGAGAACGAAAACGATTGCAGACGCGCCAGCGCGCCGGCCAAGTGGTAGATGGCGTTGTCCGGGCTAGGGACCGAGCTATGCCCGCCGGGATTCAGGGATTCGAATTGAAAATCGACATAGACCTTTTCGCTGGCCTGGATTCCCGCGAGCAGCCGTTTGTCTTTGTCCTTTTCGAATTCACCGGTGTCCAGATTGATGCAGTACTCCGCATCAATCCAGTCGCGGTGTTCTCGGAGCAGCCAGTCCACGCCGTTGGCAGAGCCGCCTTCTTCATCAGCGGTCAGCGCGACAATTAGATCGCGGTCGGGAAGGAAGCCTTCTTTTTTCAGGCGGATAAAATTGGTAATGAGGATGGCATCGCCTTCCTTCATGTCTTCGGTGCCGCGACCGTAGAAGTAGCCGTCCTTCTCAATGAATTCGAAGGGATCGGTGGTCCAGTCCGAGCGGAGGGCTTCGACGACGTCAAGGTGCCCGATAAAGAGGATGGGCTTGCGTTTGCCGGTGCCGCGAAAACGCGCGACGAGGTTTCTTTTGCGTTCGTTTGGCCCGGCGAGTTTGATATCGGCCTCGGCGAAGCCTGCGTCGCGCAAGCGATTGGCCATCGCTTCTGCCGCGGTCGTGACATTCCCGACGGAATCGGTGGTATTGATTTCAATGAGTTGCTTGAAAATGTCGTGCGCTAATTGCCTGGTTTCATCGGGAACTTGAGCTCGGCCCCGGGGCACACAGCTGGCGATTAGACACAAAGACAAGATCGAGCGTATTCCTCTGTGCATTTACTCTCCTCAGAGCGAATGTTTCACGAAAAAGGCAGTGGGCCCGCTGCGGATGCGGGGCGGGCCGCCAGCGCACAGCGCAGGCATCTCGACAAATACGATGCCGCCCAGAACAGCAGAATCATGCCAACTCCGCGGTCCAACACAAGAAATGCGACAAACGCGACAACAATAGCTAGCCCCGTTCGATCGGGCCGCATCAGCGGCGTTTCGAGACGGCTGTTCACAAATCGCGCCAGTTCCTTGGGCCACTTGAAAACCCAGAACAAGCCGTAAATGGGAATCAGATGAAACCACGCCGCACGCAATGGCTTGATAGAATATGCACCGGCTGTCGCTTGCGCGAGGACGACATGATACTCATAAACACAAACAAGCCAATAGACCAGGCTGATGAAATTGGCGAGAAACAGATACAAAGGAGGGATGATCAGCGGTTCTTTGGCAAGCTCCGGATGCAGCGTAACGGCAATCATTTCCGCGATCAGCGTGGCAACACCCAATAGATAACCAATCCAGATGCGCGGAAACGGGGGCAACGCCTGAGGTTGCGCCTGCTGCTCCCGTGATTCTCCGCCGGACCAATCCATTCTGCCCTCGACGAATCCGCCTTGGGAGCGTAACGGCCTTGCCGCTGCGCCGTCAAACCATTTGGGCGAGCAATCGCACTTTTTGTTTGCCACGAGTTGCTTCGTTCGGAGTGCCTTATTTAAACTGGCAGTGTTCCAATTGGGGAGAAAGAGATGACTTCAGCCATGAAACGCGCCTCGCAGATTGTGCTGGGCGGAGCAATATTCGCTGCGGGAATCGCGGCGGGCTCGTTGCCATCGCGAAGTGCGGCGGTGCAGAACCGCTTTGGCCAGCCGAAAACAGTGCTGCACGTGGTGGTATACAAATTCAAAGACAATGTTTCGAATTACGACCGGGAAAAGGCGATCAATGGCATTAAGGACATGGCGGGAAAAATTCCGGGCATCAAGAATGTGTGGCTAAAGACGTCGCGCAACCAGATCAAGGATTTCAGCGGTGTCTATGCCATCGAATTCACGAACGCCGAAGCCGCCGCCGACTACGCCGAAAGTCCGGTGCATGAGGCTTGGTCCAAGACGTGGCAGGAGCAGCGGGAGAACAGCCTTTCCTTCCAGATTTCAAATCCTTGAGCACTAGGCGCTAGGTTTTGCGAGTGATTCCGTACCTGCGGCGAATCATGCGATCGGCAGCGCCATCGGTGAGAAGCCACTTTGCGCATTTTGCGAAAGTCGCGAGCGGGGTTACGCCGTAACGCGCTTTTGGGTGCGACGCCTCAATGGCTTTCAGCATGATGCGAGCGCAATCTTCAGGGGTGGTTTTGGATTGTGCCCGTGTAGTCGTCGCGCTATCCAAATAGGACGCATAGATCCTCGCGTAGGGTCCACTCTTGAACTTTTCCTGATGGGGTTGAGCCAGAGCTATGGCGGTACTCTGAATGTTGGTCATGATGTAGCCGGGCTGGATAAGAATGGTGTGGATACCGAAGGGATAAAGTTCGTGACGCAAAGCATTGCTTAGGGCTTCGATCGCGTGTTTCGAGGCGCTGTAGGCGCCCTGGGTTGGAGGGGTCACAAAGCCTGAGATCGAGCTCATCATCAGAATGCGGCCCTTCCGGCGTTCGCGCATCCGAGGAAGGACCGCCTGGGTCACGCGAATGACACCGAAAAAGTTGGTTTCGAATTGACGCCGCCAGTCTTCCATGCTCAGATCCTCGACGGCGCCAACCTGGACAAACCCCGCATTGTTGATCAGCACGTCGATCGCGCCTGCCTTCTGATAGACGGAAGCAACGGCACTTTGCACTGAGCCGTCGTCGCACACATCCATTTCCAAGGTTTCGAGCAGCAGTTTCTGCTGCCGTGCACGAGCATCGAGTTGCGCGCGCTTTTCCGGCGAGCGCCCGGACGCGAATACCCTGTAACCTCGCTCGGCGAGCAACAGTGCAGCGGCCTTCCCCAATCCATCCGTGGCACCGGTAATTAGAACCGTCTGAGTTCCGCGCTCCGCGTTCATTGCGTTCCCCTTTTGGCGAGCGCTATCGTATCGCGAATTGGACTGGACCGCGGAGGGCACGAATCCGCGTCTCGTTTTCGGCACATCGAGCGAAGGCGCGGGTCTCTTAGTCCATGAGGATTGCTAGACTATTTAGGTTTCCTGCGTTCTAATCGCAACGCTTGTGAGCGTGCATGCCAGCTGACGAAAACCTTCTTGCGTCCGAGCCCAAGAAAGAGTGGCGGCTTGGCTTTTGGAGCCTGATTGCCACGCAGTTCCAAGGCGCCTTCAATGAGAATGCGCTGAAATTTCTCGTCATCTACCTCATTCTTGCGGTCGAAAAGGACAAGGCACAACGGGACCAGATGGAATTGCTGGTCGGCGTTCTCTTTGCGGCTCCCTTTATTCTCTTTTCGCTGGCCGGCGGGTATCTGGCGGACCGTTTCAGTAAACGCGCCGTCACCATCTGGACGAAATTGTTTGAAGTGGGCGTCATGCTGTTTGCCACGGCAGCGCTCGTGGGACCCAATTTGAAATTGGCGCTGGCGGCTATTTTTCTGGTGTGCACACAGGGAGCGCTTTTTGGGCCGTCCAAGTACGGTTTGCTGCCGGAAGTTCTGCCGGAAGAAAGACTCTCATGGGGCAACGGCGTCCTCGAGCTCGGGACTTTCCTTGCCATCATCGCCGGGAGCGTGAGCGGTTCCTTTCTCGCTGAAGCTTTTGAGGGGAGCGAGGTCTATTCGGGCGCGCTGTTGCTCGGTCTTACGATTGTCGGCTTGGCCTGGAGCTTTGGAATCAGCCGCGTGCCTGCAGCTGATCCTGCGAAGAGATTTCATCTGACCTCGCTGATTGATGTCTGGTCACCGATGAAAGTGATTCGCGGAGACCGCGTGCTGTGGCTGGCCGTGCTGGGCAACACATACTTCTTTTTCGTCGCCGGACTCCTGCAATTCAATATTTTTATTTATGGGCAAGACGTGCTGCACATCCGCTCCACGGAAGGAGGTTTCCTGCAAGCGGCCGTGGCCATCGGGATCGGTCTTGGCAGCTTTGCCGCGGGATATCTTTCGGGCGGAAAAATCGAGTACGGACTGATTCCTCTCGGCTCCATGGGAATGACAGTTCTTGGACTCTGCCTAGCGATCCCGGACTTGTCTTTCCGCGCCGTGTTGTTGCTGCTGGCTGCGTTGGGCTTCTTCGGAGGTTTTTTTATTGTGCCAATAAGCGCGCTGATCCAACACCAGCCGGAGGAAGACAAGAAGGGCGTCGTCATCGGCACGGCGAACTGGCTCTCTTTTGTCGGCATCGGCGCCGCTTCGGCCGTGTATTACGCCGCCACGCATTACGCCCACCTCAGCCCGGCCGGGATTTTCTTTTGGTCGGCGGTTGCGACGCTCGGAGCAACGGCTTATGTGCTGTGGCTGCTGCCGGATTCCTTGCTGCGGTTGATCCTGTGGATTGCCACGAATACGCTCTACCGCCTGGATGTCGTGGGGCGAGAGAACGTGCCGGCGCGTGGCGGAGCGTTGCTGACACCCAATCATGTGTCCATGGCTGATGCGGTGCTGCTCATTGCGTCGATCGGGCGTCCGATTCGCTTCCTCATGTTCAAGGGCTCTTACGAGCATCCACTGGTAAAACCATTTGCAAAAATCATGGGAGTGATTCCCATCGCGTCGGACCAAGGACCGCGCGAAATGATCCATTCCCTGCGCCTGGCTACGGATGCGCTGAAGAGCGGCGAAGTCGTGTGCATTTTCCCGGAAGGGCAGATGACACGCATCGGCCAGATGCTACCTTTCCGCCGGGGCATGGAACGCATCATCAAGGGCGTCGAGGTTCCCATTGTTCCCGTGAATCTGGATGGTGTGTGGGGCTCGATCTTCAGTTTTGCCGGCGGGCGATTTCTGTGGAAATTCCCGCGGAAAATTCCTTACCCGGTCCGTGTCACGTTCGGGAAACCGCTGCCTCCAACGGCCACTTCGCAGGAAGTCCGCCGCGCCGTCCAAGACCTCGGTGCGGAAGCGTTCGCGCGGCGCAAGAAGGGCATGCACACGCTGCCCGAATCATTCATCTATTCGGCGCGGCGGCATCCCTTCCGGTTCGCCATGGCGGACGGACAGAGGCCGAAACTGAGCTGGTTTGCGGCGCTGATTGGGGCTCTGGTCCTCGCGCGGCGCTTACGAAAGCAATGGCGCGGCCAGGAGATGGTCGGCATCCTGCTGCCGCCATCGGTTCCCGGCGCACTGGTGAATTACGCCGCCATGTTGCTGGGCAAGGTGCCGGTAAACCTGAACTACACCGTTTCGAATGAAACGCTGGCTTCTTGCGCACAACAGTGCAATTTGAAGACGGTCGTCACCGCGCGGGTCTTTTTGGAGAAGGTCAAGATCCAGCCCCCCGGCGAGACGATTTTCATCGAGGACGTCGCTAAGGACCCAGGCTTCGGTGAACGCGCCGCCGCGGCATTGGCTGCCAGCCTCCTGCCGGCAAGGATGGTCGCGAAATTTGCAGGTTGCGATCGAACCGCTTCGCTCGATGACATTGCCACGATTATTTTTTCCAGCGGTTCGACCGGCGACCCCAAGGGCGTCATCCTGACGCACTACAACATTGCTTCGAACGTCGAGCAGCTCAACCAGGTCTTCATGCTGCACGCGGAAGATCGGATCATGGGCATTCTGCCGTTCTTTCACTCGTTTGGCTTTACGGGCACGCTTTGCCTGCCCGCGGCGACCGGCGTCGGCGTGGTCTTTCATCCGAACCCTCTGGATTCCCGCGTCATCGGCGCTCTGGTGAACAAATACGCGGTCACCATGCTTCTCGCCACACCGACATTCCTGAACGCCTACACACGCCGCTGCACTCCGGAAGATTTCGGCAGCTTGCGCTTCGTGATGGCCGGCGCGGAAAAATTGCCCGACCGGATTTCGCAAGCCTTCGAGGATCATTTCGGAATTCGTCCGCACGAAGGTTACGGCTGCACCGAATGTTCGCCCGCGGTCACGGTGAACACGATCGATTTTCGCGCAGCGTCTTTCCGCCAGGTCGGGGCGAAGCGCGGCAGCATCGGCCACCCCTTGCCCGGAATCACTGTGAAAATCGTGGACCCGGATACCTTACAACCTGTAGGAGTGGATGAGGCGGGCTTGCTGCTGGTGCGCGGACCGAACATCATGCGCGGCTACCTCAATAAGCCGGAGAAAACCGCGGAGGTTCTCCGCGACGGCTGGTACAACACCGGAGACGTCGCGAGAATGGATGAGGATGGATTTATTCGCATTACAGACCGCTTGAGCCGCTTCAGCAAAATTGGCGGCGAGATGGTGCCGCACATCAAGGTCGAGGATATCCTGCAAGAGCTAGCGGGCGTCACGGAACAGGCGTTTGTCGTCACGGCGGTGCCTGACGAGAAGAAGGGCGAGCGCCTCGTTGTGCTGCACACGCTGGACGAGACTAAGTTGGAAGAATGCCTGGAGAAATTGGGAAAGAGCGAGTTGCCCGCGCTGTGGCGGCCTAGGAAGGACCAGTTCGTGCGCATCGAGAATCTTCCGTACCTGGGGACCGGAAAGCTCGATCTGCGGAAAGCGCGCGGACTGGCGCTGGAAATGACGCAACGCACGCTCCACGAATAGCTGACTACGGGCTGACGATGAAAAGCCCTCTATGAAAGAAGCCGAGAACACCAGCCACAGACGGGGCGTGCTGCTACGGCTTTTGGTGACTGGAATTGTCCTTGCGCTGTGGTTTTGGACGCAGTCACTGATCGGCGCGCGAACCGCTCCTTCATCCGGCATCGACGACGCGCTCCACAACTTGACCGCGGGAGCGAATTCCTATTTCGCTCACAACACAACAGCCGCTAACGTGCTACTGATCATAAGCTCTGGTTTGATCGACGCGCTGGGACTCTTCCTGCTGGGACGCTGGCTCTTGGAGGGAAGCGTTCGACCATTCCTGGGCTTATTCCTACTTATGACTCTCCGCCAGTTGATGCAGGCGGTCTGTGCGTTGCCTCCACCGCCCAACATGATCTGGCACTATCCGGGTTTCCCTTCGCTGTTGGTGACTTATCATGTCGCCAATGATTTCTTCTTCTCCGGGCATACAGCCATCGCGGTGTTCGGGGCGATTGAGTTGTCCCGATTGCGCCGAAATTGGGTCACGGCTGGTGCTGTCTTGCTGGTCTTTTTCGAAGTGGCCACAGTTCTGATCTTGCGCGCGCATTACACGATGGACGTTTTTGCTGGCATCGCCGCAGCGTTCTGGATCGCCAACCTCAGTGAACGGATCTCTCCCCGGCTCGACCGGTTGATCATCGCAAAATCGTGATGCTCTCGATTCTTTGTCGGACGACGGTGCTGCAGAATCACCAATTCATGCTTGGACCACGCTAAGTGGCTCAACCTTGCCCCGCGCTGGCAGACGACTCTACCATTCGTTCTTATTTGGCCTTGACCTCGTCACTTCAGTATTAGAGACTCGCCGCAACGAGTGGTCTGCACGCCGAAGCGCCTGGGTCCGGGTCAATTTTCAAATAATCTCGTGAGACCCCGCGCGCAAGAGGAATTTTGTGTCCACTCGCCGGCGAAATCTGATGTCTCTGTGCACATTGGTTGTTTTGTCTCTGTTGTTTCCCGCTCAGCGAGTCAAGGCGGCACCGAGGACATCTGCGCAGGCACAATCCGCGGGGGGACAAGTTGCCGTCACCCGGTTAATCGTAACTGTTCGTGAAGAGGGTGGGGCGACCTTTAGTGGTCTTGCGACCGTCACTTTGCAGCATCTGGACAGCCCGGTCCTCTCCACGGGGACGACTATGGGCGGCCAGACAATTTTTGACGGCTTGGGCCCCGGCGAATACACAATCATCGTTTCCGCTCCCGGATATCTTACCGCCACCGAGCGAATAAGCCTGACCCATGGCAGTGAGAGCGAGCGGGCCTTCATCGCACTGAAAAGAGACGCGGGCTCCTCAACCGTATCCGCGCCACAGGGTCCTCCGGCGCTCTCCCCGAAATTGCAGAAAGAGCTGAGCAAAGCTGCCGAGGCGCTGCAATCAAACAAGCTGGAGGAAGCTCAAAGACATCTTGATGCCGCATATCGTCTCGCACCAGGAAATCCGGAAGTAAATTATGTCCGGGGACTGCTTGCGGATCGTAAGGGAGATCTAGCTGCTGCGCAGTCGAGTTGGGAAAAAGCCTTATCGCTTGATCCCAAACACGGACTAACGTTACAGGCGCTGGCCACGATCATGGCGCGCAAAGGGGATTACGCCTCGGCGCAAGGATATCTGGAGCGGGCGCTCCAAGTGGAGTCGAATTCGTGGCGTGCCCACGAGTTGCTATCCATTGTTTTATTTCGGCGGGCCAATTTTGCGGAGGCGGTGAACCAAGCGGAGCGTAGCCTCGAGTTAGGAAAGAATGCGGCGAATGGCGCGAGGCTGCCCATGGCAGAATCACTGATCGCGCTGAATGAGACTGCGCCTGCTCGGAAGGTCTTGCGGGCATTTCTGGATGCCAATCCTCCGCAAGCGCAGGCGGCGATCGCAAACAGGCTGCTTCAACAATTAAGCGTCCCAGCGTCGCCTCCACTCGCCTCACCAAGGACCAACCCGATAGGCCCGACGGAAACTGACCTTCCAGAACTGCCACTTTTGAAGCCTCAGTTGCCCAAGTGGCTCCCGGCAAATGTGGATGAATTCGAGCCGCCAGTGGAGCCCAGCGTAGCTTGCCCGTTGCGGGAGGTTCTCGACGGGGCGGCGGATCACGTTCGCGAGTTCATGAAGAGTGTTGACCGAATTACGGCGACTGAAGTTCTCGACCATCAAATCGTGAACGACTGGGGATTCGCGATTCGCGAGGAGAAGCGATCCTTCAACTACCTAGTTTCGATCTCGGAAGTGCGTCCCGGCTATCTCAGCGTCGAGGAATACAGAGACGGGACAAGGGACCTGTCCGTATTTCCAGACTCGATTGCCACCAATGGTCTCCCCGCGGCGGTCCTGGTTTTTCATCCCTACTATCGCGACGATTATGAGATGCGCTGCGAGGGGTTGGGGCGGTGGCGGGGCCGCCGCGCCTGGCAAATCCATTTTTCTCAGCTGCCCGGAAAGCCAAGCCGGCTGAGAGGCCACCGGGGCTCGGTTGGAGGTCCGCTGACTCTTATTGCGCTCAAAGGACGGGCATGGATCGAGGAGACGACCAATCAGGTCGTCCGCATCGAGACCGATTTGCAATCCCCGATGCCGGAGATCAAGCTTCTCGCGGAACACATGGATATCGAATTCGGCCCGATCACTTTCCATAATCAGAAAGAAAACATGTGGCTGCCTGCAAGTGCCGACGTCTACTTTGATTTGCGGGGACGGCATATACGGCGGAGGAACACTTTCACCAATTACCTGCTTTTCAGCGTCAACGAAAAGCAAAGCATCTCAGCACCGAAGGAGACGAAGGGGACTGAAGATGCGGAGCCGCACGCTACGGCACCGGCCAGACCGGAATGAAATTGAATAGTTTAATCGAATACTTCGCTCCTGCAATTTCGGTTCGACGGTCTCCAAAGGTGGCTCCAATCCCTTACTTATCTTCTGCGGCACGGTAGCACCGGGCTCAACGTAACGCATGGTGTGCGCTCAATTGCATTGTCGTTGTGTCGGGTGCGCCGCGGTGCTACGTTCCTTGCAACACCAGGGGAGGTGCGTCCATGCTTAATTTTCGCTTGAAGGGTTTGCCGCGCTTACTATTGGTAGTTGCCCTTTTGTTTCCTTTCTCTCATCTCTGTGCGCAAGGCAAACAAACTTCATCCGGCACTCTCAAGATCGGTTTTCTCATGGATTCCTTGAAAGTCGAGCGCTGGCAGACGGATCTCGACAGATTCCAGAAACGCGCGGCAGAACTAGGCGCAGATGTACTCGTCGAAACTGCCGAAGGCGACGATGAGTTGCAGTTGCGGCAGGCCGAGAAACTGCTGGATTCCGGTGTCAAGGCTCTGGTTCTGGTGCCTCACGACGCAGATAAGGCGGTGCGCATCGTCAGGGCCGCAAAGGCCAAGCAAGTGCCACTGCTCTGTTACGAGCGCCTGGTCCGCGATCCGGACGTCACTTTCTTCATAGGCGTGGACGCCTTGACAATCGGCCTCCTGCAAGCCGATTTCCTCTCACAGCAAGCCCCCAAAGGAAACTACGTTCTGATCGGTGGTTCGCCTACAGATATCAACGCGAAGATTCTGCACGATGGGCAGATGAGAATCCTGAAACCGTTCGTGGACCGGGGCGACATCAGGATTGTCTCGGATACGTGGAGCAAGGACTGGGACCCCTCGGAAGCCTACGCGCACATGTCCGAAGCTATTGAATCCAGCAAGGGGGATATCACCGCGGTCGTTGCTTCAAATGACGGCACGGCGGGAGGCGCCATCCAGGCGCTCGAAGATCACAAGCTCGCCGGAAAAGTTCTGGTCTCTGGTCAGGACGCCGATCTCGCCGCTATCATTCGTATTCTTGAGGGCACGCAGAGCATGACGGTGTACAAGCCGCTCAGCTCGCAAGCCAAGCTGGCCGCGGAAGCCGCGGTAGCATCGGCGAAAGGAGAGGCCGCAAAAACCACTGCTGCCGTGTCGATCGGGAACAAAACCATCCCCGCAATTCTTTTGAATCCTGTCGTGGTTACAAAGGATAACGTCAAACAGACCGTCATCAAGGACGGTTTTCAGAATCTCGAAACGATTCAGAAGAGCTTGCCGAAGGAAAAGTGGCCCCACTAAACTCGAATAAGAGAGCTGCGGCCGCTTATTTCAAGCCCCAGAACGTAGCATCCGGCTTTAGGAGTTCGAATCCCGCATCCCATGCTTCATGGCTGCGCCAGACCACTTCGGCTTCCGCCTTACGGCCGGTTCCCGGATGGATCAGCCGGACGCGCTTGTGAAGCGGCAGGTCTGCCCCTACGACGGCCATGCAGCCGGAGTGGCTGACATCCACGGTGACGGCGTTCGCGCGTTCGTTCGCTCCGCCTTGCTCCCACTCCACCAGGAGCTTCACACGCGAAATGATGCGCTTGTGGCTTCTGAGTCTTTCCCACCGTTCTTGTAATGCGACTGCTGCGGGGTTGGTGGCGATACCGGTAGTCATGAAGGACCTCGCTGTGGGTAATTTACCGGGCCCGGAGGGTAGCTTTTACCTTAATCCTGGGAATTGCAAAGGTCAATAGTACTTTTTCGACTGCGCCCTACTGGTCATTCGGCCTGGGAAGTACAGTCCTTTGGCGCGCAAATAAAAAGGCCGCCCTGATTGCTCAAGACGGCCAGTACACCTGTTCATCTGACTTTATGCGATTGGCGTCGCTGTGAGCATGAACGCGTGCCCTGCAGAATGCACCGTGGGTTCTAAGCCAGTCTGTCCGTTTTTGTTCGAATAGGAATTTGCTCTTTGAATCCATCTTCTCGGTGCGCTAATCGCCATGGAAACCTCGTCAGGTGCAAAAGCAAAATCAGTAGAAGAACCGAATACTTCAGGAACATCCCATAACATTGATATTCGGCAAAGTAGCCTCTTTGCCCGTATGAATTCGAATAAAATCCTTGCCTCACCAGCCGAAGTTCCGACGTCCTCATAAACATAGCTAGATCATCGATCGTCATTGCTCTTCTCCCATTTTAGATTTTGTTACAACCGCTTCTAAACAAAAAAAGCCCCAAACAAAGAAACTTGTTTGGAGCCACTACAAAAACAAAAAGGCCGATCTGATCTCTCAGACCGGCCTTTTCAATTTAATCCCGGCGGCGACCTACGTTCCCACACAGTTGCCCGTGCAGTATCATCGGCCCGGCGAGGCTTAACTTCCGTGTTCGGGATGGGAACGGGTGTGACCCTCGCGGTATAACCACCGGAAACTCGAAACTCGCGAACGGATTCCTGAGCTCATCCCGAGCAAAGGATCGCGAGTGCGACAACAGAGTTAGGCTGGCAATACAAGTTCGACTCCAAGTCGAACAACACTGTGCAGAAAAGGCGTTACTAGCCTGCGGCCCTTGCGAGCCGCATCTGCGCTTCCTCAAAGACGGTTTGAGAAAGTTTTATGATTAAGCCGAACGGGCGATTAGTACTGGTCAGCTTCACGCATTGCTGCGCTTCTACCTCCAGCCTATCAAAGTCGTAGTCTTCGACTGCCCTTCTTA
>Ga0137415_10003477_pt1 | contig 15647 bp, 12 predicted proteins | sample CZODoug3_1_1_16f_FD_183082 | JGI IMG/M metagenome (GOLD analysis project Ga0137415, IMG submission 183082) | Vadose zone soil fungal communities from Angelo Coast Range Reserve, California, USA - CZODoug3_1_1_16fungal (Hybrid Assembly) | ecosystem: Environmental > Terrestrial > Soil > Vadose... | reverse complement strand
CCGCGATTGGAAAGATACCGGATCGCGGGCCGTGGTTGCTTATGTTAAAGGATTAGCTAGGCGAGCCTCCACTAGGCAGCGATGGTTGCTGCGCGCGCTTGTTGATGCGAATGCGGCCTTCCTTCTCATACGACTGCTGCAGGTTCGAGATGAAGACGTCATACATCTGATCACGGCGCTGGTTCAAAATGCCCTCGCGCGCCTGATCGAAGTTCTTGGCAATATCATCGGTAGACGGCTCCTGCTTGTCTACGATCTTAGCCACTACACCAGTGCGGCCAGTATTGATAGCCGAGCTGATCTGTCCCTGATTCAAATCAAAGAGTGCCGGAGCAGCGCCTGCAAGCTGGCCGATATCTGGAACCTGCTGATCGCGCCCAACCAGGTCGCTGGTCTTGATCGTAGCTCCCACTTCCTTAGCAGCCTTGGCAAGATCGTTCCCCGCATGAGCACGATCCGCAAGTTCATTCGTCTTCCGGGCAAGCAGTTGAGGCAACTGCTGGTCGCGGAAATTGTCAAGAATATGTGACTTGTACTCATCAAATGTCGGCGCATGCGCAGCCTTGATATCCGCAACCTGATAAACGGCATAATCTCCGCCAGTGAGGGCAACCTGCGGAGCCGCACCCTTCTTCGCCTGGAAGGCGCCAGCAAGCAGCTTGGAGCTATCTGCAAGCCCAGGAAGCGTAGCACCCTGTTGCACGTAGTCAGAAGAAACCAGCTGCAAATGATGCGCGGTAGCCGTTTGTGAGAGACCGGATTTTGCCGCCTCCGTCGCCAATTGCTGCGCGAAAGTCTGTTCCAGTGCTGCCTGCTTGGAGTGCGTAAGGATATCAGAAATCGCCGTCTTTACCTCGTCAAGCGACTTGGTGTGAGCAACCTGCTTCTCCTCGGTCTGGATGATGTGATAACCGAACTTGGTGCGGACGAGGCCGGAAATTTGACCCGGCTGCTGTGAGAAAGCTGCCTTGTCAAACTCAGGAACAGTCACGCCATGCTTGATGGGACCAAGCTCCCCGCCCTGTTCCTTACTGCCAGGATCGTCGGAGTTCTTCTTGGCAAGCTCGGAAAAGCTCGCGCCTTTGTCTTTCTGAAGCTGGTCAAGGATGCCCTGCGCCTTGGCCTTGGCCGCGGCATCCGCCTTGGGATCGGTACCGTCGACTTTGATCAGAATGTGACGTACCTTCACCTGGTCATCAACCTTGTAGTCGGCCTGATGCTGGCTGTAATACTGCTGAATCTCCTGGTCGGAAACCTGCAGCTTGCCCCCAGGAACCTGGCTATTGTTGAAAGCCACGTAGTTGATTTTGCGCTCTTCAGGAACGGCATTCGCGTAGCGGGCTGCATTCTGCTTGAAGTAAGTCTGCAGCTCGGCATCGGTCGGGTTGATCTGCTTGCGCAGATCATCGGAACTGAGGACAGCATACTCAAACTTGATCTTGGTTCCCTGCTTGCGATAAGTCTCACGAACCTCGGTGTCAGAGACAGCCACACTACCGGTAATCAGCGAACGGAGACGTGTCGACTCAATCTCCTTCTTTACTTCACTCTCGAACTTGTCGCGCGACAGACCAAACTGTTCCGAAATCAGCTCGGCATATTTCTGGTCGCCAATATATTGACCGTTCGGGAAGAGAATCTGTCCCCATATGCCGGTGTGCAGAAAATTGCGCACATCGTCATCTGTAGCGGCAAGTCCAAGACGATTGGCTTCTGCAAGCTCAATGCGCTGCTGAATAAGCCCAGTGCCAACGCGCTGCATCATATACGGCAGCAACATCTCCGGAAGCTGTTGACGCTGCAACATGCGCCCTGCAAGCTGCTGGACCTCGGTTGTGCTGATCTCCGCGCTGGCGGGAAGAAAGCGCCCAAGGATGCCGCCACGGCGGATGGAAGCATAAGTGTCCGCCGAGCCAGCCTGGTCGTTAAAGATACCTGGCACTAGCGTAATGACCATGGTGATGCAGGCCACGGCGATAATGACGACGAAGACGCCTTTGACGAAACGATTGTCTTTCTGCAGGAAGCGAATCATGAATGGGTAACGGCCTTTGCTAGCAAGCGCTCTCGATCACTCCAGAAACAATATGCGCGGAGTCGCGAGAGGGTAATTTCCTGGGTTTGGCAGGAAGTGTCTTTAGTATACAAGGGCGCTGCACACTAAAGTGTTAAGTAATGGCTGATAAATCTATGGAAGGTTTTGGTGGAAGCCTTGGCCTTCAGGCCAGGGAACAATAGACAATCCATATGGGCCTTTCTACCTTCTCTTTCCAGCACTCTCAAGCCAGCGTAACAACTGTAATTTCCGGAGGGCAACGGAAACGGAATGGCAAACCTACCGCGCCAATTCCACGATTGACATAAAGTTGTGTAGGGCCTACGCGAAACAGGCCTTCTACATAGTCTCGCCCCAGTGTGGGCAGGTTCATAGGCGGCATAAACGGAATACGTATCTGACCGCCATGTGTATGCCCGGAGAACATCAGGTCCACGTTGTATTTGGCTACATCCGGCAAAATATCCGGCTCGTGCGACATGAGTATCACCGGTTCATTACCAGAGCGGGATGCCTTGGGAACAGCACGACCTAAGTCAGCTTGCTGAACGCACGAGTCACCGAGCCCAGCAATCCAGAGACGTCTCCCATCGCGCTCAAGCGGAACTGCTCGATTGTGCAGAACTGGAATGTTATGCGTCGTAAGAGCATCGGTAACCGCCGGAGCATCCACAATGGCATCGTGGTTGCCGAGCACCGCATAGCGCTGAGGACATTGAATCCTTTGAAGGATTTCCGCGCAAGGGTTCGCAAATCTGGCTCCAAAGTGCTGCGGAAGCGGACCAAAACTGATGAAATCGCCCGTAAGCAAAACAACGTCCGGCTTCAGACGGTTAATCTCGTGCACAACAAGCTTCACGAAGAAGGGTTCCGTGTATTCGGCATAGTGGACGTCAGAGATTTGCACGATCCGGAGTCCACGAAAGCTGTCCGGTAGACGAGGAATATGGATCGAATGCCGCTCGATGCTGATCTCGTGCCGCGAGATCTCGCCCGCATACGCAGCAAGACCAAGCGCCGAGAGGCCGGAGAGCTTCAGAAAGCTGCGTCTGGTAAAGCGCTTCGGCTGTTTTGGGGCAAGAACATCCATTTATCTATGATAGCGGCTGCGCTTGGGAAGCAGCTCTCAAGTCCATCGTAAAATCTATGTATGCAACCTTGCTAAGCTAGGTGACCGCAGAAAAAAGCCAGCTTTGAAGAGCACGCGTTTTAGTTTTGAAGGGTACGGGCTTTAGCCCGTACGTTAAGCCTCATAGAATGAACACGGCTTCAGCCGCTGAGGGGTGGCTTTCTCTCCGTCCACTCAAAATAACCCGCCATTGAGTCTTGAGTCTGACCATAGAAGAATGGACGCGCACCCACTGTTGTCTGGCGTGTCAAGCCCAAAACCACATCACACCTACATATCTCGTTGATTCAAAAGAAGAATCAGGAAAAGAAATTTGGCATGCCAATTTCCTGAACCAGATAAAATAGAAGTAGAGAAGAAAAAGGGACCGCCCACAGCGGTCCCTTTTTCTTTGCCCAGGAGCTTTCATGGTCACCGAATGCCATCACATCCTCGTCTCCGGTATTAAATGCCGTCGCATCGCCCCGCGCGGGAAAGAATTCTGTCCCGATCACGATTCCAAAAAGCGCCGCACCGCCGATAACTTCGACCGCGAAATGCAGGCTTTCGCAGATTCCCTGGAATCCAAAAACCTCTATGAACTGCTCTCCGCTTTGAGCGAAATTCTGAGTAAACTGGAAACAAAAGTTTCTGTCTCGTGCCGAAGGAGGGCTACGCAAGCCAATATCCTCGCCACCTCTGCCATCGATCTTTACCTGGCTTCCGCGCCCACGCCCTCAATGCGGGACATCGACCCGCCCTCAGCCGCTCAGGTAGGGGAAATACAGAACCTGCTGCTAACCCTTTTTGAAATGAGATGCGTACACTGGCTCCTTTTAGAATCAAATGCTTACAGAAATTCCATGCTTCTCTCTCTAATAGAATCAAGTGCTTACAAAATTCAGCAGGGGGAGGGGTGGGAAGGAGCGTAATCAAGCGCTCCGTCCCCGGGAATTACCAACCGTAATAAACACGGCCATAATAGGGCCTGTAATAGGGATATGGATAGCCGTAGTAAGGTGGAGGCGCCATGTAGACCCGGCGTACCAGGCGCGGTGCCTGCTGAGTTGGCGGCACGCTGGACGCAAGACGCTGAGCCTCCTGCCAGGAAACCGGCTGGACCGTCGTCGCAGTCGCTAAGTGGAAGCCAAGTACAGTTTCGACGGGCAGATATAAACGCGGCCCATGCGTAGCCGCCGAAGCGCCAAGACCGGCAGCCGCGCCGACTCCGGCACCAACAGCAGCTCCGGTGCCGCGTCCAATAATGGCTCCGATCACAGCGCCAACCGCCGCGCCTCCGACTGTATTCCCGGCCGTATAACCAGCTTTGTTAGGCCCTTTGCTAGACCAGGTATCGCTGGCAATCTGGTAAACATTGCCACCCAGATTCGCGGATATGAGTTGTAGCTGAAGAACAGCATCACCGCCAAGCGGCCCGGCAGGCTTCAGATCCACAACCTTGCCCTGCAACACAGCGCCGCGCGGGATGGCTAATACATTTCCAGCATAGACATCGCTGGCGGCTGTCGCCTGAAAGAATCTGCCCGCTTGCAGATTGGCAGTATCGAGCGGCTCGCTCAAACGAACGTTCAAGAGCGTTCCAGCGGCAACGGTAACCGGACCGCTGGCTGGTTGAGCAGGCGGGTATTCGTTATAGGACGGCTGTTGGTAGGGTGCACGCGCTGCCGCAGGAGCCTGATCTGGCGGAGGAGGTGGAGGCATCTGCTGCGCAGTGTTCTGATCCTCCGCCGGCTGCTGTTGCTCTTCTTCAGGAGGCGGGGGCGCAGTCTCTGCCTGAGCAGTAGTCTGTCCGGTTACGGTAATGCTGTTCTGAACGGCGCGAACTCCGCTCACGGTCGCGGCGATGGTCTCCGCCTGCTGGCGCTGTGCTTCCGTCTGCACCGTTCCGGAAAGTGTGACGATGCCCTGGGAGGTCGAGGCCGACACAGATTGGTTGCCAACTTGCGCATCGTGCGTAAGAGCGTAAGCCACGTTCGACTGAATGTCAGCGTCCGTAGGCGCGCTTTGCTGCGCCGTGTTTGCGTCTTGAGCGAGCAGGCAAGGCACGGCCGGAGACAATAACATTCCCGCAAGCACAATGGCTTTAGCAGAAAATGGAATGATTTCAATACGATTCATGCGCATCTATTTGCAACCCCTACGCTTCGGGATCGTCTGTGCGTGGGTTTATTCGAAGCGTCAATTATTTAGACACGCATGAAAACAAAAAGTTTTGGCAAGGGATGAGGGTTCCTCATCCCTTGCCTTTATGAATCTAACCGCGCTCCTTGCGATACCGGGTAATCAACGAATTGGTAGAGCTGTCATGCTTGCCAGGAAGCGGAGTAACGCTCTCCAGTTCGCCAATAATCCGTTTGGCCAGCACCTTGCCAAGCTCAACCCCCCACTGATCGAAGGAGTCAATCTGCCAGATAACGCCCTGCGTAAAGACACTGTGCTCATAGAGAGCGACCAGCTTACCTAGAACTTCAGGCGTTAGCTTCTCCACCAGAATAGTGTTCGACGGGCGATTGCCTTCAAATACGCGGTGAGGAACCAGCCAGTCAGGAGTTCCCTCAGTCTTCACTTCTTCAGCCGTCTTGCCGAAGGCCAGCGCCTCCGACTGCGCGAAAACATTCGCCATCAGCAGATCGTGATGATTGCCAAGCGGGTTCAGCGTCTTGGAGAAGCCTATAAAGTCACAGGGAATGAGCCGGGTTCCCTGATGAATGAGCTGATAAAAGGAGTGCTGACCGTTGGTGCCAGGCTCGCCCCAGTAAATCGGACCAGTCTCGTAGTTGACTTCTTCACCCACAAGGGTAACGTGCTTGCCATTGCTCTCCATCGTCAACTGCTGCAAGTACGCCGGAAAGCGCTTGAGGTACTGATCATAAGGAAGGACAGCCACTGTTTCCGATCCAAAGAAATCTGCATACCAGACCGTGAGCAGGCCCATAATGACGGGCAGGTTCTCCGCAAAAGGAGCAGTGTGGAAGTGCTCGTCCATCGCATGAAAACCAGCGAGCAGTGCACGGAAGTTCTCAGGGCCGATGGCAAGCATAGTCGAAAGACCAATAGCCGAATCCATTGAGTAGCGCCCGCCAACCCAGTCCCAGAAACCAAACATATTGGCCGTATCGATACCAAATTTCGTGACTTCCTGCGCATTGGTTGAGACGGCCACGAAGTGCTTGGCAACAGCCTTCTCATCCTTCAGCTTGGCCAAGCTCCACTGACGCGCAGTCTGCGCATTGGTCATGGTCTCAAGCGTCGTGAAGGTCTTGGACGAGATGATGAAGAGCGTCTCTTCAGGATCAAGATCATGCGTAGCCTCGGCAAAGTCCGTCCCATCCACGTTCGAGACGAAACGGAAGGTCAGGTCACGCTGGCTGTAGTAACGCAGCGCTTCATAGGCCATCACCGGACCAAGATCCGATCCGCCAATGCCGATATTGATGACGTTTCTGATGCGTTTGCCGGTATACCCCTTCCACCCGCCGCTACGGACGCGATCGGAGAAAGCAGACATGCGGTCAAGAACTTCGTGAACACCAGGGACGACATTTTCGCCGTCAACATTGATCACCGCACCTTTCGGTGCACGCAACGCCGTGTGCAGGACTGCGCGTTTCTCGGTGATATTGATCTTCTCGCCTGCGAACATAGCATCGATGTGCTCGCTCAAACCGCTCTGCTGCGCAAGATCGAAGAGAAGCTGCAGCGTCTCGTCATTGATGCGGTGCTTGGAGTAGTCGAGGAAGATGCCTTCTGCCTCTGCCGTGAGACGTTCGCCACGCTTAGGGTCCTGGGCAAAGAGATCGCGGAGATGCTGTCCTTCGACTTCTTCATAATGCGCACCGAGCGCCTTCCATGCAGGAAGTTGTGTCAGTGGAGTCTTTGTAGCTGCCGGAGATGTGCTCATAATCGTATTCTCTCTGCCGCACACGGCGGTGTAAGTGGTTCGTGGATGAATAAAGAACTAACTTGGCCTGGCGCTTACAGCGTTATAGATTCTGCCACGTTTGCACGGGTTTCATGCAAATTCAGTATGAATAGCTGCCGGTTCCGCTCACCCCAGGCTTGTCATTGCAAACTCCCGGGCCGCTTCCAGCAGTCTTTTGACCGCCTCCTTGGAAGTGGACTCAGAATAAATCCGCAACAACGGCTCTGTTCCAGAAGCCCGCAGCAATAACCACGTTCTGGCCGCATTCGGCTTCGTCTTCGCTTCCGGATTGTCGAGATAGAACTTAATGCCGTCCAAGGTCTCGACGCTCAGAACCGGCATTCCGGCAAATTCTTTTACTCCGGCTTTGGCCTTTGCAATGGTCGCATTCTTCAAATCATCTGCAATATGGAGATCAATACGACCGTATTGGTGCTCGCCATACTCGTCCTGAAGGCGCTGGACCAGTTCGCCGAGCGTCCGCTTCTCTTCCGCCATAACATTGGCAATGAGCAACGCATTCAGCAGGCCGTCGCGTTCAGGCAGATGCCTGCTAATACCGATGCCGCCCGACTCTTCTCCACCGATAAGGATGTCCTTCTCCAGCATCAGATCGCAGACATACTTGAAGCCGATGCCGTGCTCGTGCAGCGTCCGTCCATAACGGGCAGCAATGCGGTCGAGCATGCCGGTGGTGTTGAAGGCACGGGTAACATCCCCAGGCCACTTCTTGCGCTCAAGAAGCCACTGAAGAATGACGGAGAAGATTTTATGCGGATCGACAAAGTTGCCATGCTCATCAACGGCCCCAATGCGATCGGCATCGCCGTCCGTGCAAAGACCGGCGTGACATTTGTGCTCGACAACCGTCTCCTCCAGGGCACGAATGTGCGGCTCAATAGGCTCAGGACTGATACCAGGAAAAAGCGGATCATGCTGCGCACGAATTTCAACAAAGTCCACGCCGATTTCACTGAAGATTCCCGCCAGCACCCCACGGCCCGCGCCATACATGCAATCGACGCCGAACTTGAGTCCCGACTTGGCGATCAGATCCAGATCGACGAAGCGCTTAATAGCTTCGACGTATGGTGTTTGAAAATCGACCTCTTCAATGGCCGCAGGTTTTGCAGCAGTGGGCAAAGGCTTGCCCAGAAAGCTCTCGATCTCCGCAATGATCGACGGTTTTCCCGATCCGCCGTACCAGGCCTTGTACTTCACGCCATTCCATTGGGCCGGATTATGGCTCGACGTAATCATGACTCCGCCAGCGGCTTTATGTTCACGCACACCATAGGAGAGCGCCGGGGTGGGCGTAATGCGATCGGCGATCATTACCGGAATGCCAGCGCCAGCCAGAACTTCTGCCACAGCAACAGCGAAGGCCTTCGACCCAAAACGTGTGTCATAGCCGATGCAGACACCTTTCGCCGGATCTTCTTTCGCGAGGATATAGTTGGCGATTGCCGTGGCTGCGGTGCGGACATTAGCGAAGGTGAAATCGTCGGCGATGACTCCACGCCAGCCGTCGGTTCCGAACTTGATCGGAGTTGTATTGCCCATGCGTTCCTTACCTGAAAAGTTTGAACAGCTATTAGATCAGTTCCTTGCGGCCTTTTGCGGCAAGTTCCTTCACTACCTTGCCTACTTCCTGGGAATGATGACGAGTGGTGATGAGAATGGCGTCGTCCGTCTCGACTACAACCAGGTCCTTCACGCCAACCAGAGCGACAAATTTCTTAGGGCTATAGACGTAGTTGCCGTGCGCATCCAGGACCAGCGCATCTGCGCTTTCACTGACGTTGCCGTACTGGTCAGCCCCTTGAAACTGCTCGGCCTGATGCTCGTAAAGCGCCGCCCACGATCCCAGATCGTTCCATCCAAAATTCGCGGGCAGACAGAAGAGATTTGAGTGGTGTTCGCCTTTGGCGGAACGCGGTTCAAGAATCGCATAGTCGACACTGATGTTCTCGCACTTGGGATAAAGCTCGGCAAAGACTTGGCGGAAGTTGGACGTGCCATAAGCCGCAGCAATCTCTTCGAGCAACGGAGCAGTCTCTGGCAGATGCTCGCGGACGGCATTGGCCAACGTGCGCGCACTCCAGACGAAGATGCCGCTATTCCAGTGGTAATTCCCTGCCGCGACAAATGCTTCGGCCCGCTCCTGATTCGGCTTTTCGGTAAAACGCCGGACCCGAAGAATGTTCCCGGAATACGTATCGCCGGTTTCGATATAGCCGTAGCCGGTCTCCGGACGTGTCGGAGTGATGCCAAGAACAACCATGCTCTCTCCAGCAGCGGCAATTTCAATCGCCTGCCGGATGACGGCTAGAAACGCAGGCTCGTCAGAGATGACATGATCAGCGGGAAACATGCCGAGCACGGCGTCTGGCGCAGTGCGCTCAATCAGAAAGGCGGCCAGTCCAGCGGCAGGCGCAGTATTGCGGGCAGCGGGCTCGCAAACAACCTGCTCCTGTGGAACGATGTCGAGCTGATCGCAGATGGTCTCTGACAGAAGATCATTAGTGACAACCCAGGTATCGACCGGCTTGGCCAGTGGGCCGAGCCGGTCGACGGTGCGTTGGATCATGCTGCGCTCACCATCGAGCGCCAGCACCTGCTTGGCGCGGGCACGGCGGCTGCGCGGCCAGAAACGGGTTCCACTGCCCCCTGCAAGGATAATCGGGCGAAAGTCTGCTTTGGCTTCCATCGGTCTCCGGAAAGTACAGGATAGTTTAGACAGCTTGCGGGAAGATACGGATGATTTCTGATGGCCGGGCGCTGATGAGGCTCCAGCCTGAAGCACCCGCGGGAATGATAACGAGCTGACAACGGTTCACAGTAAACGGCTCAAACTCAGGTCCAGTAACAGAAATCTCTCCATCCACGACGAAGAACATTTGGACCTTCTTGTTGCCCAGTGTCGCTGCGTCTGCCGAGCCTTGTACCATCCATCGCTCTACGCGGAAATAGTGCTCATCCATCAGGATGGTATGACCATTTTCTGCTTGTGGAGGAACCTTGCCGGCCTTCGTTTTCAACCGCATCGCTTCAAAAGACTTGTCCAGATGCAGCTCGCGCGGACGGCCATAGTCGTACATCCGGTAGGTCAAATCACTTGTCTGTTGAGTTTCGAGAATCACCGCTCCCGGCCCGATTGCATGCACCGTCCCGGCATCCACATAAAGCATATCGCCCTTATGTACCGGGACCCACTCCAACAGCTCTTCCAGAGCCGCGTCCTCGATTCCCCTCCGAATCTCCTCTGGAGTCACGCCAGGCTTGATGCCCAAAGCTACTTTGGCATCCGGCTCGGCATCCAGCGCGTACCAGCACTCGGTCTTCCCGCGAGGATCTCCGTACTTCTGGGCCATGGCATCGTCAGGATGCACCTGAACGCTGAGCTTCTCCTTAGGAAAGAGCACTTTCACCAGTAGCGGAAACTCCTGCCCTGCGTGCTCCGGTCCGAGCAGTTCACTGCTGTGCTGTTTAGCGATGTCAGACAAGGACTTGCCCGCCAGCGGGCTGGTTTCAGCAGCGCACATCTCGCCTGTGAGCCATACTTCGCCGATCGGTTCGCCGTCGGTTTTGTAGTCATACCAGGGGGCAAGGTCCTGGAAACCCCACACGCGCGTGCGGAAGTAAGGAGAAAGCCTGAAGGGGGATAGAACTTGCATCGTATTTTTAGTATGCCCGATTCACTAGGATATTGCCGAGAGCCAATCACTGGGCTGGCCTTGAGCGTTATCTCTCGATACCATAAATGTTTATGGCTCGTTACTTAGTAACTGGATGTGCAGGCTTCATTGGCTCGTGGATCACCCAAACACTCGTCGAACGTGGAGAGACGGTTCGCGGCCTCGACAACTTCGAGACCGGCCAGCGCGATAACCTCTCGCATCTGCTGGACAAAATCGACTTTCGCGAGTGCGATCTGCGGGATGCCGACGGCGTGGCTAAGGCCTGCGAAGGTGTCGACTACATCTTCCACCAGGGAGCGCTCCCCTCTGTACCCCGCTCGGTAAAAGATCCGCGCACCAGTCACACTGCCAATATCGACGGCACCTTCAATGTCCTCGAGGGCGCGCGGGCCGCGGGCGTGAAGCGCATTGTGTATGCAGCGTCTTCTTCGGCCTATGGAAATCAGCCTGGGTTTCCTCGCCAGGAGACGATGGTTCCAATGCCGATTGCTCCTTATCCAGTGCAGAAACTCGCCGGAGAGCTCTACATGAAGAGTTTTTGGCAAGTCTACGGACTCGAAACCGTCTGCCTGCGCTACTTCAACATCTTCGGACCGCGTCAGGTTCCCGACTCGCCATACAGTGGTGTGATGGCTAAATTCACGCTCCAGATGATGCGCGGTGAGCGGCCAACCATCTTCGGCGATGGCGAGCAGGGACGCGACTTCACCTACGTAGAAAATGCTGTTTCAGCCAACTTGCTCGCGCTTGAAGCCCCAGCCGAAAAAGTTGCCGGCAAAACCTTCAACGTCGCCTGCGGAGAGCGGCACACTTTAAACAAAACCTTTAAGGTTCTGGCGGATCTTCTTACATTTAAAGAACAGCCTGTCTACGGGCCACCTCGGACGGGTGATATCCAGAACTCTCTGGCCGACATCTCCGCCGCACAGGAAGCCTTTGGCTATCAACCGCTTGTGAGCTTCGAAGAAGGCTTGAGGCGCACGGTAGAATGGTACAAGCAACAGTATTCGACGGCTGCAGTTTAGGGGCATTCTCGGGCAATTCCCTATCGGCATTCCACGATTTTGGAATATGCTGGCACCGTTTTATTTGAGGGAAGAGTGCCGGTTCTACCTGAATCGATCACATGGCCAGTAGAAGATATTGCGCCCAGGCTTCACGTAGGTCAGGCCCACCTATGGGCATGGCCCTTATGCGTTCCAGAATCAGCTCTCGAAGCAAATCTCTCTTTGCTGAGTTCCAATGAAGTAGAACGGGCAAACCGCTTCAAATTTCCCGAACACCGTGAAGCCTATATCGTGGCGCATGCACGCATGCGGCAGATTCTGGCTGGTTATCTAAATTGCGCTTCTGAATCTGTAGTGTTCGAAACCGGCACTCACGGTAAACCTCGTCTGGTGTCTCCAAAAACCAATCTGCACTTCAATCTGACCCACTCACACGGCCTCGGCGGTCTGGCCGTCACCTCGAATATCGAAGTGGGGCTGGACTTCGAACACATCCGCCCCATGGAGCGTGAAGTGGCAGAAGCGCATTTTTCCGCCGATGAGATCCATCATCTCGACCAGTTGAGCGGCATGGAGTGGATAAACGCCTTCTACCGTTGCTGGACGCGTAAAGAAGCTCTGCTGAAGGCCGAAGGCATGGGGCTCAATGTGCCACTGCATTCCTTCGACGTTTCATTGCTGCCCGATCAGCCAGCCACTTTGCTGAAAACACGACCCGGCGCAGGATTTACGCATTCCTGGTCACTTCATCATCTCGATCCATGCCCCGGCTATGCAGGTGCACTGGCAACATCCGAGCCAGTACAGCTCCGCTGTTTCCGTTCCACAAGCAATTTCTAAACACCCTGACGTAAAATTTCTGACGACCCTCTTCTGCTCTCCGAATGACTACTTCACGCGTTCTCTACGGCAGCACCATCTTTCTTTCGGCATTTCTTCTTTTCCTGGTCGAACCCATGGCAGCCAAACAATTGCTGCCTGCATTGGGAGGCTCATCCGCCGTCTGGATCACTTGTCTGGTCTTCTTCCAGACAGCGCTCTTGCTCGGCTATCTGTACGCGCACTGGATTACGCAGCCGTCAAGTTCACGCTGGCAAAATCATCTGCATCTGGTATTGCTGGTAGTCGCCATCGCCGGGCTAGTGGCGATGATGCGTTTCCCTCTCGATCTCAGCCACGGCTCTGAGCATCCAGTGAGAAGCATTTTTCTGACACTCACCATCACCATCGGGCTGCCATTTCTCCTGCTGGGATCGACCAGCCCACTCCTGCAAGTCTGGCTGGCGCGCCGGAGTCAAAGTACCGTCCAGTACCGGCTCTTTGCGCTCTCGAACTTTGGCTCGTTGCTGGCACTTGCGGCATATCCAACATTAATTGAGCCGCACCTGACGCTTGCATTCCAGAGAACGCTTTGGTCGCTTGGCTTCGGCATCTACGCGGTACTCTGCGGCATTCTCGCCTGGCAGACACACTCCATACCTCGGAGCACACCAGCGCCAGCAGCACCCACAAGCACACAGACTTCAGGAAAACGGAAATGGCTTTGGTTCCTGCTCCCTGCTGGAGCAGCGATGCAACTATGTGCAATAACAGGCCACTTGAGCCAGAACATCGCCGCGATCCCGCTGCTTTGGATATTGCCGTTAACTGTCTACCTGCTCACCTTCATCATTGCCTTTGAAAAACCCGCGCTGTATCGCCGGTGGCTCATCATCCGGTTGCTTGTCGTCATGCTGGCCAGCCTTGCATACATGGTGTCGAAAACGGGCGTAAGCTTGCCCATCGGAATCAGCATTTTGTTTTTCCTCATTGAACTTTTCCTTGCCTGTCTGTTTTGTCATGGCGAGGTGTATGCTCTCCGGCCTGACAATCCATCGGAAGCAACACTCTTCTATCTATTGATTGCCGCAGGAGGCGCAGCCGGGACCTTCTTCATCGGCATCGCCTGCCCTCTTATTTTTTCTGCAAACTACGATGTATCCCTGTCGTTTTTGGGGATTGCGGTGCTAGCCTTGGCTGTCACTTGGCAGAACGGTTGGCCACAGCGCCTGCTCTGGTTTACCGGAGCCGCCATGCTTGTCACGTTGACAGTCATGCTGCACAAGGCATACACGCGCGAAGCCCTGGTGGAAGTTCGAAATTTCTACGGCACACTCCGCGTGAAGCAAAGCTACACCCCTCCCCAGGCGCATACTGTGCGGACACTGCAGCATGGCACCATCGATCACGGCACGCAGTGGTTTGCCGAAGGATTTCGCCGGACTCCCACCACCTACTACGCGAAAGATTCCGGCGTCGGGCTTGCTCTCGAACATTGCTGCAAGGGACGCGCCCGCTCTGTGGGCATCATTGGCCTCGGCACAGGGACATTAGCCGCATACGGCTATGCCGGTGACCGCTTCCGCTTCTATGAGATCAATCCAGCCGTGCCGCCTATCGCGCAAAACCTTTTCACCTACCTGCACGATTCACCCGCACAGATCAGCATTGCCGAGGGCGACGCTCGCGCCTCACTTGCGAGAGAAGCGCCTGAAGGCTTCGACGTACTGGTAGTGGACGCCTTCTCCGGGGACGCCATCCCTCTGCACCTGCTTACAACCCAGGCAATGACAATCTACCGCAGGCATCTCGCACCAGAGGGCATCCTGGCATTTCATGTTTCGAACCAGTATCTCGACCTCGTGCCAGAGATCGCCGCACTTGCAGCTTCGACGAATATGCGGGCAAGAGTCGTAGACACTCCTGTCAATGAGCTGCGCGGCGAGTATCGGGCCACCTGGGTATTGGTCAGCAATAACACCGCCTTCTTCGACCAGCCTGAAGTCGCATCTATGGCCAGGCCAATTCCGGACGCACAGAAAGTCCGCGCCTGGACGGACGACTATTCCAGCCTGCTGCCAATCTTTCAATGGCACCGGCAATGAGCATCGCAGCTCCAGAATCTGTTACAACACCACTGAGGCATTGCTTTGTCACGATTTGCAGAACCCATGGCACGGCTCATTGAAGAGCTGCGCAAACTTCCAGGCATCGGCACCAAGAACGCACAGCGGCTGGCATTTCATATCCTTCGCTCGCAGGGCGAGGATGCCGAGGCCCTGGCCACGGCCATCCGCGAAGTGAAAGCAAAGCTTCAACTCTGCTCCACTTGCAACAACATTACCGACATCGATCCCTGCGTCTACTGTGTCAGCCCCACACGCAACCAGCGATTGGTCTGTGTTGTCGAGGAACCAACCAACATCGCCACGGTCGAGAAGACACGCATCTATAACGGCGTCTACCACGTCCTGCACGGAACCCTGTCCCCTCTGCACGGCATAGGCCCCGAACATTTGCGCACAAGCAATCTGCTCGCACGCGCCGAGCGCGGCGATGTGGAGGAAGTGATCGTCGCGACCTCGCCCACGGTCGAAGGCGAAGCAACCGCCAGCTATCTGGCCGACATGCTGCGGCCGACCCGGATACGCATCACACGCATTGCTACAGGCGTCCCTGCGGGAAGCGATATCGAATACGCGGACGAGGTGACGATGTTGCGCGCCATTGAAGGCCGGCGGGAGCTTTGACCCCCTATACCCCTCGCTGAATTCGTTAAGTATTTTGTATTCATAGCTTTAGCTTGGTATGTACTATTTTGACACTAGACTAAGTAATTGTATTTAGAACACTTAGCTATTAGGGCCTACCCTGTTTTCTGTGGCCTAGTCAGGGCCGATCTGTTTTTTGTGCTGTGATCAGGGCGCGAGTGGGGTACAGAATGGGCATCAGGCCTTGACTTCGTGCAAGGAGCTGAAGTCATGCCCTGATACAAACCATAGTTCCGGCAAGC
>Ga0137415_10003475_pt1 | contig 15650 bp, 11 predicted proteins | sample CZODoug3_1_1_16f_FD_183082 | JGI IMG/M metagenome (GOLD analysis project Ga0137415, IMG submission 183082) | Vadose zone soil fungal communities from Angelo Coast Range Reserve, California, USA - CZODoug3_1_1_16fungal (Hybrid Assembly) | ecosystem: Environmental > Terrestrial > Soil > Vadose... | reverse complement strand
AACAGCAGGCCGGCGCCGCCATCGAGGCCGAAGTGGTTGTGCTTGGAGCCGCGCACGTCGTCGAGGACGTAGCCGGGACCCGTACGACGATCCGCATCGCCGGTTGTCGAGCGGGTTTGACCGTTATCTTTGTCATATGTAATATATTTCTGACATATGAATTAAGGAACTGTCAGTTGCCGATCACCGGAGATCAGCTGCTCGCCGCACTGGCCGCACTCGCCAACCCGCATCGCTTGCGGATCATAGCGGCGCTGACTTCGGGTGGTCGTAACTATGTCAGCCAGCTTGCGCGCGAAGTCGGCATCAGTCGCCCCTTGCTGCATCTCCACCTGCAGAGGCTGGAAGACGTCGGTCTGGTCACCAGCAAGCTTGAGCTGTCCCGCGACGGCAAGGCCCTGAACTATTTCGAGGTCGCCGACTTCGACTTCGAACTCACTCCGTCGGCCATCGTCGAGGCCGCCAAGTCCCTGACCGCTTCATCCGCCAAATCCGACCAGTAAAAGGAAATCGTCATGACCGAAATTTTGTACCTGCTCACCCTATGCCTGCCTCTCGGGACCGTCCTGCTCATCTTTGGATTGAAATATATTTCGGCCGTCTTTCAGGCCCGATCACGTCTCACCAGCGAGAACGCCTATCGCGAACTCGCAGAGAAGGCCGTGACCGTTCAAGCCGAAACCGCGGCCTCACTCTCCTCCATTCAGACCGAGCTTGCGCAGACCAGGATTCGCCTAGCGGCGGTCGAGAAAATCCTCAAGGAGGTCGAGTGATGTCCACGCAAGAGCTTGCGCAGGAACTCGGGCTGTTGCGCCGCATGCGTCCGGCAGGCGCTGTTGCAGTAGCGGCGGTGTTTGCAGTCGGACGCGCTGGAACCGTGACTTGCCCCGGTGCCGCTCACCTCGCGGCTCGTGCAACAGGGCCGTCCCAATTGTAGGAGCCAAGTCCATGACACCGGCCTTGATCGTTCATATCGGCGCGGGAAACATTGGCCGTTTCGAAGTCGGCACGTTTCTCGTCGCCACCGGCGCTGCCGCCGCCAGCCTGGTCTTCGGCTTTCAGGCGATGAAGAGCCCGGCCGGCCTGTTCGGCGGAGCCCCGCCCCCGCAATACTTCATCTTTGCGGCCGTCGCAGCGCTCGCCGCCGCCCTGGACCTCAAGGTGATTTTCTGCCGCGTGACCGTAACTATTCCGAAGGAGGTTGACATGCACGACACAAAGGAGCGGTTGTCTGTCCTGTGGCTATTCGCGTTATTGAACTACCTGTATGCGGACTGTACTGCCCTGTTTGCCATTGTTGGCTCGCCAAATCTATCCGACGCCCCACATTTCCCGCCATGGGTTCTGCTGGCTTCATCGGCCTTCATGGAGATACCCATCGCCATGATTGTGGCGTGTCGACTACTTCCGTTTAGAGCGAACCGGCTGGCGAATATCATCGCGGGTACAATTCTGACCCTTGTAAACGGCGGCCTGACCTTCGTTCCACCTCTTGTCGGTGCCCGGACGCCCGCTCTTCCTGAGTACTTGTTCTTCGCAACGATCGAAACTGTGGCCACCTCGGTCATCATCTGGCAGGCGTGGACTTGGTCAGGCGTTGAAGCCGGAGTTAGTACGGAGCGGAGCGTCCGCCAACCGGAAGCTGGCATCATTTCTTCTTAGAGCCGCTGCTGCGCTCGCAACAAAATTCGCTCAAATGAGGTCAATGTGAAAAGAGAACGCCTAACACAGATCGTCCTGGTGGTCGTGGGGCTGTTCAATCTGGCCCTAATTTATTTTCTATATATGGATCTGCGGCATTCCAGCTGGCTTTTGGAGCGGAAGAACGAGGTCGAGCCGATGTTTCTGAGCTTCTTTATTCCGGTCGGGGTCTTTCTACTCATGGCCGTAAGAAGACCATCTGAGCACCGCTCGATGATTGCTCTAGCAGCTTGGTGGAACATCTCCCATGGCACGGTGATGGCTATTCAAACCGTGGAAGCATGGAATCACGGCGTCCACAGGAACTTTACTGATGTGATCATATTCCTTGTGATCGGAGTCGTCCTGTTAGCGCTTCTGCCAGCAAAACGAGAGGCAGTCACGCCAGGAGTTGCGTGAACGAGCTCAGAAACCCAACTCGTCTTGCTATTCCGCTGGGCGACAAAAACTGTCCGCCTTCCCACCGCATCTGGGGCGACATCAGTACGCAAAGCCGGATAGTGCGCAGTGATATAGGCATCTCGAATTTCAACTGTCGATAGCAGGCCAATGCACTCATCCACTCCGGTTTATGGCCGCGAATCGGTCAGATGTGGATCAGTTCTAAAAGACGCGTACTTCTGAAGGAGATTGGGTCAGGACAACGTGATCCTTGGAAAGAGCTTTGTTCCCTCGTACTTCAGGCCGCTCCGAAATATCCCATATATGGTGTGCAGCAACTTCCTCGCAACAGCAATGAGCGCCTGTAGACGAGCTTTCTTTCGAGCCAGCAGGCTTTCGAAAAAGGCCTTTGCGTGGGGATCGCAACGGGATGCGACCAGCGCCGGCATATAAAGCGCTCTTCTCAGGTGACGATTTCCAGCACGGCTGATGCGAGACGCCTTCCTCACTGAGCTTGCTGATATTTCATGCGCAGGATCAAGGCCGCTATGCGCGACCCATTCTCGCACCGTAAGGTCTGACGGTAGTGTAGACAGTTCTGCGAGTAATTGCATCGCGCTCACCTGTGCAATGCCCGGAATGCTTACCAACAGCTCAAATCGCTTGCGGAGCAAATCGTCCTGTCGGACGAGTGCCATTGCTTCACGCCGAAGTTTGTGGATACGAAGATCCAGGGATGCCACGGAGCGCTTCAAGTCTTGAACAATGCAGCCGGGGGTGGAAGCGGAGCCGTGTGCCGCGTGAAGACGGTTCTGATTCTGAGCGCTCTGTACAGACAGACTCTCGACGTGGCGGACAATTGTGCGCAGTCGCATTGATCCGGGACTAGGGGCGACCCAAACGGTAAACGGCATCCGATGAGCGTATTCAGCTAACACCTCGGCATCTGCCGCATCAGTTTTTGACCGTCGAATGGTTTGAGCAAATCGATTTGCGACCTTGGGATTCAAGACTGCGACTTCGATCCCTTCCGCTGCATCAAGTGCAAGCGCGAGATCTAGTGAGTAAATTCCCGTTGCTTCCAAAGACACTCGAACCGGTGATTTGGCCTTCCGCAGCCAGACGATAAGAGTTTTGTGCCCAACTGAAGTGTTAGGGAAGCTCCTTTGCTCGACTGGCTGATGCACGCGCTGAATCGCCACGGTGAGACTTTTGGCACTGACATCAATGCCACAGTAGATTGTTGCCTGGACCTGTATGGATCGCTTGCTCATGAACGGCCTCCGGCATTAAGATTCGGCCTCGGCTCCCGTCCCTGTCCGCAGTCACGGACTCGCTCTTGTCGCCGACCTTGAACATGCAGGCTTTATGCCTCCGATTCTCCACGGCGTAATAAGAGAGGGACGGTGGCCGTTCTCTGCGACAGGCTAAGGATCGCTCCCGGCCTCAGGTGGGTACGGCCTTTCCGCCGAAGCGCAACTTCATCGTTACGCCTTGATTCGCAACATACAAGGTGGGTGGAAAACCCGAGAGTCTGTAATGCTGCCTCGGACTTCCGAGCGATGGCGAGCGAAAAGCTTGCGTCATCCGGGTGAGACACGACTATGAGAGCTAATCGATCATGACGAGAAATGGCCATGAAACGAGAATAACGCGAAGCATGTATGTAATTATCGCTTTGTGCCGCAGTATAGCCATATCGCGGAGAAGAGACCAGGCGCTTGAAAGCGTTGGCGCAAATTGCTCCGCTTGATCGCCAGTTGCATATGTGGTTATAGCGACCGCTGCTGCATGAGCCGTCAGTCCATTTTCTTCGACGGAGTCAAGTCACCGCGCGGACGGCGCGGCCTCGCTCGTAGGCTTGCCATTGGCCCGCAACGCTACGATTTTGATCGCAACACAATTCCTGGATACCATCCGCTCTTGGCAAGAAGTTCCTTAGGGTCCTTCATATCCAGGATCTCGCGCAGTGCACGGCGCTTGTCAGAGGCGTTTTCGTAATAGGATTTGACGATGCGATAGCCGACCCAATAGCCGAGATCGCCGGACTTGGTCAGCGTGCCATTGTAGAGCCATTTGGAAAGATCTATCTTGTCCTCGTCGGCGACGAATGCCGTCTCAATCTCTTTTTCGTGACCTTTCGTGATCTCCTTAAGGTCGGTGGAGGAGACGCTGCCGGATATAAGTTCGGCCGCGAATTCGGCCGCACCTTCGATCAGCGATTGCTCGAGTATTGTCGGCTTCTCATCGTTGTAAAGTGTCGGAGATGCGATGGATTGTTGAACATGCGCATATTCATGGACGATCATGTGTACAAACCGATCCTCGAGATTTGGTTCCAGCCTCGTCACAGCGCAAAGGGCCTCAAGTCCGACCATAACGCCCGTGGCATCAGTCACGCCAACAGGTTTACCCCGTCCAATCGCAATGGTTACAGGCGGGAATTGCGCCTCCGGATAAAGCTGCGCCAGTTTGTGTAGTGCGATCGCCACGCGCGTTCGCCCGGCTGGTAGCACAACCATGCAGGGTTGGGCATTGGCATACATGTCCGGATACTTGGCCATTGCTTCTGCGATCCTGGCGCCCGTGACGCTGCGCAATTGGGCCATGCGATGAAGCCCAGTTGAACCGGGATTGAGGTATTCGTGTTGCAGTTGCTCCGCTGTGGGATGACCGTCCGTCGCGTCGTAAAGCTTATAGAATGCTGCCACATCTTCGATATGGATGGCTGGGCCCTTGATTTCCTTCACCAGCTGGGTATCTTCTCGTGAGAGCTTCGCTTCGGAAAGAACAGCCCCGTCTGGTGGGATCAATAACCCATTGTTGCAGCTATCGGCAGCCTTTGGTAAGGGTCGCTTCGTACCGGTTTTATAGAGTTCCAGTTCATGCTGAGCGCATGCCTGCACATCATCGACAGAAACATTTCTGAATCGGTTTGCCTGAAACGGGGACGAGGTTGCGATAGCTGCAGCGGTGAGCGCGACGATCGCGATTACCGCAAGCCAGAACCCAAGGAAAACCCGGGCGAAGATCTTCACGATGTCCCTTGCATTCGTGTCGCGAGTACATAGGTGTAGCCGATGTTTCGGACACTTTTGATTCTCTCCAGCCCATTTGCGTGGACTCCCAGTTTCTTCCGGATATTATGCGCCAGATTGTCGACGCTCCTGTCCAGAAGATTGATCTCACGACCAAATATGCGGGAGACGAGCTCTTCTCGTGCAAGAGGAATACCCGGTTGGCTGAGCAGTAGCTTGAGAAGATGAAACTCAGCTCCGGTCAATTCGACAGGCCGCTCCAGCACGGTCACCGATCGTTCTAGCTCATTCAAGGTGACATCGCCAATTGTGATCAGCGTCGGTTCATTTCTGGGCTGAGTCCTCCTTAAGATTGAACGAATTCGAGCTAAAAGCTCTTCTGGCTGAAATGGTTTCGGCAAGTAATCATCTGCACCGCTCTCCAATCCGGAGATACGGTCCTTTGAGGCTCCACGAGTCGTTAACATTAGGACGGGAATGTTTGACGAATAACGGATTCGCTTGAGAGCCTCAAAACCGTCTATTCCAGGGAGCATCACATCAAGAATCAGTAGCGAAAAATGATTTTGCCGTAACAAAAGAATCCCTTCTTCGGCCGTAATCGCAGTGGTGATGGAAAATCCATCGGGTATGCAATATTCAGCGATCAACGTACCCAGCGACTTGTCGTCGTCGATAAGCAGTAGAGAAGAACCTGGATTTTCTATAGGAATGGAGGTGTTCGTCACAAGTTGATTGTCCTCTGCTCACGACAGCGATTTGTCGAGAACTGTCGTATTTCTTCCCACGATGTTAGCCCTTGCGGCATTTCAGAAGTCAAGTGCGCGGGCAACGTTTCTCGACATACCAAAAGTGTAATTCGTGAGAATCTGATGTGACTTCGCATTTTGGGGATAAGCGTTATTGAGGGATCTCGTTGATCAATTGAATTTGTGAGAAGCGAATCTTGTCGTCTCTCGCCGAACCCAGCCGGGGCACGGATGCCTGTGAGACTAAAGAAGGATGGATTGCGACTCAGGTCACAACCTTTGATGCAACCAAGCTGGCCATGAAACATGGTGGTTGTCACTGTTAGAGCATTTTCGCCGGGACTGCCAGTCGCATAGCGTGCTCAAAGGACTCTGCCGCCACAATTCCGCGAAATAACGAACGGCGATCGTGGCGGCAGGGAATCGGCTACAGGATAGATGGTATTACCGCATGCTTACATGTGGCACGGTACTAAAACTCGAAGCGGCCTTTGATGGTCAGCATTCGTCGACCTGAACGATCTCCAACGTGATCTGGGGTGATGTCGTAATACTGCCCCGCCGTCGAATCGGAGATGTCAGTATCGAGGTCATTGAAACCTGGGCGATTGAAGACGTTTGAAGCTGCACCGGTCAGCAGAAAGTGGAGCCTGTCCGTGAGTATAAATGTCTTATTAAGGCTGACGTTCGTTGAAAGGAGACCCTGTCCAGCAATCGCATCCACTCCGGCGTTTCCAAAGTGTCCGGGTTGTGGAGTCGTGAATGCTGCAGGGTTGAACCACGAGGACGCGCTCTTGCCGCTGGGGTAGAGCGACACGTTCGGAACGCGATCTGGGATTCCTCCAAAGGTGCCTGTATTAGATGGATCGGCTCCGTCATAGGTCGGTCCCATGTACAACCCTGAAGAGAAGTAACTGATCGACTGCAGATTCCATCCTCCAAGCGTGTGCTCCATCCATGTGGGAGCGTGGTTCATATAGGTACGTCCACGCCCAAATGGCAGGTTGATAAAGGTGTTGATAACGGCGACATGACGGCGAGTGGTTGCATCCTTCGACCAGTGACTCAAAATGTCGTAGGGGTTTTCAGTGTCCGAGAAATTGTTCAGGTTGCTCGCCCAGGTATAGTGACCATCGAACCCAAACCACCCTGTCCGGCGCTGTACCTCGACCTGTAGAGCGTTGTATTTCTGGCTGCCATTTGAAAACCAGTAGCTGATCGAATTGAATTGCGGCCAGGGATTGTTACTTGCGTTGTATGGGTTGAGGCTGGGTCTCTGGAGGTTGATATTCGCCTGATAATTGAGACCGCTTCCGTGCGATCCGATATACGACATCCGAAGCCCTACGTCTTTGAAGATCTTCTGTTCCAGTGAGACATTGTATTGCCGGATCACCCCATTACTGGTATTCAAGGAGTAACCAGTCACCGATTGCGAGGGACTCGCTGCCAGACTCAGGCTGGATGGGAAGGGATTCGGAAGGGCAAACAATGTACCTGTTCCATTGGACCCGGGTTCGTTCACATTGGTGTAATTCTCAGCGACATCAAATGGGCCGCCAGTATAAGCTCGGTCGGAGATACCGAAGCGTTCTGTGAACTCCGCGTAGCCTCCACGAAGGACCATATCCTGCTTAAGACGATATGCGGCGGACAGACGTGGGCGTAAGTTGTCGAGCTTGGCGTTTCCAGTTACCTGTCCCCCTACGACCTTAATGTTGGAAGGGAATAATGGACTCACCTGGCTCAAGGAAGACGGCGATACGCCAACTGCGCCTGTGGTCATGTCCCAGTTGTATCCGAGGTTATCGGTATAGTATGGAAGGCCGTAGTAGTCCCATCGGACACCATAGTCAATTGTCAGGCGAGGCGTAATCTTGAAGCTGTCCTGAGCAAAGAGCCCAGCTTCTTTGGAGACATAGGCTTGGTTGTTGATAGGATTCGAACGCTCGCTCTTTCTGGGAAGTCCCAGGAGAAAGTCGGCATATCCATTGCCTGTGAAGGAACCATCAAAGGAGAACGAACCGAAGTCCGGAACCACTCCTTTGGCGGTTTTGTAGGTGATCAAGTTGCCGCCGACCTTCAAAACATGTCTCCCGAAGGACCAGGTAAGCGTATCTTGAATAACGAGGTCGTGCTCGTCATCCAGCAGACCACCTGAAGGCACAGAAAGATCCGCATACCCCGAAACATTCATGCTGGGAAATCCCTGAATGCCTTGAGTGCCGTTGGTATTGATTCCCTGCAGACCGATTTGGTTGATGACAGTTGCTCCTTGCAACGGTGTCGCGCCTCCTTCCGTATTCCCGTCAAGAAGTTTGAGGTAGTTCCTGGCTATCTGAAACTCGTTCACTATCGAGGATGAAAAGATGTGCGTGTCGGCCAATGTGTATTGGTTGTTGTATCGCTCTCTGGTACGAAACAGGGCCGGAAGATTGTTGGCCAGGACATAGGGCGCCCCTTTGGAACTGAACCGGAAACTCAGAGAGTTTTTGGAGGTTATCTGTTGATCTACGCGGACAAACCACCAGGCACCTTCAAAGATGTCCGAAGGAAATGGGTGCGTCCATCCAAAGTTGTCGAGAGTTGGATCGCTAAGGTTCTGATTGGGAAGAGGAATGTAGGCGTTCTGTGCAGTCGAAGAGACCGCGCTGATTCGCGATGTTGGAATGGTGTTGTTTGGGAAAGGAGCATTGGTCGTTGGGTCGATGATCGTGGTGTTCCCAAAGTTGCCATTTCGCATTGCTGCCGTTGGCACTTCGTTCTGATTGAATGTACCCGCGTAATACAACTGCTTCATGTAACCGACATAGAAGAAAGTTTTATCGCGGATGATTGGACCGCCTAGTTCTGCGAGCACTTCGTCCATTAGCGAGTGAGACTTCTGTGGGGCAAAGTAGCCCGCTGCGTTGAATGAGTTGTTGAACATTCTGTATGAGACCCCGCCATGAAACTGATTTCCGCCGCGTTTGGAGGTGGAATTCTCGCTCACAGCGCTTGCCGATTCAGCTGTTGCATTATTCGTAGTCGCCGTAAATTCCTGGTAGAAGTTGGTGTTGACGTTCTGATTGCCTTCGCGATTTTGCAAGCCGTCGTAGTTCAGGACCAACTGGTTTGCGCCCTGACCAGAGATTTGAACGGAGTAACCGGATGCCGTAATGCCAGGGAGGGAACTGAGGAGCGCTTCCGGCCCTGGATTTTGATCATTGGTTGGTGTTAGCTTGATTCGATTGCTGTCAAATGAATCCCGAAGGACACCGGTATCGCTCGTAATAACGTCGGGGGTATCTTTTACCGTTATCTCCTGCGTGTTCGGTCCCACAGTTAGCGATACATCTTTGACGCTGACCCGGCCGTCTTCAAGAAGAATGTCATCAAGAGACATATCCTTAAATCCTGTCTTTGTAACTTCTAATCGGTATGTGCCGGGATTTACAGCGCCGAATTCGTAGTTGCCATTGCCTTTGGTGAGGGCATTTCTGGTCACTTTGCTGGAAAGATCGACAAGGGTCAGAGATACACCCGGAACTGTTGCGCCACTTGGGTCGATGATTGTTCCCCGCAAGGTGGCAAGTCCCTTTTGAGCGAGTAGATTGCCGACGAATCCGAACATAGCAAATGCGATACAAACAGCCAGGATTACTGCTCTGTGACTTCGCAGGGCAAAGAGGCTTGCAGATGTTTTGACATTACGCATACGCCTAGTAAGTTCGTGCTTACTGCCAGTCAGACAAGGAAGAGATGTCATTGGGTCGCTCCAGTTAGAAATGGTTGATTACGCTAGTCAGGCTTCTGCAAGTGCACAGCATGTTTGTAAAAGTCATGAAGGTGAATTGAAAGATGTGGAGATGAAACTCTGGTCTAGCTAATCTTGTGTTGAACCGCTGCCGTCCAGGGATAGGTTGCATAGGATATATAGATCTGGCCGCTCCTTACTTGGCAGAGGGTGTACCCCTCTGGAGTGCCGTCCATAGGGCCCTCCCACCATGCGCCGGAGACGGCTCCGCTGATCAGGTACTGCACGCCTTGGTATTCGGACTTCTGCCAGACATGGAGATGTCCCTGAAGAATCAGCTTGAGATTGTGGCCAGCGAGCAGGCTATGTACTGCGAAAGAGTTGTCAGCGATCGGCCCCGGTCCGTTGTCGGGATGATGAGACAGCGTACCCAGTACCGTGGCAATCGGTACGTGGGTGACCACCACGATGGGGGTAGTTGTACCCGTGGAAGCCAGGTCTGCCTTCAGCCACGCCAGTTGTTCCTCGTCGAAGTGTGCCCTGAAGATTTTGTAGTACTCGATTCCGATGGAATCGAGTACGATGAAATGCCATCCCTTGTAGTCGAAGGAATAGTAGCGTTTCCCGAAATAATCCTCATAGAGCTTCTTCCCGTATTCGAGGTCTCTCGGCTCGACGGGGCTCTTCTGATTGATTCCGATGACGTCATGATTTCCAACGGTGTGGTAGATCCTGCCGTCTAGATCCTTCTCTGTCTGCTGGTAAAGCTTGAACAGCATGTGGGCTCTTGTAAGACTCTGTTCGCACACATCGAATACCTGATCACCTCCGGCGATACAGAACTCGGGTTTCGCAGAGTTGATTTGCGCGAAGCATTTTGCGCAACCGGCTACGCCGGAAAGTTCCGGCTCCAGATGGCAATCAGTAAAGAACACGAAATCGAAATCTCCCAGGCCGGACTTTTGCGGCGCGGAGGATGTCGGGAGAGCCTGCGCTAAGCTCGGGACCGGCGTACCAAGCAATGCAGAAGCAGCCGGGAGCAGAAGCGCTGACTTCAGGAATGATCGTCTGAACATATCTGATGGGTCTTATGTGACCTGGTTTGGCGGTCCGTGTTCGTCAATGTCTATGGATGAGAAGACAGAACCACTAACGCACAAGTAATTCCGACTGCCACAATGGCTACGTTAGGCACTTAGGGTCGTTTGCGTCCCGAAGAGAAGCTTCAGAATCCCCTAAGAAATTCTTAAGACGGGCAGAAACTGATGTTTGAGGAGGTGCGAGCGCTATTCTTGTAACAAGGCTGTCATCTTTACCCGTTATGGTTTATATGTGACCAACCGGGGTCGAGCATTTTTCGAAACGGAAGTAGCTGCAATATGCCCGTGTCACAGCAAGAGGAGAGTGCAACTCCTCAACCGCTTCAGAAAAATTCCAAGGCGTTTCTAGAAGACCTCGGTTCGCAGAGTGTGCGGAAGATGTATGCCTTTGGCGAGTATCGTCTGGATACTAAGGAGTGCCGTCTTTGGCATGGCAACGCACCGATCGCGCTGCCTCCGAAGGCTTTTGATCTCCTCCTCGTCCTGGTGCAACATGCGGGCCAGTTGATGGAGAAGGAAGCGCTGCTACGCGCAGTGTGGCCCAATACCTTCGTCGAAGAAGGAAACCTAAGTGTTTACATTTCGGCTCTGCGAAAGATTTTTGGGAAAGAGTCTTCGGATAGCGGTTTTATAGAGACGATACCGAAGCGCGGATATCGTTTTACGGCTCCTATTACACAGTGGACAACTGCTAGCGACCTGCTGCCCCAGGTTTCGGACGGAGATGACGTAAGGATATCTCTGCCCGAAGAAAAAGCCGGCTCTCCGGAAGAAACCAGAGCGACATCGATAGGCGTCCGAAATTCAAGAGCTGTGTCTGCGCAGTTCTTGTGGGTAGTACTTGCAAGCATATTTGCGGCAGCAGTAATAAGCACCGTGACGGTGATAGCTATTCGCGGCACACGCTATCTGACGAAGCCAGCTCAAGCCGCGGCTGATAGCCGACCTCTCACAAGCGTGCCGGGCGTCTTTTCGTGGCCTACTTTCTCTCCAGACGGCAAGACGCTTGCGTATGCGTGGCGCGCAGGCACTGATAGCCTTCGCAATATTTATATCCAAGACATAAATAGCGATGAACGAAACAAGCTAACCAATGGAGGAGGAGACAGCTTCTCGCCGGCATGGTCACCGCGCGGAGAGGAAATAGCATTCCTGCATTCTGTAGAAGATTCAAAGTCGCTAGAGGTTGATGTTGCTGAGGTGCAGATGCCCCACGTTCAACGACGGCTTACGGTAATCAACGACATCGGGTCTGCTTTCCATGATCTACCTTCTCTAGCGTGGTCGCCTGATGGAGAATGGCTGCTGACGACGGAGAAAGATGACACGGACGGAAGCTCCTCCCTGGTATTGATTTCGATTGAGAGTGGGAGGAAGAAGGTCCTAACACATCCACCCGCGCTGACCGTTGACGACAATGGTGTCTTTTCCCCAAATGGGAGTTCTGTGGCGTTCCTGCGCGCGCGCGGGCCTTCATCCGGCGATATCTATATCATCCCAGTCGAGGGTGGCCCCGAACGGCACCTTCCGTTTCAGATCCATTCCATCGATGGGTTGACCTGGAGTCCCGATAGCCAGAGTCTTATCGTTTCTTCGGCGCGTGCCCTAAGCGTCGGCAGTCTATGGAAGGTTTATCTCAATGGCGACTCACCTATTGCCCTCTCAAGCCTACCTGCTCACACATCCGATCCAGCCATTTCATTGACGGCTCATCGTCTGGCCTACGTGGATCTATTGAGGAATGTGAGCCTCTGGCGAATGCCTGCCGACGGTCCCGGAAAAGATGAGCAACTCATCGCCTCTGGATTTATCGATTCCGCTCCAGACTATTCCCCCGACGGCTCACAGATAGCATTTGAAAGTGACCGTTCCGGCGCTACTGAGATTTGGGTCTGCCGAAGCGACGGTAAACAGCCGAGGCGAGTCACGAACATCTTCGGTCCCATGACGGGATCGCCTCGGTGGTCACCTGATGGCAGAATGCTGGCATTTGACTCACGTCTTAAAGGAAGGTCTGTCATTTTCCTCGTAAATGCTTCCGGAGGCTCTCCCATTCGGATCACGACAGGAGCCTTCGACGCCGCAGACAACGTCGTTCCAAGCTGGTCTCATGACGGACAATCTCTCTACTTCAGTTCCAATCGAACTGGTCGATGGGAGGTATGGCGGAAGCGGATCAGTGGCGACGACGAAAGCCAGATCACCAAGCAGGGTGGCTTTAACGGCATGGAATCTCCAGATGGGAAAGGTCTCTATTATGTACAGGACACTGCTAAAACCACTATCTGGCGTGTGCCGCTTAGCGGCGGGGACAGCCAGCAGGTGTCGGAAGCGTTAGGAGCAGGAATGTGGGGATACTGGACAGTCGTAGGCCAGAGTCTTTTCTATTTGCAGCGGACGGCAGGCGGGTCCTCCCCCGCCGCAATCTTTCGCTTGAATCTCAAGACAGGTTCAAAGCTGAGACTTGGGCAAACCCAGTTTGGAGTGAATGACAGTGACAAAGGACTCGCAATCTCCTCTGACGGTCGCTGGTTGCTGTATGCGCAACGGGACGTCGATCGCAGCAGCATCATGTTGGTGAACGATTGGTATTGAGCGCCTGGGCTGTATAACTGGCGTGGTGTAGACCGGGGCAGCCAGCTGGGGATAAAGGTCTAATAACAGAATTAGACTGAGTCACTAGCAACTTGCTATGTTTCGCAACTGAAATAAGCTGCTCGGTCTCTCTGGATATCGAGGCCATCCACTTTTTCAACTTCTGGTGCGTTAAGTCTAGGGGGTTGATCCTTGATCAAGGGAGGTCGTTTCAGAAGACCTCGAGAATGATTGCCGAGATGGCTGGGACGTAGCAGGTGACCATTGAAGAGGAGACGCTTGCGGGTATGTAGGGCGTGCCGAGTGTGATCGACCCGTCAGTGGCTACTGTGCTGCCTTGCAATGTCTGACCGGTTATGGTGTCTAGGGATGTGCCTCGCAATTCGAACAGGCCCGCGCTCTTGATGGTTTTGCCGCAGTCGATGGTGATGTTGAGGCTCTGATACACCTCTTTGTTGACGATAACGATTTTGATGGAGCCTGAAGAGGCGTGTACAGCGTACATGGTCGCGTTGAAGCCGCTGGTGGAGAGGGTGGTTTGCAGAAGAGTTCCCTGACCCGCGAGAGAGAAGAGTAGAAGTCCATAGTACTCCGGCGCTGCTCCAAGGATGGTGGAGCCGTCATTGTCAATAGGTGTGTAATAACCGACGTCTCCACCTTGCATGTTGACGCCGCTGCCGCCGCCGAGAGCTATGTTGAAAAGATGGTCGATGACCCAGAGTGCTGAAGCGTAGGCGTTACTAACCCCGGGCGATCCTCCATAGAGATAGGAGTTAGTTTCGGAGAAACGGAAGGGGATGCCCAGCGCAGATGTTGCAGATTTGAGGGCGACACAGTCGGCGATGATATTGGGGTCGGCTGAGACGAGGTTTGCAGTGGTCGCGTTGGCGGAGTGACCGTTGCCGCGATAGTAATGCTGGGTTGCGAGCGAGATGAGCTTGCCGGTGGAGTCTTGGAGGAAGGGTACGGTCCAGGTGGTGACGTTGCCCGATGAAGCTGGGCCGGTGATGATGGCCGATGGTGTGGTCGCGAGAATGGCGGAGCGGAACTGCTGCCAGAGCGTCTCAAAGGCTGCGAGATCCCAGCCGGTAGGGAAGTAGCTCAAGTAGTATTCGTCGGGCTCGTTGCCGATCTCAAAGCCTATGAGTACATCGCCGAGCACTGATTGCACATAGGCGGCCTCTGCCGCCGCGAGGGCGGGCGTTGATGTACCCAGGTTGATGCAGTAGAGAAGCTTCCACTTTGTGAGAGCGAGGAAGGCTGCGAGATTGTCAACGTCGACGGGAGAGACTTGCCCAGAGGTGTTGCCTGGGCCGTTGGGGGTCCAGATGGTTGTGTCGGCGGAGTTACCGCCGATGCGCAGGACGCCATTACCGAGGAGGTTGAACAGGCCTGCCAGCGACGTGTCGGCACTGGTAAAGAGCAGCTCTGTCACGAAGTCGCCTTTTTCGTAGGAGAGTCCCATGAAATAGTCGGGGAGGGTTCCGACGGCTGAGGAGACGGTGGCGGTCGCAACCGTCTGGACTGCGGTGGGTACCGGTTGCGGGACGACGGCCGCTGTTTGAGCAGCGGCCTTAAGTACAGGAGGAAGAAAGGGAAGCGCTATGGTGGCACCAAGGCCGCTAAGAAGTGTTCTGCGGGAGGGGCGATAGAAAGAGCGAGCACGGGTTGGTCCGTGCGCAGTTTCGGGCTTCGGATCGATCTCAGCTTTGTACATGAAGTGCTCCTTTTCCTTGCGTAGTATACGTTTCCTTAGACGGCCCCATTCTTGATCTGGCACTGTTGCACTATCACGAGGTGATCACGCATCCTTATGTTGATAGCTAAACAACCTGCGAGACTCTTCTTGTAAAGACAATCGCCGGCCGGATTCCAGATATATCAAAAGGCCGAAGAAGATGGCTCTGGCACCGCCGCCGCAGGCGGAGCAGATCGCCTGTTTTCTCCACCATTATGCTCGCGTTGCTGCATCGCCTTTTCCAATTCTTTCTGGTGATCAGTAAGCAGAGCATGAATCTTGTAATGTGTTTGGTCGCTGATCGCGTGAATCTGCGGACCGAGCTCCTGGCGCGAAGCGTTCGGATTCTTATCGAGCAGTGCCTGAATCCTATCGTGGTGCTCGTCAAGCAGAGGCCGAACCTTCTGCTGTTGTTCCGGAGTCAACTCCAGATCTTTCGTAAGGCGAGTAAGTTCCTGGTCGATCGATTGCGGCGTATGGATATGCTGAAGCTGCTGACGCGCTGAGGGCGGCTGTGCCCCATTGTCCTGAGCTATGGCAGGACCGGCCATTCTGAGTATGAGCATAACCCCATATACAAGCGTGAACGTTCGATTTCGCATGGCAAAAACC
>Ga0137415_10003472_pt1 | contig 15655 bp, 13 predicted proteins | sample CZODoug3_1_1_16f_FD_183082 | JGI IMG/M metagenome (GOLD analysis project Ga0137415, IMG submission 183082) | Vadose zone soil fungal communities from Angelo Coast Range Reserve, California, USA - CZODoug3_1_1_16fungal (Hybrid Assembly) | ecosystem: Environmental > Terrestrial > Soil > Vadose... | reverse complement strand
TGAACCAGGAGCGACAAGATTGCGATCTTTGGCCCGCTCCGCCGGTCGAAGATCACGTTGTTTGCGATCACCGAGCAGGCGTGGATATGTTTGGTCGGCCACCAGTGCTTCAACCCTGACCACGGCAGATGGCCGAGCAGCAGGAAGCCCAGTCCCCCCAGGAGCGCCGCGAAGTCGACAAGAACAAGGGCGAGACGGCCCTTGCTGTCGGCAATCATGCCATAGCTCCAGGGCAAGCTCGCGACAATGATAAGAGCCAGCGCGATGAGGCCGACGGCTCGATCGGTCAATATCGAATAGGTCGCCGCACGCCAGCCCGCGCCGGTGCGGTTGACGAGCCAGAGCCGCATGGCGTCGCCGCCAATGGACGATGGCAGCGTCTGATTAAAAAACGCACCGATCATGTTGTAGCGGAAGGCTTGCAAATCCGTCAGCGGCGCCTGGCAACGCTCGGAAATTTCCCGCCATCGGAGCGCGCCGAGAAAAATCTGAACCACAGTGATCATCACAGCAACTACAATCCAGCCGACTTTGATCTGGCTCAGGCGGGACTGAATGGCAGCGAAATTGATCCCGCGAAGCGCGAGATAAAGCAGCGCCAGCGACACCAATATTCGGGCTGACAAAATGAGAAGCCGACGCATTCCAGACCGGGTTCGCTGATGTTCCAAAATGATCCAAGGCAGCGCGTTACGCGCAGATTCCCCGCCTTGTTATGGCTTTAGGACCGCCGTGGCAATAACCCTAACAATGCTAAGGCGTTCACCCCTTGCGATCTCCATCATACGGTGGCTAAACAGTCAGCGGAGTGGCGTCAATGGCGTCTCGAGAGCCTGGAATATCATTTGATGTCACACCGCCGAAAGATCGCGGTCCTTGGCAACCGGAGAGATGATGTCGCACGACGCGGTACTAGTCACCGGAGCCGCCGGATTTATCGGATTTCACGTTTCTCAACGGCTGTTGTCGGACGGCCGCGAGGTCGTCGGCCTCGATGTCCTCAACCATTACTATGATCCCAAATTGAAAGAGGCTCGCCTCGAGATTCTCAAGCGCCATCCCAATTTCACCTTTGTGAAGTCCGACCTGACCGATCGGGCAGCAACGAAGTCGCTTTTCGCGCAGCATCGCTTTCCCGCGGTCATCCATCTCGCAGCACAAGCGGGCGTTCGCTATTCGCTGGAGCATCCCCATGCCTATACGGATGCAAATGTGGAAGGCTTTGTGAATGTGCTGGAGGGCTGCCGCCACAACGAATGCAAGCACCTCCTGTTTGCATCCTCGTCCTCGGTGTATGGCGCCAACACCAAGCTGCCATTTTCAGTGCAGGACAATGTCGATCATCCGATCAGCCTTTATGCCGCGTCGAAGAAGGCCAACGAACTGATGGCGCATGCCTATAGCCATTTGTATCGAATTCCCGCTACGGGCGTTCGTTTCTTCACGGTCTATGGTCCCTGGGGCCGCCCCGACATGGCGATGTTCCTTTTTGCCAAGGCCATTGTCGATGGGACGCCGATCAAATTATTCAATCATGGCAGAATGCGCCGCGATTTTACCTTCGTTGAAGATGTCAGCGAAGCGGTCGTGCGCCTGTTGGAGCGTCCGCCGCAGGGCAACCCGAACTGGTCCGGCGACAAACCTGATCCGGCAACCAGCGCCGCGCCGTGGAAGATCTACAACATCGGCAACAACAATCCCGAAGAACTCCTGCACGTGGTTTCACTGCTTGAGAAGGAGTTCGGGCGTACGGTCATCAAGGAGATGTTGCCGATGCAGCCCGGCGACGTTCCGGCGACCTATGCCGATATCGAGGATCTGGCGCGCGAAATCGGGTTCCGGCCCACCACCGCGATTGAAGATGGGGTCGCACAGTTTGCGAAATGGTACCGTGACTATCATAACCTTTAACAGCAGGCGGCAATGACCCAACGAATCATTCCACTGATCATGTGCGGCGGCGCCGGAACGCGGCTGTGGCCGGCCTCGCGCGAAGTGCGCCCGAAGCAGTTCCTGCCTTTGTTCGGGCCGCGTTCGACGTTTCAGGACACGCTGCTGCGGGTCTCCGACGCCGCGCTGTTCGAACGTCCGATCGTGATCACCAACATGGCGTATCGCTTCATGGTGCTCGAGCAATTGGCCGAGATCGGGCTTGAGGCCGATGTCCTGCTGGAGCCGATGCGGCGGGATTCCGGTCCGGCGATTGCCGCGGGTGCGGCCTTTGCGCAGATGCGCGACCAGGATGCCGTGGTGCTGGCGCTCGCCGCCGATCACGTCGTCCGCGACACCGACGCTTTTGTCGCCGCCTGTCGTCAAGGTCTGGTAGCGGCCGATGCGGGACGCATCGTGACCTTCGGCGTTCAGCCCGAGCGAGCCGCAACCGAGTACGGCTATATCAGTCCCGGCGACGTCATTTCCGGCGAGGTCCGCGCGGTCGTCAAGTTTGTCGAAAAACCCGATCCGGTGACGGCCGCCGGTTACATCAAGGCCGGCTATCTCTGGAACAGCGGCAACTTCATGTTTCGCGCGTCGGTTCTGCTCGACGAATACCGCAGCGTCGATGCAGAGAGCGTGCAGGCCATCGGCGATTCCGTCGCCAAGGCCGGGCGCGATCTTGGATTTGTCACGCTGGACACGGGCGCCTTCGGATCCGCGAAATCGATCTCCATCGACTATGCGGTGATGGAAAAGACCTCTCGCGCCGCGGTGGTGCCGGTTAAGTGCGGCTGGTCCGATGTCGGCTCCTGGCTTGCGGTGTGGGAACTGTCGGACAAGGATGCCCAGGGCAACGCCGCGCAGGGCGCCGCGGTGTTTGAGGATTCACGCAACTGCAACGTTTCGAGCGACAAGGCGCTGGTCGCGCTGGAAGGGGTCGACGACCTCGTGGTGGTGGCGACGCAGGACGCCATACTGGTGTCGCGTCAGAAGGACGCCAACGGATTGAAGCGGCTGGTCGCCAAACTCAAGACGGTAGCACCCCATGTGACCGAGGATCATCTCAAGGTGCACCGCCCGTGGGGAAGTTATCAATCGATCGACACCGGAGATCGTCACCAGGTCAAGCGCATCGTCGTGAAACCGGGGAACCGGCTCTCACTGCAAAAGCATCATCACCGTTCCGAGCACTGGATCGTCGTGCGCGGCACGGCGCGCGTAACGGTCAATGAACTCGTCAAGACCGTGCACGAGAACGAATCGATCCATATCCCGATCGGCGCGGTCCACCGGCTGGAAAATCCCGGCAAGATTCTGCTGGAATTGATCGAGGTTCAGACCGGCAGTTATCTCGGCGAGGACGACATCATGCGCATCGAGGATGATTATCGGCGCACCTGAACAATTCATCGTTTCGCCTCGAATCAGGCTCCTTTTGGATCATGTTCGCTGGCTGGGGCCGGCAGCAGGACGGTGTAATTTTCTGACTCAAAACGTGTCCGGGATAGCCTCTCGGCATTCGCCACGTTTGTGACGACGTGCTAGGAGAGCCATCGGGATGCTTGCGTCGAAACATGATCGGGGCTGATTTATGATTTCCAAGGGGCCCGCATCGGGCGGGAAGGCCGAGGCAAAACGCGCGCTTCGCGTCGGCGTCATCGGCGCCGGCGTCATGGGCAGCAACCATGCCCGCGTGCTGGCCGGGTTGCCGGATACGACGCTGGTCGGCGTGGTCGACCCGCTGCCGGCGCATCGGATGCGCGCCACCGAACTGACCGGCTGCCGCACCTTCGCCACTCTGGACGAACTGATCGCCGAAGGTATCGATGCCGTGACGGTCGCAGCACCAACGCACCTCCATCACGAGCTTACGCTCGCCTGCATCGCGCGCGAGATTCACGTCCTGGTCGAAAAGCCGATCGCGTCCTCGGTAGAGGAAGGACAGGAGATCGTCGACGCTGCACGCCGCGCCGGCGTGACGCTGATGGTGGGGCATGTCGAACGTTTCAACCCGGCCGTCGCCGCCATCAAGGCGGCGATATCGGGCGAGGACATTCTTTCGATCGCGATCACCCGCGTCGGACCGTTTCCGCCGCGCATGTCGAACGTCGGTGTCGTGATTGACCTTGCCGTGCACGACATCGATCTGATCCGCTGGTTCACGGAGTCGGACATTGTGGAGGTGCAGCCGCAGCTTTCCAGCGCCGTCGCCGAGCGCGAGGATATTGCGCTATTGCAGTTCCGCACCGCCTCAGGCGTGCTCGCGCATATCAACACCAACTGGCTGACGCCGTTCAAGGCGCGTAACGTCACCGTCGCCACCCGCGGCAAATACGTGATGGGCGATCTCCTCACCCGTCAGGTGACCGAGTGCTTCGGCTTCAAGTCGGACGGCAGCTACTCGATGCGCCATCTGCCGGTGGGCCATGATGAGCCGCTGCGGGCCGAATTGATCGCGTTCCTCGGCGCGGTGCGCTCCGGCGGCATGCCCGCGGTGACCGGCGACGAAGGCGTCGCCAGCCTTGAAATCGCGATCCGTTGCCTGGAAACTCCCGCAAGACCCGCCGCAACCGCACCCCTCAAGGGGCCGCGCCGCGTTGTCGGCTAATCGCGCGTTAATGTCCCGTTCCAAATCCTTGCAAGGCTCCATGAACCAGCATCTGCGTCCAGAACCCGTACCCTTCATCGACCTTGCCGCGCAGCGCCGCCGGCTCGGCAAATCCGTCGACGAGGCGGTTTCCCGGGTGCTCGCCCATTGCCAGTTCATCAATGGTCCGGAGGTGACGCAGCTCGAGGCTGCGCTCTCGGCTTTCAGCGGCGCAAAGCATGTCGTGAGCTGTGCCAGTGGCACCGACGCGTTGCTGATGGTGCTGATGGCCAAGGGCGTCGGCCGTGGCGATGCGGTGTTCTGTCCGTCGTTCACATTTTGCGCGACCGGCGAGGCGGTGGCGTTGACGGGTGCTACGCCGGTGTTCGTTGATGTCGATGCAGCGACGTTCAACATGGACCTGAATTCGCTGCAGCGCGGCATCGCCACCGCGATCAAGCTCGGCCTCAAACCGAGGGCGGTGATTCCCGTCGATCTGTTCGGGCAAAGCGCCGACCATGACGGCATCGGTGCGATCGCGGAAGCCGAAGGTATGTTCGTGCTTGACGACGCCGCGCAGGCCTTTGGCGCCAGCTATAAGGGACGGCGTCTCGGCACCTTCGGCCTCGTCACCGCGACCAGCTTTTTTCCGGCGAAGCCGCTCGGCTGCTTCGGCGATGGCGGGGCGATTTTCACCGACGATGCCGAACTCGCAGAAACGCTGCGCAGCATCCGCATGCACGGCCAGGGGTCCGACAGATACGATAATGTCCGTCTCGGGTTGACCGGACGGCTCGACACCATGCAGGCCGCGATCCTGATCGAGAAACTGAAGATCTTCGAGGATGAAATTGCCGCGCGCAACAAGGTCGCGGAGCGCTATGCGCGGGGCCTCGGGAATGTGGTGTCGGTTCCGCGTCTCGCCAGCGGCTGCACCTCGGTCTGGGCGCAATACACCATCCGGCTGCCGGCTGGCATCGACCGCGACGGTTTCGCCGCGGCGCTGAAGGCGCAGGGCATTCCGACCGCGATCTACTATCCGAAATCCATGCACCAGCAGACCGCCTATCGGGATTTCCCGGTCGCCGACGGCGGCTTGCCGATCAGCGAGGCGCTCTCGGACGATGTCATCAGCCTGCCGATGCACGCCTATCTCGACGAGCCTACGCAGGAGCGCATCATCAGCGCCGTGCGTGGCGCGCTGGGGGCGTGATCCGGAAAACGGACAACGCCTCGGGCTGACTTTCGGCGTTTCCGACACCTCGTCGTTGGGGTAGATGGTGCGATGCCGGGCAACGCCGGCACCCCTGTCCATGACCGGGCCGAAACCGGGCTTGCTTTGATGGTGATCGACACGCCTCGCACACGCCTTCGTTGTTGGCAGGAGGCCGACCGGGAGACGTTCGCGGCAATGAACGCGCACCCCGAGGTGATGCTCGACCTCGGTGGGCCGATCAGCCGGGCGATGAGCGACGCAAAGCTCGACCGCTACGTGGCGGCATTCGATCGGCACAGCTTCTGTCGTTGGGCTATTGAGGATGGAGGTGGCGAGTTCCTGGGCTATGCGGGTGTCATGCCCTCGGATGAAAACCATCCGCTCGGTCCCCATTTCGAGATCGGCTGGCGGCTCATGCGGAACGCCTGGGGCCGGGGGTATGCCACGGAGGCCGCCGGAGCGGCGCTCCATGACGCCTTCGCGCGTGTGGGGCTGAGCGAGGTCGTCAGCTACACAGCGTCCGACAATCTCAGATCACAAGCGGTCATGAAGCGCCTGCACTTGCAGCGCGATCCATCACGCGACTTCACCGCGAATTACCAAGGCGTCGGAATCTGGCATGGACTGGTTTGGGTGGGCCGGCCAGCGTGAGATTCGCTGCCTTTCAAGCAAGATCGCGTTCAAACGGTGATCAACCTGATTTCGCCGTTTTGAAGCGCCGCCGCATGCTGTAGAAGCGGCGCATGCTCGGTCGTATCTTTACCGTCGGCGGCTACACGTTCCTTTCGCGGCTGACCGGCTTCGCGCGCGACATCGTGCTCGCCGCGATCCTCGGCGCCGGGCCGATGGCGGACGCGTTTTTCGTGGCTTTTCGCCTGCCCAATCACTTCCGGGCGATTTTTGCGGAAGGCGCGTTCAATGCGGCATTCGTGCCGGCCTACGCGCACGTCCACGGCGAGCATGGTGAAACCTCGGCGCGGTTGTTCGCCGGTCGTATCTTTACCCTGCTGTTTTTCTCGCAACTGGTCCTGCTCATCGTCGCCTGGCTGTTCATGCCGCAGGCCATGAGCATTCTCGCGCCCGGCTTCACCGACGACGCCGAGCAGCGGCGGCTTGCGATCGAACTGACGCGGATCACCTTTCCCTATCTGCTGCTGATCACGCTGGTGACGCTCTATGGCGGCATGCTCAACGTGATGCACCGGTTCGCCAGCGCCGCGGCGGCCTCGATTTTTCTCAACATCTCGATGATCGCGACCCTGGCGGTGGCGGTTTTCTTTCCCACCGCCGGGCATGCCGCGGCATGGGGTGTGCTGATCTCCGGCTTTCTGCAATATTTCCTGCTCGCCGGCGATCTTGCGCGCCACGGCGGCCTGCCGCGCTTTGCGCCGCTCAAGCTCGACGACGACGTTCGCGCGTTCTTCCGGGCGCTCGGGCCCGCGACGCTGGGCTCGATGGGCACGCAGGTCGCGTTGTTTGCCGACACCATCATCGCGACCTTTCTTCCCGCAGGCGCGCTCTCGGCGCTGTATTATGCCGACCGGCTGAATCAATTGCCGATCGGTGTGATCGGCATCGCCATCGGCACGGTATTGCTGCCGGAAATGTCGCGGCGATTGACCGCGGGCGATCACGACGGTGCGACGGCGTCGCAGCGGCGGGCCTTCGATTTTACGCTGCTGTTTTCGGTGCCGTTTGTCGCCGCGTTCCTGACTGTTCCTGATGTCATCACGCGGGCGATGTTCGCGCGCGGCGCGTTCTCGAAAGCCGACGCCGCGGCCTCGGGCGCCACGCTTGCCGCCTATGCGATCGGATTGATCCCGTTCGTGCTGATCCGCAGCGCGGTCGCGACCTTCTACGCCCGCAAGGATACCGCGACGCCGGTCAAGGCGGCGCTGACCGGTGTCGCCGTCAATGTGTCGCTGAAAATTGCGCTGGTGGGTGCGCTGGCCCAAGTCGGTCTCGCGCTCGCCACGGCGGTTGGCGCCTGGATCAATCTCTTGCTGGTGCTCGGGTTTGCGGTGCGGGCAGGGTATCTCGATCTCGATCGGGCGCTGATGCAATCGCTAGCGAAATTTGTCGTGTCCGGTGCCGTACTTGGGGCCGCGCTGTGGTTTGCCGCACGGTTCGCAGCCACGCATGTCGCCCAATTGAGTGCGTTGCGGGATGAGGCCGCGCTGTTGTTGCTGATCGTGGTCGGTACCTTCGTCTATGCCGGATCGATCCTGCTGTTGTTCGGAAGGGGCTGGCTGAGGTCGCTGGTACGGAGCTAAAGTCCGTTTGCGCTGCCTTGCGATCCGCTGCAATATGGCCAGAAATCATCACGAGGAAACGGAGATACGATGGCTCCCATCAAATTTGGTGTCGGTCAAAGCGTCCTTCGCAAGGAAGACGATGCGCTGATTCGCGGCAGGGGCCGCTACACCGACGACCACGCGCCGTCGCCCGCAATGCACGCGCTGGTGCTGCGCTCACCGCATGCGCATGCGAAATTCACCATCAACGCCGCCCGCGCCCGCGGCCTGCCGGGGGTGGCGACGATCCTGACGGCAGAGGACGTCAAAGACCTCGGCGGTCTTCCGTGCCTGTTCAACCTCGAAGTAGATCCGTTCACCGGCCCGCCCTATGCGATCCTGGCGCACGGCGTGGTGCGCCATGTCGGCGATGCCGTGGCTTTCGTGGTGGCGGAGACCATCGATCAGGCCCGCGATGCGATCGAGGCCATCGAGGTCGAATGGACCCCGCTGCCCGCGGTGATCGGCGTCGCCCATGCGGTGAAGCAGGGCGCGCCGCAGGTCTGGCCCGATCACCCCGGCAACGTGCTGTTCGACGTGCCGGTCGGCGACAAGAAGGCGACCGAGGCCGCGTTCGCAAAGGCGCATGCCGTGGCCGAAATATCGATCGTCAATCCGCGCGTCATCACCAACTTCATGGAAACGCGCGCGGCGGTTTGCGAATATGACGCCAAGCGCGACCATCTGACGCTCACCATCGGCAGCCAGGGCAGCCATCGCTTACGCGAAATCATCGGCGGGATGGTGCTGAAGATCCCGCTCGAGAAGATGCGGGTGATCTGCCCGGATGTCGGCGGCGGGTTCGGCACCAAGCTGTTTCCCTATCGCGAATACGCGTTGATTGCGGTTGCCGCGCGAAAACTGCGCAAGACCGTGAAGTGGACCGCCGACCGTGCCGATCACTTCATCGGCGACGCGCAAGGCCGCGACAACGTCACCACGGCGCGGATGGCGCTGGCCGAGGACGGCAAGTTCCTCGCGATGGACGTCGATCTGATCGGCGACATGGGCGCCTATCTGTCGACATTCGGGCCTTATATTCCTCACGGTGGCGCCGGAATGTTGCCGGGTCTCTACGATATCCAGAATTTTCACTGCCGCGTCCGCACGGTGTTCACCAACACCGTGCCGGTCGATGCCTATCGCGGAGCCGGACGTCCGGAGGCTGCCTATGTGGTCGAGCGGCTCGTCGACGCGGCGGCGCGCAAGCTCGGCATGACGCCGGATGCGATCCGGCGCAAGAACTTCATCGCGCCGCGCGCGATGCCCTACAAGACCGCCACCGGGAAGATCTACGATTCCGGTGACTTCACCGCGCATATGAAGCGAGCGATGGAAATAGCGAACTGGAAAGAATTCCCCAAACGCGTCAAGGCCGCGAAGAAGCAGGGTCTGGTGCGCGGAATCGGACTTGGGACCTATGTCGAAGTCTGCGGCACGATGGGCGAGGAGACCGCCAACGTCCGGCTCGATCCCAACGGCGATGTTTCAATCCTGATCGGCACCCAGTCGAGCGGGCAGGGCCACCAGACCGCTTACGCGCAACTGGTCGCCGAGCAGTTCGGTATCGCGCCCGAGCGCGTTCATGTCTTTCAAGGCGATACCGATCAGGTCGCCACCGGTCTCGGCACCGGCGGCTCGGCGTCGATACCGACCGGCGGCGTCAGCGTCGAGCGGGCGACCCGCGAACTCGGCAAGAACCTGCGGGAGATCGCCGCCGAAGCGCTGGAAACCAGCGCGAGCGACCTGGAGTTCAACGAAGCCACCGTGCGGATCGCCGGCACTGATCGTTCAATAACGTTTGCCGAGCTGGCAAAACGCCCAGGTGTCGATCCTTCGAAACTGAACGCGAGTGCGACCTTCACCAGTGCTGACGGCACCTACCCGAACGGCACGCACCTTGCCGAGGTCGAAATCGATCCCGCCACCGGCATCATCAAAATCGTCAACTACGTCATCGTCGACGATTTCGGGGTGACGCTGAATCCGCTGCTGCTCGCCGGCCAGGTTCATGGCGGCGCGATGCAGGGGATCGGCCAGGCCTTGATGGAGCAGGCGGTGTACGACCCGAAGGATGGCCAGCTCGTCACCGGAACGTTCATGGATTATGCGCTGCCGCGCGCGGCCGATGGTCCGGCGTTTGTGTTCGAGACCCACAATGTCCCCTGCAAGACCAATCCGCTCGGCGTCAAGGGCGCGGGCGAGGCAGGGGCGATCGGGTCCTGCCCGGCGGTCGTCAACGCGATTATCGAGGGGCTGTGGCGCGAATACAAAATCGACCACATCGATATGCCGGCGACCGCGGAACGGGTCTGGATCGCGATCCGCGAGCATCAGCGGCAACATAGCCTCTGATATTTAGCACCGTGGCGCGGAATGAAATGCCGCCCGCGGTGTCGACATGACTAGCCGCAAGGCGCGACCGGCGCATCCGCGGTGGTACCTGGAAACACTTGGGAAATGGGAGAACTGCCTGATGCTTCGAACTGTCGTTGTAGTAGGAACGTTATTGCTTGGGGTTGGCGTGGTGGCAGCGCAGCAGGATCTGATCAAACAGACCCAGACCGTGATGAAGGGCAACGGCAAGAACGCGGGCGCTTTGGGAGCGATAGTCAAGGGGGAGAAGCCCTACGATCAGGCTACCGTCGATGCGGCACTGGCCCAGTTTGAGGACACCGTCAAGAAGCTTCCGACCCTGTTTCCGGCCAGCTTCAAGGGTCACAAGGCCGACGGTGATTACAGCTGGTCGGCAAAAATCTGGGAAGACAAGGCCGGCTTCGAGGCGCATATCGCGAGCTTCGGCAAGGTCGTGACGGAAGCCAAAGCCAAAATCAAGGATCTCGATACGCTGAAGGCGACGTTCCCCGCCATCGGCAAGGAATGCGGCGGCTGTCACGAGACCTACCGCGTCAAGAACGGCTAACTTCGATTCGACCAGAGCGGGATGACTTTTCTTCGAATCGTCATTCCGCTCTATCTTTTTGTTTGAGCATGATCTCCGCGCAAACGCTTCGCGTTTGTCGCGAGGGAAAACCGGTACCCACCCATCGGGTCGTGGCCCGAGGGCATGCTTTTCCGGATCATGCTCTAGAGAAAGACGGGCGGGCGCCTGACGCGTCCGCCCTTGTTTTGGATATCCGTCAAACGAAAGGTTACTTGCTGACTTGGCCGCGGATTTCGCCGCCCGGATTGGCTGCGGTATGGACGTTCACGTAGTACTTGCCGGCCACCAGGTCGGCGGCCTGCGCGTCCGTCAGCGTGGCGCTGCCTTCGGCGGGGCTTGAGGTGGCATTCGGGATCGCGACGGCCACGCCGGCGTTCTTGCCAGCTTCGGCCGGCCCGTGGAAATGCGCCGCGGTCGCCGGGCCGGATAGCCCGGAATAGGTCAGCTTCCAGGTCAGCTTCTTGGAGGCAGCATCGTAGTCGATGTCGGCGCTACCGGTGGCGGTACTGGTATTGGGAGGCACTTCGGATTTGCCGTCGAGGGTCGCTTTCATCTTCTCGGCAAAGGCCGGGCCGGCGAGAGCAACGGTTGCCCCCAGCGCAAGCGTAGCAAGCATGGTCCTTGTTTTCGACATGGTTCTCTCCCTGTTGGCGTCAGATGATGGTGCCAGTCTCACAACAACAAGACTTCGGTTTTATTCCCGCGGCTGGCTTAAACGCCTTAAATTTCCAGCCTGCCTTTGGCTGGATTAGCGGCCATACTAGCCATCAAGTTGAAACGGACAGCGCACGGAACGGTGAATGCCTCGACGAATTTTCCTTGCCGCCCTTGTGGCTGGCGCCGCCGCTCTTGGCGTCTACTGGTGGCTAACGGCAACGCCGATCGTGTTAGCGGTTACCGCGCCGGCCTATACGCCGAACCCTGCGAACGGACTGACAGCATTCAACGCCGGAGGATGTTCCTCCTGCCATGCCGTGCCCGCCCAGCCCGATCGCTTGAGGCTCGGCGGCGGGCTCGCGATACCGTCGCCGTTCGGGACCTTTTACGCGCCGAATATCTCGCCCGATCCGGTCGATGGCATCGGGCGATGGAGCGAGGCCGATTTCGTGGGCGCGGTAACCCGGGGAATTTCTCCGACCGGATTTCATTACTTTCCGGCCTTTCCCTATGCGTCCTACCAGCATGCGAAGGTTGACGACGTCCGCGACCTGTTTGCGTATCTGAAAACGCTTAGCCCCGTGTCCGGCAAGGTGCGCGATCACGACGTGCCGTTTCCATTCAATGTCAGGCGCAATATCGGGATCTGGAAACTCATGTTCATGGACGGCAAGCCGTTGATGCCGGACGCGGCGCACTCACCGCAGTGGAATCGCGGCGCCTATCTGGTCAACAGCCTCGGACATTGCGCCGAGTGCCACAGTCCTCGCAACCTTCTTGGCGGAATTATCACCGCACAGCGCTTCGCCGGTGGACCAAATCCGGAAGGCGAGGGCTGGGTGCCGAACATCACGCAAAAGGGACTGAGCGAGTGGAGCGCGAAGGATATCGCCTATTTCCTCGAAACCGGTCAGACGCCCGATGGCGACACCGCCGGCGGGGCGATGGTCCGCGTGATCAAGAACACCTCGCAGTTGACCCCTGAGGATCGGGCGGCGATCGCGGAGTATGTCAAATCGCTGCCGCCGGTGGACGGACCACCGCGCCCCAAGAAGGCGGCAAAGGGCGACGACAAGTCCTGATCCAGGAGCGCGGTCGATATCCGCTTTGGTGCGTATGACGGACCCCGGTCCGTCGAAATCGAAACGGATCTATCGGCCGTTTAAACTATCCAAACAGACTGGGCGACAGTTTCTCGGCCTCCCAGGTTCTCAGGAACTCTTCCTGCAGACCAAGCCAGGTCATCGATTCCGTTCCCCATTCGGCGACCCGGCCGGCATACTCCCCCATCAGCCAAAGGTGCCGGACCGGCACAAACAACGCGACGGCATCAAAATCTGCTGGCGTGATCGGACGGATGGCGCGATAGCCATCGATGAAAGCATGCCACATCGCGTGTCGGCGACGTTGGAACGATAGCTGGGCCCAGAGGTGTACGGCGAGGTCATAAGCGAGATAACCGAAGCCGCCGTCGTCGAAATCGAAGAACCTGGCCTGTCCGGCTTTCGGCCCCGCGGTGACGATGCGTGCATTAACGCCGTGGCAGTCGCCATGGCACCGCGTCCAGCTCAGATCCGGCAGAGCGCCGACCGATGCGTCGAGCCGGGATGACAATTCCAGAAGGTAACGCCGGGTTTCTTCCTTCACTTCCTTCAATTCGATCACGGCGGCAACCTGGCGATGCAGGAGGTGGTTCAAATCCAGTCGATAGCGGCCGGTTTCTCGATCGGGGAAATTCTCCGCAGCGTCGTGGATGCACGCGAGCGTCACGCCCTGCGCTCGCGCATCCTCCGGCGCGTCGAGCTTTGGCGCACGGCCAGAAATCTGGTTTCGGAATCGACATCGGCGTCGCCGCGCCGACGTCGGCCTGACATCCTCAGCACATAGCGAGTCTGGTCGGCTGTGCGAACGGCAAAGCTGTCGTTGAAGCCGCGTTGGAGCAGAATACATTCCAGCGGTCCCGGCAAATCGTAACGGGCGGCAACAAACGCCGCGACAGCATCGGCGGTCGCCGTCGCGTATGTCGCCTGGAGCAATCCGGTCTGCAATCCCGTCATCACGCTTACTTTGTCACAATGCCAGGCGCGGGCGAGGTATCCTTAATTCGCGAACAGTCCGGAAGCTCGGCGCAGGACGTCTTCACGCGCTGCTCTGTTGGCCTCGATCGACTGGCGCTTCTGGCCGGGGTCGTCGAAATCGTGAGTTGCCCCGGTATATTCAACGACTTTGATGGGGCCGCCAGTGTTTGCAGCGGACTCCAGCACCCGGTGGCAAACCGCGGACGAAACCTCTTCGTCATCAGACGCCAGGAAGACCGTAACCGGCGAAGCCACCTTGTAGTTCTGCGAAATCAAGGCGCGGGGACCGCATCCTGGATACAATGCCATCGCGGCGCGAAAACCGCCCGAGGGCAGGGAGGCTTGCCGGTACATGACATTGAGCGCGGTGCTCGCGCCGTTTGACCAGCCCTGCAAGAAGATTTTCGCAGGTGTGACGTCCTTGCGCGATTGCAGATATTTCAACGCGCCTTCCGCATCGAGAGGACGAACGGTTTGCTCGTTGACGTCGTCGCGGTCCGGGTCGTCGTGACTGAACCGTCCGAAACCGTGCCCTTTGTTTCGAGGTCCGAAACTGTCGGGCAGTAACGCGAGATAGCCGTGATCGGCCCAATAGGCACCCCACGCCGCGTGCCGTTTGGAGAGGGACGAGGCATTGCAAGGGGAGCTATTGTCCTTTGCGACCAGCGTGCATCCTTCATTGATGTTGGAAGAATATGGACCCCCTCTGCCGTGCAACATCACGACTGCGGGATGCGGGCCTGCGGTCCGCGGAGCAAACAAATAACCCACCAATTGGGTCCGGCCGTCAGCGCTGGGAAAGTACGCTGTTTCCGGCTCTGCACCTGCATCGGCGGCAACAAGGCTTCCGGCACAGGCAAGGATGATTGTCGCGCCTCCGACAAGACCGAAAAATTCTCTCCGCCCCATATTGGGCCTCTGCTCGTCACGAAATACCAGGGTGTCCGTAATCACCAGGCAGGCGTCGATCAGCTGCGCTCGGAAGCGAGATTTTGACTGCGCATCTACGCCCTAACCGGTGCCGAACGCCTTGAAAGTGATGATGGTGTGGGTGTCCTGGATGCCCGGAATCACCTGCACCCGTTCGTTGACGAAATGGCCGATGTCGGTGTCGTTGTCGACGTAGAACTTTACCAGCAGATCGTAATCGCCCGCGGTGGAATAGATCTCCGAGGCGATCTCGGCCTCGGCGAGCGCGTTGGCGACGGCATAGGACTGGCCGAGCTTGCATTTGAACTGGACAAAGAAGGGAACCATCGCTGTCGTCTCCGGGAGCGTCGCATTTGGGTTCAATATAGCGCTCAAGAACTTGCTGGCAATAACACGTCGCGCTACAGCATGATCCGGAAAAGCATGCCCTCGGGCCACGACCCGATGGGTGGGTACCGGTCTTCCGAAAAGATCATGCTCAAACAAAAAGATAGATTGGGATGACGATTCGAAGAAGAGTCATCCCACTCTAGGACAGAACATGACCCGAGTGGAACAATGACAATTCCCATCGCGCTCACCATCGCCGGTTCGGATTCGTCCGGTGGCGCCGGCATCCAGGCCGACCTGAAGACGTTTGCCGCGCTCGGGGTCTACGGCGCGTCTGTCATCACCGCGCTGACCGCGCAGAACACGAATGGCGTCACCGGCATTCATCAGGTGCCCGCGGACTTCGTGACCGCGCAGCTTGACGCGGTGTTCGGCGATCTCGACGTCAAGGCGGTGAAGATCGGGATGGTGGCGCAGCCTTCGACCATCGACGCCATCGCTGCCGGGCTGATGCGGTGGTCGCCAAAACATATCGTGCTCGACCCCGTGATGGTGGCGACCTCGGGCGATCGGCTGCTGGCGATGGATGCGGTCGAAGCGCTGCGGTCCAGGCTCATTCCGCGCGCCTCGCTGATCACGCCGAACCTGCCGGAAGCAGCCGCCTTGCTGGACGAACCGGTCGCC
>Ga0137415_10003470_pt1 | contig 15662 bp, 12 predicted proteins | sample CZODoug3_1_1_16f_FD_183082 | JGI IMG/M metagenome (GOLD analysis project Ga0137415, IMG submission 183082) | Vadose zone soil fungal communities from Angelo Coast Range Reserve, California, USA - CZODoug3_1_1_16fungal (Hybrid Assembly) | ecosystem: Environmental > Terrestrial > Soil > Vadose... | reverse complement strand
ATGCCGGGCTCGAGACGCGTCTTGTTGCCTTCGACGAGGTACTCGGGCTCGTGGCCATCCATGCCGAGCCCGTGGCCGAGGCGGTGTGTAAAGAAGGGGCCGTAGCCTGGTGCGGCGATCACCGTGCGCGCGGCGCGGTCCATCTCCTCGCACGGCGTGCCCGGGCGCCCCAGGTCCATCGCGGCGGTCTGGGCGTCGTGCACCACGTTGAACACCTTGCGGAACTCGTCCGACGGGCTATCGCCGAACCAGATGGTACGCGTGATGTCGGAGGTGTAGCCGCCCACTCGGCAGCCGCAATCGATCAGGACGACCATCTCGCGCTCCAGCTTGGGGCCCCCGGGGCCGCCGTGCGGCAGCGCGCTGGACGGGCCGAACTGCACCAACCCGCCACCCGGCGCGCCGCGCTGCTCCATTTCTCGCGACAGGGCTTGGGCGACCTCCACCTCGGTGGCGCCGACCGCGAGCTGGGCAAAGGTCGCGGCCATGGCGTCCAGGGTGATCGCGATCGCGCGGCGCAAGAGCCCCACTTCTTCGGGCGACTTGATGACGCGCAGTCGCTCCGTCACCGGTGCGGCGTCCACGAACTTCCAGCCCGGAAGCGCCGCCCCGAGGCGCCGGAACGTCTGGTACGCGGTGGACGACTCGAGCGCGATGGCGCCTCTCCCCGAGCCCGGCCTGAGCCGGCGGACAGTCTCGCGCACCAGAGCGTGGGGATCCTCCTGCTCCTCCCAGCCGTGCAGATCGGTGATGACGCTGTGGCGCTTGATGCGCTCGACCTCGAACGACGGGCAGACGATCGCCGGCGCGCCCGCGACCGGCAGCAGCAGCGCGATCAGGCGCTCGCTCCGCCCGGGGTTGTAACCGGTGAGGTACTCGTAGTTGGTGCTGGGCGTCGCGATGAGGAGGTCGAGCCCGCGCGCCTTGAGCTCGCCCCGGGCCCGCTCGAGACGGCGGGCGAACACCTCCGGTGGAAGGGAGGGATCCTGGGAGGGGCCAACGCGGAACGGGGAACGCGGAACGCGGAACAGATCGTCCGGGCCCCCGTTCCGCGCTCCGACTTCCGCCTCCCGCGTTGCCAACGGTGCCGCAACCGCCCCGGCTGTCACGAGAAACGCCCGCCGCTGCATCGTCCTAGCTCCTCCCGAGAGTGCGGCCTATATTACCCGCCCTCCGCGGAAGCTGGAAGGCGGTTCCCGATGCAGTTCGAAGCACGGATCGAGCCACTCACGGGCAAGCTGCCCAAAGTCAGCTATCGCTGGGACCCGGAGACCGACATCCTCTCAGTCGCCTGTAAGGGCACGGGGAAAGCGACGGGGCTCAACGGGACGGTGGACCTGGAGGGCGGCGACGGCTCGTTCGTCGTGATCGACGTCGCCGGGGGCTGCATCCACGGCGTGGACGTCGTCACCTGGCCGGACGATATCCGCACGCGCGACAACCTCTCCATCCCGGAGCCCGCCAGGGATGGACGCCTCGTGTTCCCGGGCAAGAAGTCGCAGCCGCGGGTGGCGGCGGTCGAGGTGGACACCGCACTCACCGTGGAGAAGAACCAAACCGAGTCGGTGCTCCACATCCGCGTGGGGCGGCAGCGGGTCGCCAGCGTCGTGCGCGTGGCCGACCTGCTGCTCGTCGAGGTGGACAAGAACTCCCGCCTGGCGGGCCTGTGGTTCCTCGACGTGCCGCCCTTCCCCAACGTCGAGGCGACCGCGTAAGCCAGGTTGGGGAGGTTAGGGGAGGTTAGGGGAGGTTAGGGGAGGTTGGGGGAAATTCAACGCGACGGAAGGATCCCTAGCGCACGAAAATGGTTCCGCCTGTTCACGGGCTCCGTAACAACATCCACCCCCAGCACAACCTCCACGATCCTCCTCATCGCCGTAGATTCCGGGTTCATGAGCGACCAGCTGCCCCGCCTCGGTGGGCTTTCCGAGCCCGAGAAGTACGAGCGTCTGGTGGAGCGGGTCCCGGGCGTGTGGTGGAGCGACGCCGGCCCCTTCGCCGGGTTGCACGAGCTGAACGCGTTGCGGGTCGAATACTTCCGACGGGTGTTCGGCGGGTTCGGCGGGAAGCGTGTCCTCGATGTGGGGTGCGGCGGCGGCATCCTCGCCGAGACGCTCGCCGCGGAGGGAGCGACGGTGACCGGCGTCGACCCGTCGGAGAAATCGCTTGCGGCGGCGCGGCAGCACGCTCGGCGCTCGGGCCTCTCAATCGACTACCGCCGCGGCAGCGCCGAGGACTTGAGCGGCGCCGGCCTCGAAGGGACCTTCGACCTCGTGTTCGCGGTGGACGTGCTGGAGCACGTCGACGATCTGGAGCGGACCATCGCAGGCATTGCCCGCGTGCTGGCGCCCGGCGGCGGGCTCGGCTTTCTCACGCATAACCGCACGATCGCGGGATTCCTTCAGGTCGTGTGGGACGAGGAGTACGTGCAACACACCATGCCCGAAGGGTTCCACGACTTCGCCCGCTTCATCACGCCGGCGGAGCTGACCGACTCGCTCGCCCGCCATGACATGGTGGTACAGGAGATGAAAGGCGTCGCGCGCGCCGGCGACGGAACTGGGCGAAGGCTGCTCACCGACGATCTGAGCGTCACCTACCTCGGCTGGGCGCTCCGGACACGTTGACCGTGCCGCGCTCCTGGGTCGACGCGATCCTCGCGGCGGGGGTGGTGCCGGCTTCCTACGTCCCCGACGCGAGCGTCGGCCGCACCGATCTCGAGGAGTTCACCGGCGCCGAGCCGGTGGAGGACCCGGAGCTCCGGGTGCACTCGCTGGCTGGGGCGCAACCGCTCGCGCCGGCCGCCGTCGGTTTTCTCGACGGCATCGAGCAGTGGAGGGTGGTGGGGTACGCCGGGGTCACGCCCATCGTGCGGGCGTACGTCGCCGCCGCGATCCGCCTCCGGGGGGCCGATCGGCGCCCCCGCACGGTCGCCGAGGATGCAGACGAGCTCGCGATCACCCGGCTCGACCGCCTGAGCGCCGCCGTGCGCGGGGCGCTCGAGGGAACGGGGGTCCATGTCGTCGAGATCTCCGCGGATGACGCCGGTCAGCCTGCCCGCGCCCTGCCGGCCGCGCGGATCGAAGTGCAGAAAGCCCGCGCCGCGCTCGAGCGGCGGCTGGCGGAGCGGCGGCTCGAGGCCCTTGGCTCCGACGAGTGGCTCGTCGTGGACGGGGTGCTGTCCGATTCCGCCGCGCTGTCCGCGCACCCGCGTGCCCTGGGCGTCGTCAAGAGTCACGGTGCCCAGTACTTCGCGGGGCCGGAGCTCGAGCGTGCGCTGACGCTGCCCGCGGTTCACCGCACCAGCGTATTCCGGCCGAAGCGCCGCGGCGCGCGCCGCGAGATCCACTCCTGGTATCTCCGGCTGTGGCCCTGGGAGGGGAACGACCTCTTGTACGGGCTGCTGCGGGTGGAGGCGCGCGCCCATCCCGACACGGGCGCGCTCGCCCCCCGAATCTCCGCGTGGCTCGTGGATGAGCGCGCCCCGCTCGCGACCCCCGACCGCCGGTGGGATCGGTTACTTTACCCTATCCATGACGTGGAGACCTACTTGAGAGCACGCGCGCCGCGCGACCTCATCCCGTATCCCGCCTCCCGCCTCCCGAGGACCGGATCGTGATCGACCGACGCGATCCTCCCCCCATCGGACGTGTCGTCGCCACCGAGCAGAAGCCTGCGACGCCGCACCAATTCCACTTCTGGACCGCGAACGAGACGACCATCGGGATCGGAGCGATCGTCAGGGTGGAAGAACAACCGGGGAACCCTAAAGGACTCCCTAACGGTCGCGGGAAAGGGGAAACGGGAAAGGTGGTCTACGGAGTCGTGACCGACGGGTTCGCGTACTCCGACCTGGCGACCCCGCTGCACGACGTTGTGGGTGCCGAAGGCGATCCCGCGCGGGCCGCCGAGAGCCCGACCGTACGGCAGGAGATCCGCCTGTGGACCGCGGCGGTGCTGCGTCAGAAGCCCGAGGAGCCGCTGCAGCCGGTCCCCCTCGGGCAGGTGCACGTCGCGAGCGACGTCGACGTCGCGCAGGCGCTCCGTATGGACACCTATCTCGGCGGGGCAGAGCCCACGGCGATTCCTGTGGGTCTCTACACGTCGGGTACGCTCGAGGCGCCGGTTTACCTGGACGCCGATTTCCTGCTCGGACCGGAAGCGGCGCATTTGAACATCTCCGGCGTGTCGGGGCTCGCCACCAAGACGAGCGCGGCGGAGTTCCTGCTCGGGTCCATCTTCCAGCACTTTCCGACCCACAAGGGGCGGATCGCCGCGGTGTGCTTCAACGTGAAGGGCCCGGACCTGTGCTTCCTCGATCAGCCCGGCGCGCTCGAGGACGAAGACCGCCGTCGCTACGAGCGACTCGCCGTCCGGGCGCAGCCGTTCGAGCGGGTGCGTTATTACGCTCCCTTCAAGGCCGACGGCGTGAACCTGAACACGCTGCGCACGCACCCCGACCTGGTGGGCGACGTGGAGCCGCTCGTTTGGGGTCTGCGCGAGGTGCTCGACTACGCGGAGGTGCTGCTCAACCGCGACGACATCGACGCGAAAGCCGACGCCTTCATCGATTTCCTGTCGGATCGCGTGGTGGACAAGGACTTCGACGACGGGTTCGGCGGGGCGCATCGCGTGGTCACCTTCGCCGATTTGGAGCGGCTGTTCCGGTCGATCTTCGACGGCCTCGAGCTCGGGGGGGGACGCGGCGACACCTGGCGGACCCACCACATCGCGACCATCCGCAAGGTGCGCAACCGCCTGTCGAACATCTCGACCCGCGCCAAGGGCCTGGTGACCGATGACGGCCCGTCGAACGATCTGCCGTGGGGGCGGTTCGAGGACCGCGCCGTCTACGTGGTGGACGTGGCCAACGTCGATCCGCTCGGCCAGGATCTCGTGTTCGCGCGCGTCGTGTCGAAGCTGCGCGAGCACCTGGAGCGTCGGGATCTGGGTGTCGACGCCGTCGTCGTGTTCGTGGACGAGCTGAACAAGTACGCGCCGGCCGACGGGCCCGAGACCTACGTGAAAAAAATGCTGCTCGATATCTCGGAGCGCGGACGGTACCTTGGCCTGGTGCTGTTCGGCGCCGAGCAGTTCCGCTCCCAGGTGCACCGGCGCGTCGTGGGAAACGCGGGTACCATCATGTTCGGGCGCATGGACTCGGACGAGCTCGCGACCCCCGGCTACCAGGTGCTGTCGCCCGCCACCAAGATCAAGCTCGCGACGCTCCCCATCGGGGAGCTGATGGTGCGCCACCCGCATTTCACGCAGCCCATTTTCGTGCGGTTCCCGCGGCCGGCGGTGCTGCGCGGCCGGGACGGCGTGGAGCGGTTCCCGCCCGCGGCGGACCTGCCCTTCGAGGACGCGGTGGTGCGGCAGCTCGTGAAGCTCGACCGGCGGGTGCGACCCAATTTGGTGAAGGATCTCATCGCCGACCGGCGGGAGGAGGACGTACGCCGCGCGCTCGCGTACACTCGCCAGACCCGGCCCCAGGACGCATTCGCCCACTTCAAGAAGCAGCTAGGCGGCCGGGTCGCCGCCGTTCCGGCCGCCGCGCGCGAAACCGTGGCGCCGCTCAACCCGATCTCCGACGACCCGTATTGAGACCGTGAAGCTCGCGCACCTCGCCGATCTGCACCTCGGGTTCCGCCAATACGACCGGCAGACGCCGCGGGGGGGAAATCAGCGCGAGACCGACGTGGCCGAGGCGTTCCGCCGGGTGGTGGACGACCTGCTGTCTCAGCAGCCGGATCTGATCGTCATTGCAGGGGATGTCTTCCACTCGGTCCGGCCCACCAATCCCGCGATTCTGTTCCTGTTCCAGCAGCTGCACCGTCTCCGCACGGGACTGCCCGACTCTCCGATCGTGATGATCGCGGGCAACCATGATACGCCACGGTCCACGGAGACTGGGACCATTCTCCGGTTGTACGAAGCGCTGGGAGTCCACGTCGCCGTAGAGGACGCGCGGTATTTCACGTTCTCAAAACTCGATTGCTCGGTGCTCGCAGTTCCGCACCAAGCGCTCACCCAACCCGAACGCCCCGCACTACGACCGCAGCGGGGGACCACCTTGAACGTGCTCTTGCTCCACGGCCAGTTGCCCGGCGTCGGTGAGCAGCGGGGCACGATGGAGTATGGAGGCGCGACCGTCCAGCTCGAGGATCTCGCCCCGGCTCAGTGGGACTACGTGGCTCTGGGCCATTACCATGTCGCGCGCCAGGTCGAGGCGAATGCGTGGTACTCCGGTAGCGTCGAGTACGTTGCCCCCAATCCCTGGGGCCAGATGGACGACGAGAAAGAGCTCGGGGTGCAGGGGAAGGGGTACCTGCTGGTGCATCTGCCGAGAGCGAGAGTGGAGTTCCGCCCAGTCGGGCTGACGCGCCGGCACGTTGAGCTCCCGTCCGTCGAGGGCAAGGGCCTCACGCCCAAGGAGCTGGACGAACGGATCGCCGCCGCCGTCGCCGGCGCCAAGCCCGCGATCGACGATCAGATCGTGCGGCAGCTGGTGTTCGACGTGTCGCGGGCCACGGCCCGGGACCTGGACCACGCCGCGATCCGCGCCTACAAGGCCCGCGCGCTCCACTTCCAGCTGGATCTGCGGCGGCCCGAAGTCCACCGCGTGGAAACGGCGGGAGCGGGGGGGGGGCGCCACCAGACGCTGCCCGAGACGGTCCAGGAATTTCTCGAGCACCGGCCGCTCGACGCCGACCTGGATCGCGCGGAGTTCGTGCGGCTCGGCGTGGAGTACGTGGCGCGCGTCGGCCGCGACGACGACGGGACGACCTGATGCAGCTGCTGCGGCTCCGCCTCGTGAACTTCCGGCAGCACGCCGATACCGAGCTAGAATTTGGACCCGGGATCACCGGGATCATCGGACCCAACGGCTCAGGCAAGACCACCATCCTCGAAGCGATCGCCTGGGCGCTGTACGGCGTGCAGGCGGTGCGCGGGGATAAGGACTCGATCCGCCGGCTCGGCGCGAAGGGCCGAGCCGGCGTGGAGGTGGACCTCGAGTTCCGGCTCGGCGCCCACGAGTATCGCGTGAAGCGCGGGCTCTCCACCGCGGTGCTCCATCAGGACGGCCAGGTGATCGCGAATTCCCTCAAAGCGGTCACCGACAAGCTCGAGCGCACGCTCGGCATGACCCACGAGGAGTTCTTCAACACCTACTTCACGGGCCAAAAGGAGCTGGCGGTGATGGCGGCGCTCGGCAAAACCGAGCGGGCGGCATTCCTGTCGCGCGTGCTCGGCTACGAGCGCCTGCGGGAGGCCCAGGAGCGCGTGCGCGAAGTCCGCAACGCGGTGGCGGCGGAGGTGAAGGGTCTCGAGGCCGGACTCCCCGACAGCGCCGGGCTCGCCGCGGCACGGCGGGCCGCGGAGCAGCGAGTCGCGGGGGCCCGGACCTCGGCGAAGAGTGTGGAGGCCACCCGCCGCGCCGCGGAGGACGCGCTGGGTCGCGAGGAGCCGCGCTGGAACGAGTGGATGACCCGTCGCGAGCGCACCCTGTCGCTCGACGGCGAGCGGCGCATGGCGGAGCAGGCGGTGGTGTCGGCGCGCCAGGAATTCCAGCGGCTCGACAAGGAGCTGGCGGATGCGCTCGCGGCGCGGGAGCAGCTGCGCCTGCTCGGCGCCGAGCTCGCGCCGGTGGCCCGGCTCAAGAAAGAGGTCGCGGCGCTCGAGCGGCTGCAGCGGGAGACGGACGAGCGGCGCAGGGAAGAGGCGCAGCTCGCCGAGCTGGCCCGCAACGTCCGCATGCTCGAGCGCCGCCTCACCGAGCTCGGTGATGTGGCCGAGGGCCTTGCCCGGGCGGACGCGGCCGCGCGCGAGCTGCACGAGCGGCTGGAGGCGGCGGAGCGCGCCGCGGAGGAGGAGCGGACGGTCTGGGTGCGCGACCGGCAGTACGCCGAGACGAAGCGCACCGAGCTGCTCAAACTGTACGAAGAGGTGAAGGAGCAGCGCGACCAGATCGTGAAGCTCGGGCCGGAGGGAACGTGTCCCACCTGTAAGCGGCCGCTCGGGCCCCAATACGCGGGCGTGCTCGCGCTGCTCGACGCGCAGCTCGAGGTGATCACCGGGGACGGAAAATATTTCCGACAGCGGCTCGAGCAGCTCGCGCAGCCGCCCGCCAAGCTGCTGGACGCAGAGGCCGAGCGAGACCGTGTGCTGGAGGAGAGCCGCGGCGCCAGCGCGCGGGCGGGGGAGCTGCGGGCGCAGCTCGAGGAGCGCGACCGCGCAAGCGCGCAGCTCGAAGGCGCGCGGCGGCGGGCGGGGGACCTGGAGCGCCGGTTGACTGCGCGGCCCTCGGGCTACGATGCGGTGCGACACGACACGGTGCGGGCCGAGCTCGCGAAGCTCGAGCCGGTGGCGCTCGAGGCGGCCGCGCTGGAGGAGCGCTCCCGGCGCGCGGAGCGTCTCGTACACGAGGCGGAGCAGGCCGAGCAGCAGCTGTCGACCGACGAGCGCCGGGTGCGTGACCTCACCGAGGCCGTCCGCGCCGAGGGCTTCTCGGACGCCGGGTACCGCCAGGCGAAGGATCGCTACGATCGGGCCGTCGGAGCGCTGCGCGAGGCCGAGCTCGCGGTGGTCGAAGCCCGCGGCGAGCTGAACCGCGCCGAGGAAGACCTGGCGGAGGCGAAGCGGCGGGAGGCCGAGCGGTCGCAGCGCGAGCGCCAGATTGCCGCGCTCAGAGCGCGCCAGCGTCTCCACAACGAGTTGGACCGCGCCTTCTCGGACCTGCGAGGCGAGCTGAACGCGCGCATGCGTCCCGAGATCGCCGAGCTCGCCTCCGGCTTCCTGGCCGACTTGACCGACGGGCGCTATGACGAGCTCGAGCTCACGGAAGACTATACGCTCACGATCCTCGAGGGCGGTGTTCCGAAGCCGGTCATCTCGGGCGGCGAGGAGGACATCGCGAGCCTCGTGCTGCGGCTCGCCATTTCGCAGATGATCGCGGAGCGGGCGGGCCAGCCGCTGTCGCTCTTGGTGCTCGACGAGATCTTCGGCTCGCTCGACGAGGCGCGCCGCCTGCACGTGGTCGGCCTGCTGCGCCGGTTGGCCGACCGCTTCCCCCAGGTCATCCTCATCACGCACATTGAGCAGGTGCGAGAGGGTCTCGATCGGGTGATCCGCGTGGACTTCGACCCGGCGCGCGGCGCGAGCGTCGTCCGGGACGATACCGCCACACTGGGAGCCGCCGATGCGGGCGTGGCTGCCTGAGCGTCAGGTCTACGGGCCCGAGCCCGCGAGCGAGCGCGACATCGAGGGGCTGAACCGCGTCTTCGCCGACGCGTTCACCGACCGCTACCGCCGCGACGGGCTCGTGGGCGTACGCGTGCCGCACCTCAACCCCCAGGTGTGGCGCTACGCCCTGCTCGACGCCGGCCCGGGCGCCATGCTGTGGCGCGACGAAGCCGGGCACGTCGTCGCCTTCAACATCGCGCACCGCTCGGGCGCGGAAGGGTGGATGGGACCCCTCGCCGTGCGGCCCGACCGCCAGGGGGCGGGAGTGGGGAAGACGATCGTCCGGACCGCGCTCGACTGGCTGCTGGAGCAGAATGTGGTAACGCTGGGCCTCGAAACCATGCCCCGCACCGTGGAGAACATCGGGTTTTACGCGCGGCTCGGATTCTTCCCCGGTCATCTCACGGTGACGCTGACGAACGACATCATCACGCGCGGGCATCGCGCCCCGATGGTAGTGTCGCAGCGCAAAGGTGCGGCCGGTGCCCAGACGCTCGAGGCGGCGCGCCACCTCGTGGCCGCGCTCGCCCCGGGCTACGACTTCACTCGCGAGATCCTGCTCACCGCGGAGCTGGGCCTCGGCGACACGTCGCTCATCGACGGGGAGGACGGGCTCGACGCGCTGGTGCTGTGGCACTCGGCGCCGCTCGCCGAGGGTCGGCCGAAGGATGAAGTGCGCGTGTTGAAGCTCGCCGCGCGGGACCCGGGCAGCTTCGAGGCCGCGATCGCGGCCACCGAGGCTGCGGCGGCGCGCGCCGGCATCCGACGCGTCGCCGTGCGATGCCAGACGCGCTTCGACGATGCTTTCCGCCGGCTCGTGGCGCGCGGTTATCGCGTTCGCTGGACCGATCTGCGGATGACCTACGAGGGCTACCCCGAGGCCCATCCCGCCAGGGGCGTGCTGCTGTCGAACTGGGAGATCTGAGCCGGGGCGGCACTAGCGCAGACAGCCGATGCGGACCTTGGCTATCACCATGTCGTCGAACCAAACGCTCCCTGAGGCCGGGTCGGTGATGTAGTTCTGCGGCCACAGATGGTTCAGCTGAAGCGTCGGGTTGTTCCGGAACTGGATGTCGAGCGGGCCCGGTGCGGTGGACGAGTAGCTGCACTGCGAGCCATCGGCACCCGCGGGGCAGAAGTGGTCTTGCACCCAGTACCCGCTCCCCGCCGTATCGGGAAAACGCTGGATCAGCAGGTCGTTCTTCCACACCTCGAGCACGGCACCGGCGTCCGATGCCATATCGGTGTTCAGCTTGGCGTGGACCTCGAGGCACGCCCACGTGTTGTCAACGGCCATGAAGGCGGCCCGGCTAATGAGGGCGTTCCCCCAGTACGAGCCCGCACAGCCCGAGCAGGTGTGCATCGTCATCCAATAGTTGTAGAAATCGAAGGCCGGATTAGAAGCGCCGTTGCCCCACACCGGCTCTATGGCGAAGGAGACGCGGTCGTTTCCGCTGGGTCTGATTCCCGCCTGCGGGTTCGGCCAGTTGCTCGGGGGGTTGTAGCCGCCGAGCCAGAGACCCGTGTGGTGCCACGGCACGCCGGCCTGGTACTTCACGTACCAGCGCCAGTAGAGCTCGTCTTGTCCGGCGTCGAAGCGCTTGTACAGGTCTGTGGCTTGGCTGGTTGAGTTCCTACCGTCGGACGTGAGCTGCATCGAAACCGCGCCGCAGCTACTCGAAGGCCTGTCGGCGACCAACGCCATCCCCGCAGGGTTCTTGTGATCGTTGTAGCGTGCCGTCACCGCCGACACCGAGCCCTCCTCGAAGTTCTCGGCCCAAACCACAGCTGGATCGCCGGCGATTCCCTGGTCGCAGGGATACCGGTCGGCGAGGTATTGCCCTCCCGAGGGTGGCACCGGTGGTCTGTTCGGTTCCTGGCACGCGGCCAGGAATAGGGCTCCGCACACGAGTCCGCGATGGGCGACGCTGCAGCAGCATGAACGAAGCAGCACGGAGTGCCTCCTAATCTGGGCGCGTGGCTCTCTCGCAATCACTACGTCGCGCTGCACTCCCTGCCGTGACGCCGCTCACCCCGGCCCGGGGCGCGTGCCTGGTGCTCGTCTTCGGTCCGAGAGCTCGTCGCCTATCCGCCAGACCGTTGCACGCCCGCACGCGGCTCGCACGCCCCACTCCGACGGTTCGCCGCCTCCGGTCCGCGTGGTGCTGTCGCGATGGATTCGGAACGAAACTTGCCCCCCCGCCCTCCGGTGCTGCGCTCGTTCAACCGTCACCGAGGGGTAACCATGCAATCAGCCGCGCGCATCGTCGCTCTCGCACTCCTGACCGCACTGGCGGCGTGCGAGACCCTGTCGAACCCAGCGCAGCAGACGCCGGAAACGCGCAACGGTTCGGCGGCCGCTGGCGCCGTGCCCGGGCAGTACATCGTCGTGTTCCAGAACAACGTCGCCGATCCGGCCACAGTGGCGGGCGATCTCGTGAACGCAGTCGGTGGGTCGCTGCTGCGCGTCTACACCAGCGCGCTCAAAGGCTTCGCGGCGCGTCTATCCGCTCCCGCTGCGGCGGCGCTGCAGACCAACCCGCTGGTCGCTTCTGTCGAAGCCGATCAGATAATGAGGGCCGACGTCACCCAGGCCATGGATGCGAACGGCGACCCCTGGGGCCTCGACCGCATCGACCAGAGCGCGCTGCCGCTCTCCCGCACCTACACCTACACGTCGACCGGCGCCGGCGTGCACGCGTACATCATCGACACGGGTATCTGGACGTTGCACCCTGAGTTCGGCGGTCGGGCCAACAACGTCTTCGATGCCTACGGTGCCACGGGCGAAGATTGCAACGGCCACGGCACTCACGTGTCGGGGACGATCGGTGCCGCGACCTACGGCGTGGCGAAAGGAGTCTCGCTGCACGGCGTGCGCGTGCTGAGCTGCGCGGGCCTGGGCCTCAACTCTGACGTGATCGCGGGCGTCGACTGGGTGACGGCGAACCACGTCAATCCGGCGGTCGCCAACATGTCGCTGGGCGGCGGCAAGTCGCCGGCGCTCGACCAGGCGGTCACGAACCTCTGGAACTCGGGCGTGTTCCTCGCGGTCGCGGCCGGGAACGACAATGTCGACGCCTGCACCGAGTCGCCGTCCGGTGCTGCCAGCGTCTTCACCGTCGCGGCGTCGACCAAGACGGACGCGAAGGCATCGTATTCCAATTGGGGCACGTGCGTCGAGCTGTACGCTCCGGGGTCCGCGATCGTGTCGACCTATCTGGCAGGAACCACCATGAGCCTCAGCGGCACGTCCATGGCGACGCCCCATGTAGTCGGGGTCGCGGCACTCTACAAGGCGACCAACGGCGACCAGCCGTCCACCATTGTCGCGAACTGGATGATCACGAACTCGACGGCGAACCTGATTACCGGAAACGTGAGCGGCACGCCAAATCGGCTGCTGTTCAAAGGGACGTTGTAGCGCGGAACTCGGCGCCACGACTGCGAAAACGGGGTCCCGTGTCCGTCGCACGGGACCTTTTGTGCTTGCGCCCCGAACCCGAATCACCAATCATGGAGCGCGCCCCACACCCGAACATTTCCCGTAGGAGAGAGGCGGCTCAATGAACCGGGTTCTGCAGTCGGTCATCACGGTGGGAGTGGTTTCGCTCGCGTGCGTCGCGACGGTCGCGGCTCAGGGGGTCCGCTTCGGTCTGGGCGGTGGGCTGACCGCCCCGATGAGCGACTACAAAAACGTCGACAAGGTCGGCTGGCACGCCACGCTCAACGCGAACTTCGCGATCCCCATGTCTCCCGTCGGCATCCGCGTGGACGGCCTGTACGGCCAAACCAGCCACAAGGATTTCGGCACGACCCCGATTACCGGGAACACGAAGCTCATCGGCGGCATCGCCAATCTCGTGTATAAGATTCCCGTACCTGCGCCGATCGTGAAGCCGTACCTGCTGGCGGGTGGCGGCGTTTACAACGTGAAGATCAAGGCCACGGGCCCAGGGGGGACCATCGACACGTCCGAGACGAAGTTCACGTGGGACTTCGGAGGCGGAGCGTCGTTTGGTGCGGGTCCGGCGAGCTTCTTCGCCGAGATCCGGTACGTGAGCATTCAGGAAAGCGGCGGCGCTACGAAGTTCGTCCCCATCACCGTCGGAGTCATGTTCGGCGGCGGCAAGAGTTCCAAGAAGTAATCTGCAGCGGCACGGCGCGGCGGCGCTGCCTTGGGGCGGCGCCGCCGCTGTCTTTTCGCGCTAGGGCTCTACGACAGAAATTTGGGTGCGCCCACGATAATCCGGCGGGCGCACAACACGGCGGCGGCGGCGTACAGCACCTGTACAGGTCCGCTGCCGTTGTGCTCGCCGAACACCAGGACCCCCCAGAGCAGCAACAGCACGATGGCCGCGACAAGCGTGAGATTCATGTCAATCCCCCCACGGGTTGGCGTGACGATTCCGCGTGACGCAACTGCTTGACGTATCCGGTCCACGCAGTATTGTACTCAGGGGACGGGGAGAGAAATTATTGAGCCAACAGCTCGATCGTGGACCCAGATACTGTGACCGATGTCATGCCCCCGCGTGGGGAAGGCAGACGCCATGGTGAGGGACCAGTCATTACTTTCGGGCTTCAATAATCCTCTCCGTTCCGGTTGTACCGATCGGCCGGGCCGCGTTACAGCGGTACCGGCCGATCGCGTTTCCGGCGGATGATTTCCCAGAAGTAACGCGGCGCGAGCAGGGTCTTCCGTCCCACCCCGAATTCGATCGCGAGAAGCACCATCCAGACCCCGTACGCGACGGCCACGGCTTCACGCAGGTTGGGCTGCAGGAACTGCACCAGCCACAGCACGAACAACACGCTCGCGTCGCGCCAGTCGAACTCCATGTTGGCGAGCACCATCAGCGCCAGCCCGGATTGCAACAGGGTGAGCAGGATTTCCAGCCGCTGGGGTCCGTCGAAGTGGAAATCGAGCCACACCCCGTGATGCCGCAGGCTGGAGTAGCCGTACACCAGCGGGATCATGGCGGCGAGCACCGTCCACTGGTTGATGTTGCTCGACACCATGTTCATGAGCGCCATGGGCGCCTGGGTGACGCGCCGCGCCCAGTAGAACGCCGATACCTTCTCCGGAAACTCGGAAAGAAACGGCGCCACCCATTGCACCAGCACGAACTGGCTCACGCCCACGAGCCCCGCCAGCGCGAGCATCGACTCGAGAAACGGGTGCGCCGTGAAATAGAGCAGCGCGCCTCCGCCGCCGAACAGGGCGGCGATCGCGACGGGGCGGCGCCAGCCCGGTTGGCGGTACGCCCAGCGTGAGACCGCGGGAGCGTCCGCCACGTGGTCGGCGCCATGCGGAGCGTTGCGGAACAGGACCGCGAGATAGGCGACGTATAGGGTCAGCAGCACCACGGCATCGACCCAGCTGAGCTTCTGCTTCAAGAGAATCACGCCGAAGTACAAGAGTGGCGGCACCAGTCCGATGATCTCCACCGCGTGCTCCCGCTCCAGCCGGATGACGGGAAGTAGGAGCGCAGCATGCTGCGCCCCTCGAGCCGCCCTCCTGCGACTGGAGACCGCGAACACGAAGTAGATCATCGGCCATCCCAGCCCGAGCAGCAGGCGAATGGCGCCGGTAAGGTTCGCGATCGCCAGGTGCGCGCGCTCAGGCTCACGCCCGGCGTCCCACGCGATCACGGCTTCGACGGCGAACTCAGGAAGCGTCTGCAGCCAGGCGAGGATCGCGAGCGCGAGACCCTGGGAGATGAGGAATTGGGCGGCTTCCGCACCCCAGGCGACGAGGAAGGCCGACGCGAGAATGCTGGGAAAGGTCCACAGCGCGGACAGCGCGGCGCCTCCCGCCGTGGACAGGAAAGCGAGTAGCTTTAATTTCACGTGCGCCGAAGATAGTCCTGCCCCGGAGGCTCAACAAGCATGGGACGCGACAAGATGAAGTCCGCCTACACCGAGCCGCTGCCCCCGGTGCCCGCGCCCGGCACGCGCACGCCGTTCGAAAATCTCGTGCGCGAGATGCTCGACCAGCTCGGCGAGGACCCGACGCGTGAAGGCCTCCGCCAGACGCCGGCCCGCGTCGAGACGTCGCTCAAGTGGCTCACCCGCGGCTACCACATGTCCGTGGCCGACGTGATCGGCGACGCGCTCTACAGCGAGCGGCACGAGAACCTGGTGTGCGTGCGCGACATCGAGATCTACTCCCTGTGCGAGCACCACCTGCTGCCGTTCTTCGGCCGGGCGCACGTCGCCTACCTGCCCAACGGGCGGCTGGTGGGTCTCTCCAAGATCCCGCGCGTGATCGAAGTGTTCGCCCGCCGGCTGCAGGTGCAGGAGCGGCTCACCGATCAGGTGGCGGACGCGCTCATGGAAGTGCTCGACCCGCGCGGCGTGGGTGTGGTGATCGAGGCGTACCATCTCTGCATGATGATGCGCGGCGTCGAGAAGCA
>Ga0137415_10003469_pt1 | contig 15664 bp, 11 predicted proteins | sample CZODoug3_1_1_16f_FD_183082 | JGI IMG/M metagenome (GOLD analysis project Ga0137415, IMG submission 183082) | Vadose zone soil fungal communities from Angelo Coast Range Reserve, California, USA - CZODoug3_1_1_16fungal (Hybrid Assembly) | ecosystem: Environmental > Terrestrial > Soil > Vadose... | reverse complement strand
TGGCCGAGTTGTACGCGCGACTGGATGCCGAGCGGGTCTGGGTGACGAAGGCGCTGGACTCCGCGCTGTCGGACACCGTGAAGGGCCCGGAAGCCCGCTGGTTGCGCGACGCGGCCGTGGACACCTGGGCGGATCGCAAGCGCCGGCTGCGGGTGGCGGACAGCGGGCTGTGTTTCGGGCGGATCGACACCGAGCGGGACGGGCCGGTGCACGTCGGCCGGATCGGGCTCACTCATGAGCACGACGAATCCCGCGCGCTGCTCACAGATTGGCGTGCACCCATCGCCCGGCCTTTCTATACCGCCACCGGAGCGAATCCGGAGGGCATCTCCCGGCGTCGGCATTTCCGCACCCGGGGGCGCAAGCTGGTCGAATTCCACGACGATTCGTTCACCGGTGACGCGCGCGTGGAGCAGGACAGCTCGGACGCCGCGCTGCTGGCCGCCGTCAGCGCCGCCCGCACCGACGGCATGCGGGACATCGTGGCCACCATCCAGGCCGCCCAGGACGAGGTGATCCGGCTCGGGCAGACCGGGGTGGTGGTCGTCGAGGGCGGCCCCGGCACCGGGAAGACCGCCGTCGCGCTGCACCGGGTGGCCTATCTGCTCTACATGCATCGGGAGCGGATGGCGCGGCGGGGGGTGCTGCTGGTCGGCCCCAATCCGGCGTTCCTGGACTACGTCAGCGGGGTGCTGCCCGCGCTGGGCGAGACCGATGTGGTGTTCACCACCCTCGGTGACCTGCTGCCCGGCGTGCGCACCGCGAAACGGGACTGCCCGGAGACCGCCCGGGTGAAGGGCGGCGAGGCGATGGTGGCGGTGCTGGCGGCGGCCGTGCTCGACCGCCAGGAACTGCCCGGGGAGCCGCTGGAGATCGCGCTGGACGACGTCACGGTATGGCTGGACACCGAGGTGGCCGACGTGGCCAGGGATGCCGCTCGGGCCAGCCGGCTGGTGCACAACCAGGCCAGGGCGGTGTTCGATCACCACGTCATCGAGATGCTGACCACCCGCGCGGTGGCCCAGATCGGCGCCGGCTGGCTGCACCCCGAGCAGCCGGACCAGATGAGCGCCGAGGTGCTCGACGAGTTCGGCGAGCCGGCCGAGGACGACGGTCTGGCCGAGGGGCTGACCACCAACGTGCGCGCCGAGCTGGCCGGCAGCGCGGCGCTGGCCGACGCCCTCGAGCAGCTCTGGCCGATGCTCACCCCGCAGCGGCTGCTCGCCGAGCTGTACAGCTCGCCAGACCGACTGGCCACCGCCGCCGCCGAGTCGATGCCGGAGGCCGATCGGGACGCGCTCTACCGCCGGGTCGGGCACGCCTGGACGGTGTCCGACGTGCCGCTGCTGGACGAAGCGGTGGACATGCTCGGCTCGGACGGCACCGACCTGCCCCCGTTTCTCACCGACGAAGACGAGGAGGAGACCAATCCCGAGGAGCTGGACTACGCCGAGGGCGTGCTGGAGATCCTGGACACCGAGGAGGACCCGGACTCCGAGGTGCTGCGCGCGGTCGACCTGATGGCCGCCGACGCGCTCGCCGAACGGCAGGAGGAGCAGGACCTGCGCGGCCTGGCCGAGCGGGCCGCCGCCGACCGGAACTGGACCTACGGCCACATCGTCGTCGACGAGGCGCAGGAGCTCTCCGAGATGGACTGGCGGTCGCTGATGCGCCGCTGCCCGCCGAAGTCGATGACCATCGTCGGCGACCTGGCCCAGCGCGAGTCGGTGGCCGGCGCGCGGACCTGGGCGGATGCGCTGGACAGGCACGTGCCGGAACGCTGGGCCTACCGCCGGCTGACGGTGAACTACCGCACGCCGGCCGACATCATGGACGTGGCCGCCGCCGTCCTCGCCGAGGTCGACCCCCGGCTGGACCCGCCCACCTCGGTACGGCGGACCGGCGTGCCGCCGTGGGCGCGCGCCGTGCCGGAGGGCGGCCTGGGCAGCGCGGTGCTCGCCGCCGTCGCCGAGCTCGCCGACCAGATCGGGGAGGGCACCGTGGCGGTGATCGCCCCGTCCGGCACGCCGCTGCCCGCCCGGCTGCGCGACCGGCTCGCCGCGGTGGCAGGCCGGCCGGTGTCCGTGCTCACCCCGCACGGCGCCAAGGGGCTGGAGTTCGACGCGGTGGTGCTGTGCGAGCCGGGGCCGCTGCTGGACGGATCCCGGGTCGGCGCGGCCGAGCTGTACGTCGCGCTGACCAGGGCCACCCAGCGCCTCGGCGTGCTGCACAGCAGCCCGCTGCCGACGGCGCTGTCCGGGCTGGTGGCGCGGTCGCCGGTGGCGGTTCCGGTCGCCGGCGGGTAACCCTCGCGACGGTTGGCCGGTCGGGCCGCTCGCCGGCCGGGTCGGGACCGGCCGGGTCGGGGGCGCTAGCCGACCTCGCCCGCCTCGGCGGGCGTCTCCGGCACGGTCAGCCGGATGCCGATGGTGCCGGTCGGGCCGCGGCGCAGCCGGCCACCGAGCATGGCGACCTTGCCGAGCAGCCCGTACCGGGTCGCGATCAGCCGCCGGGCGTTTTCGGAGTCGGCGGCGTCGAGCAGCACCGCGCGCCCGGCCACCTCCGGCCCGGTGGGGGCGCCGCGCACCGTGCAGGGCGCGAGCCGGACCGCGCCGTCCCGTCGGATGCGCTTGATCTTCCCGGCGTCGGCGGCGGACCAGACCACCAGGCTGTCCCCGTCCTGAGCCGCCCACACCGGAGTCGGTACCGCGCGGCCGTCCTTCCGGAAGGTGGTCACCAGGAGGTATGTACCGGCGGCCAGCCGGGCGATCTCATCCACCCCGGCACTCTAGAGCGCGCGGCACACATCGTCGTGCCTCGGCACACAGGTTGGGACCTGTGTGCCGAGGCACGAGCCTGTGTGCGGTGCTCGGCGAGGTGACGCTTAGGCTGGGATTGTGGCGGTTGCGGTACGTGTGATTCCCTGCCTGGACGTGGACGGCGGCCGGGTGGTGAAGGGAGTCAACTTTACCGACCTGGTCGACGCGGGCGACCCGGTCGAGATGGCCCGCGTCTACGACACCGAGGGCGCCGACGAGCTGACCTTCCTGGACGTCACGGCGTCCTCGGGGGAGCGGGCCACCATGATGGACGTGGTCCGCCGCACCGCCGAGCAGGTCTTCATCCCGCTCACCGTGGGTGGCGGCATCCGGTCCACCGAGGACGTGGACCGGATGCTCCGCGCGGGCGCGGACAAGGTGAGTATCAACACCGCCGCGATCGCCCGCCCCGAGCTGCTGGGTGAGGCGAGCCGGCGGTTCGGGGCGCAGTGCATCGTGCTCTCGGTGGATGCCCGGCGGGTGCCCGAGGGCGGCGCGCCCACCCCGTCCGGCTGGGAGGTCACCACGCACGGCGGCCGCCGGGGCACCGGCATCGACGCCGTCGAATGGGCCGAGCGGGGGCAGCGGCTGGGCGTGGGGGAGATCCTGCTCAACTCGATGGACGCGGACGGCACCCGGGCCGGCTTCGACCTCACGATGATCGTGGCGGTGCGCGCTGTGGTGGACGTCCCGGTGATCGCCAGTGGCGGCGCCGGGGACCTGGCGCATTTCGCCCCGGCGGTTCGCGCCGGCGCGAACGCCGTGCTGGCGGCCAGCGTGTTCCACTTCGGGCAGCTGCGGATCGGCGAGGTCAAGGACGCGCTGCGGGCCGACGGAGTGGAAGTCCGGTGAACCGGTTGGCGGCGCTGGGCCGGGAGCGGCTGGCCGCCGCCGCACTGGTTGTCGGTGCGGTGGCGTTCGCCGCCACCGGCCTGGCGCGGCTGATCGGCGAGCACGACCTCGGCGTGCTCACGCTGCCCCTGGCACTGCTGGCGGCCGACCTGTTCATCGCCGGCGCGCTGGTCACCCGGTGGTACACGATCCGCCCGGTGGCGCAGGGGCTGGCCATCTTCGGCGCCCTGGTGCACGCTCTGGTGCTGCTGCGCAGCGGGCCGTGGTGGATCCGAGGCTGGTCCGGGCTGCTCACCGCCGCGCACGTTTACGCGCTCGCGCTGTTCTTCGCGATGAGCGCCCAGGAGTACTCCGAGGACGACGAGGACGGGTACGACGACGAGCCGGAACGCTGGGCCGAGCCCGACCAGCCGGCCGCGCCGACCGAGCAGCCGACCGAGCAGCCGGCCGAGCAGCCGGCCGAGTTGGCGCCCGAGCAGCCGCCCGAGACCCCGGCCGAGGTGGCCGACGAGACCCCAGCGGATCAGCCCGCGCCGATCGACCGGCCGGCCGAGGTGGCCGCGGTCGACGAGAACCCGGCCGAGGTGGCCCACGAGAACCCGGCCGATGAGATCCCGACCGACCAGTCGCCCGACGAGACCCCGGCCGACGACGGGGGCGCAGATGCCCCGAAACCGGCGACGGTGGGCCGATCCGGTCCACCGCACGGCCAGGAGTGACCGCACAGCCAGGAGTGACCGCACGGCACGGAGTTACCGGACAGCAGGGAGTGAGTGGCGTGAGTCTGAACCCCGAGATCGCGGCGCGGCTCAAGCGCAACCAGGACGGCCTGGTATGTGCGGTGGCCCAGCAGCACGGTACCGGCGAGGTGCTCATGGTGGCGTGGATGAACGACGAGGCACTGGAGCGGACGCTGAGCACCCGGGAGGGTACGTACTTCTCCCGGAGCCGGCAGCGTCTATGGGTGAAGGGGGAGACCTCCGGGCACACCCAGCGGGTACACGAGGTGCGGCTGGACTGCGACGGTGACACCGTGCTGTTGGTCGTGGACCAGCAGGGCGCGGCCTGCCACACCGGCGACCACACCTGTTTCGACGCCGATCTGCTGCTGTCCGACGGGGACGTCGCCCCGGTCGGAGCGGACGCCGCACAAGCCTGACACCTACCGACAGCACGGCCACCGGTGCCTGGTTGGTCGGGTGTGGGGTACAGGCTTGCGCGTCATGATCAATGTAACGCCAGGCCGGTGAAATCCATGATCAAAGCCGACTCCTGTCCCACTCGATGACAGCGCGGTAGTTCGGGGGGTCGCGGAAATCCGGTACGGAGGTGCGGGGTGCGGTCTGGAAATCCGGTTGGCGGCGGGCCCCCGGATTGAGTTGGCCGCGAAGGGAGTGCAGCGGTCTCGCGGTACGGGCGCGGCGAAGCCGGCCCGCACGGCTCTAGAGCGGCTCGGTGAGGTAGCGCTGCAGGTTGGGGCCGATGGTTGCGGCCAGGGTGGCGGCGTCGGTGGAGGCCAGCGGCTCGAGCTTGATCACGTAGCGGGCCATGCCGAGGCCGACCATCTGCGAGCCGCACAGCGTGGCGCGTAACTGCGGCCGGTCCGGGCCGACGACGTCGGCCAGCCGGCCGAACACCATCTCGGTGACGAATTCCCGCATCATCCGGGCGGCCTGCTCATGGCTGGCCACGCTGCGCAGCAGCGCCGCGAACGCGCCGCCGCCGTTGACGTCCCAAACGGACAGGAAGGTGCGCACGATCCGTTCCCCGAGTTCGTCGCGCGCGCCGTCCAGGATTCGGGCGATCACCGCCTCCGGGTTGATCGGCAGGTCCATGGCGGCGACGAACAGCCCCTCCTTGCCGCCGAACCAGTGGTTGACCATGGCGGCGTCCACGCCGGCCGCGGTGGCGATGGAGCGCACCCGGGCGCCCTGGTAGCCCTGCGCCGAGAACTCCGCCCGCGCGGCGCCCAACAGCGCATCCTTGGTGTCCTGCCCGGCCGGGCGGCGACCGCGCCGGCGTGCGCCCCGCGCGGCGAGTGCCGCGGTTGGCCGTTCGGAAGGCTGTGGGCTCACCCCGCCATCCTGACATCCGAGGCGCGTGCCCGCTCGTAACGGCGGGCGGCACAATGTGAGACATGATTGGCATCACGGGCGCGGTCGTGGGGGCCGCATGACCGCGAGTTCGGTACACACCGGTACCGGCGAGCTGGGTGCGGTGACACCCTCTCGGGAGGAGTTCCGCGAGCTGGCGCACGGGCATCGGGTGATCCCGGTGGCCCGGCGGCTGCTCGCCGACGACGAGACACCGGTTGGGCTCTACCGCAAGCTCGCCGCCGACCGGGCCGGCACGTTCCTGCTGGAGTCCGCTGAGAACGGGCGCTCCTGGTCGCGGTGGTCGTTCGTCGGAGCGCACTGCGCGGCCACCCTGACCGAGGTGGGCGGGGAGGCCACCTGGCTGGGCACGCCCCCGGTCGGGCTGGAGTCCGAGGGTGACCCGCTGGTGGCGCTGCGGCACGCGGTCGAGGAGTTGCGCACCGAGCCGTTCGCCGGGCTGCCGCCGCTGACCGGTGGCATGGTCGGATACCTCGGATACGACGTGGTGCGCCGGCTGGAGCGGCTGCCGAACCTGGCCGAGGACGACCTGAAGCTGCCCGAGCTGGTCATGCTGCTGGCCACCGACCTCGCCGCGCTGGACCACCACGAGGGCACCGTCACGCTCCTCGCGAACGCGGTGAACTGGGACAACAGCCCGGACCGGGTGGACGCGGCGTACGACGACGCGGTGGCCCGGCTGGACCGGATGACCGCCCAGCTCGGCGCCTCAGCGCCTTCTACGGTGGCGGTCTACCGGCCGGCGCAGCCGAGCTTCGTGCGGCGCCGCAGCCTGGAGGAGCACTGCGCGGCGGTGCTCGCGGCCAAGGAGGAGATCCTGGCCGGGGAGGCGTTCCAGGTGGTGGTCTCCCAGCGGTTCGAGGCGGAGATCACGGTGGACTCGCTGGAGGTCTACCGGGTGCTGCGAGCTACCAACCCGAGCCCGTACATGTACCTGCTGCGGCTGGCGGACGCGGCCGGACAGCGGTTCGACATCGTCGGCTCCAGCCCGGAGGCGCTGGTCACCGTGCGGGACGGGCAGGCCACCACGCACCCGATCGCGGGCACCCGGTGGCGCGGGGAGACGGAGGAGGAGGACATCCTCCTGGAGAAGGACCTGCGCTCCGACGAGAAGGAGCGCGCCGAGCACGTCATGCTGGTTGACCTGGGGCGCAACGACCTGGGCCGGGTGTGCGAGCCGGGCACGGTGAAGGTGCACAACTTCTTCCAGGTGGAGCGCTACAGCCACGTGATGCACCTGGTGTCCACGGTGACCGGGCGGTTGGCGGCCGGGCGCAACGCGTTCGACGCGGTAACCGCCTGCTTCCCGGCCGGCACGCTGTCCGGAGCGCCCAAACCCCGGGCGATGGAGATCATCGAGGAGCTGGAGCCCACCCGGCGCGGCCTGTACGGCGGCATCGTCGGGTACCTGGACTTCGCCGGCAACGCGGACACCGCGATCGCCATCCGCACCGCGCTGATCCGGGACGGTACTGCCTACGTGCAGGCCGGCGGCGGCATCGTGGCCGACTCGGATCCGGTCGCGGAGGACACCGAGAGCCTGAACAAGGCGCGCGCGGTGCTGTCCGCGATAGCGACCGCGGCGACGCTTGCCCAGCCGCGCATCGACCCGTTGGCGAGGCTTGCCGAGCCGCGCGTCGACACCGCGGCGACGCCTGCCCAGCCGCGCATCGATACGGCGCTGTCTGGGCCGCCCGGTGGCGCGGCAGGTTCGTGACCGCGGGGCGACGGCTGGCCGTCACACTGCTGGCGCTGGCGGTGTCGGCGTTCGGGCTGTGGCTGGCGACGCGGCTGGTGTGGCTGCGGACGGACTTCCTGAGCCCGCTGCGCGGGGCGCTGACCGTCGACTCCACCGGGGCCGACGTGCGCCCCGAACTGGGTGCGATCGCGCTGGTCGCGGTGGCTGCCGGGGCGGCCGTGGTGGCGACCTCGGGCTGGCCGCGGCGGCTGGTCGGCGGGTTGGTGGCGGCGGCCGGAGGGTGGGCGGTGTGGCTGGCCTCGGTATGGCCGCTCACCCCGCCGGCACCGGGCCGAGATGCCGGCGCGACCGGCAACCTGGCGGCCGTCCCGGCCCACCCGCCGACGGACGCGGTGGTGGTCGGGCTGCCGGTGCGGACCGCCGCCCCCCTGCTCGCCGTGGCCGCCGGCGTGCTGCTCGTGGTGGCCGCGATCGGGCTGGTGTACTGGGCGAATGCCATGCCGAGGCTGGGTGCCCGCTACGCCGCGCCGGGCACCGATCGGCGGACGCCGGACCGCGACAGCCAGTGGTGGAACGCGCTGGATGCCGGGGAGGACCCCACCCTGACGAGTCCGCCCGGCGACCCAGGAGCCTCCCGCTGATTGCGCGCAGTTAGCATTCTCTCCAACGCCAAGTTGAGCCCGCCTCGCCAGCAACATCCACGACTGCCGGCCAGTGGGTCGGTCCCGAGAGGGGGGATCGCCTCCGTGACTGAGCGGAGCACGCGAGCCATCCGCGTCGGCACGACCGTCGGCACGGTGACCCGCCAGTGAGTGTTCTGGAGTCGATTCTGGAGGGCGTGCGCGCGGACGTGGCGCGGCGCCAGTCCGTGGTCAGCTTCGAGCAGGTGAAGAAGGCCTCGGTGGCCGCCGCGGCGCCGAAGGACGCGATGGCGGTGCTGTACAAGCCGGGCATCGGGGTGATCGCGGAGGTGAAGCGGGCCAGCCCGGCCAAGGGGCAGCTCGCCGAGATCCCCGACCCGGCGGAGCTGGCCAGCCAGTACGCGGCCGGTGGTGCCCGGGTGATCAGCGTGCTCACCGAGCAGCGCCGGTTCAACGGCTCGCTGGCCGACCTGGTCGCGGTGCGGGCCGCGGTGGACCTACCGGTGCTGTACAAGGACTTCGTGGTCGGCACCTACCAGGTGCACGAGGCTCGCGCCGCCGGCGCCGACCTGGTGCTGCTGACCGTCGCGGCGCTGGAGCAGAACGTCCTGGTGTCGCTGCTGGACCGGGTCGAGTCGCTCGGCATGACCGCGTTGGTCGAGGTGCACAACGAGGAGGAGGCGGACCGCGCGCTGGAGGCCGGCGCCTCGTTGATCGGGGTGAACGCGCGCAACCCGCACACCCTCGAGGTGGACCGCTCGGTGTTCGCCCGGCTGGCCCCAGGCCTGCCCAGCGATGTGCTGCGGGTGGCCGAGTCGGGCGTGCGCGGGCCGGGCGACCTGCTCACCTACGCCGGCTACGGCGCGGATGCCGTGCTGGTCGGGGAGGGCCTGGTGACCAGTGGGGACCCGCGGTTGGCGGTCACCAAGCTGGTTGCGGCGGGCTTCCACCCGTCCTGCTCCCGGGCGGTGCGATGACCCCGTCGGAGGTGGTGACCGCCACCGCGAGCAGCGGGATCGCCACCCCGAGCGGGCATGAGCCGGACGAGGGCGGGCACTTCGGGCGGTTCGGTGGCCGGTTCGTGCCGGAGGCCCTGATCGCCGCGCTGGACGAGTTGACCGTGTTCTACGAGAAGGCGCGGGTGGACCCGGAGTTCCTGGCCGAGCTGGACCGGTTGCAGCACGACTACGCCGGCCGGCCCTCGCCGCTGACCGATGCGTCGAAGCTGGGTGAGCACGCTGGCGGCGCCCGCTTGTTGCTCAAGCGGGAGGACTTGAACCACACCGGCTCGCACAAGATCAATAACGTGTTGGGTCAGGCGTTGTTGACCAAGCGGATGGGCAAGACCCGGGTGATCGCGGAGACCGGGGCGGGCCAGCACGGGGTGGCCACCGCGACGGCGGCGGCGCTGTTGGACCTGGACTGCGTGATCTACATGGGTGAGGTGGACACCGAGCGCCAGGCGCTCAACGTGGCCCGGATGAAGCTGCTGGGTGCCGAGGTCGTCCCGGTCACCACCGGCTCGCGCACCCTCAAGGACGCGATCAACGAGGCGCTGCGCGACTGGGTGTCCCAGGTGGAGACCACGCACTACCTGCTGGGCACGGTCGCCGGGCCGCACCCGTTCCCGACCATGGTGCGGGACTTCCACCGGGTGATCGGCCTGGAGGCGCGGGAACAGGTGCTGGCCCGGTGCGGGCGGTTGCCGTCGGCGGTGGCGGCATGTGTGGGCGGGGGGTCGAACGCGATCGGGATCTTCCACGCGTTCCTGGATGATCCCGGGGTGCGGTTGGTGGGGTTCGAGCCCGGCGGGGACGGGGTGGAGACCGGCCGGCACGGTGCCACGCTCAGCGAAGGTTCTCCCGGGGCGTTGCACGGGGCGATGTCGTACCTGCTGCAGGACGCCGATGGGCAGACGTTGGAGTCACACTCGATCTCGGCGGGGTTGGACTACCCGGGGGTCGGCCCGGAGCACGCGCTGCTCAAGGACATCGGTCGGGCGGAGTACCGGCCGGTGACCGATGCCGAGGCGATGGACGCCTTCGCGCTGTTGGCCCGCACCGAGGGGATCATCCCGGCGATCGAGTCGGCGCACGCGGTGGCCGGCGCGCTGACTCTGGGCCGCGAGTTGGGCCCGGACGCGGTGATCCTGATCAACCTGTCCGGCCGGGGCGACAAGGATGTGGACACCGCCGCGAAGTGGTTCAACCTGCTCGAGGACGGCACCGGGGGCGGGGATCGCGGTGAGTGAGCTGTGAGTGAGCTGGACGTGCTGTTCGCCGCGACCCGGGCGGAGCACCGCGCGGCGCTGGTGGGCTACCTGCCGGCGGGCTACCCGACGGTGGACGACTCGGCGCGGCTGTTGAGCGCGGTGCTGGACGCGGGCGCCGACCTGGTGGAGGTGGGCCTGCCGTACTCCGACCCGGTGTTGGACGGGCCGACGATCCAGGCCGCCGCGGAGACGGCGCTGCGTGGCGGCACCCGGATCCGGGACGTGTTCTCGGTGGTGGAGCGGGTGGCTTCGGCGGGTGGTCGCGCGGTGGTGATGACGTACTTCAACCCGGTGTTCCGTTACGGGGTGGCGGCGTTCGCCCGTGATCTGGCGGCGGCCGGTGGGTTGGGGCTGATCACTCCGGATCTGATCCCGGACGAGGCGGACGAGTGGTTGGCCGCGTCGGAGGTTTACGGGTTGGATCGGATCTTCCTGGTGGCACCGTCGTCGACGGAGGAGCGGATCGCCCGTACGGCGGCAGCCAGCAGCGGGTTCCTGTACGCGGCGTCGGTGATGGGGGTGACCGGGGCACGGGACGCGCTCGGGCCGGCGGCGGCCGAGTTGGTGGCGCGCGCCCGTCCGCACACCGGGTTGCCGATCGGGGTCGGGCTGGGGGTGCGGTCGGGGGAGCAGGCCGCGGCGGTGGCCCGGTTCGCCGACGCGGTGATCGTGGGATCCGCCCTGGTCAGCGCCGCCGGCCGAAGCGAGGCGGAGCTGCGGGCGCTCACCAGGGAGCTCGCCGGCGGAGTCCGGGCACCCTCCACCCAGCCGGCCTGACCCGTCGATATCGGCGGCCAGTACGGTGGCACCGTGCTGTCCGTGCTGACCACTGGGTTCCTGGCCAACATCCCGAGCCCTGACCGCGGGGTCTGGTACCTCGGCCCGATCCCGATCCGCGCCTACGCGCTGTGCATCATCGCCGGCATCGTGGTGGCGGTGACCTGGGGCGAGAAGCGGTTGGTGGCCCGGGGCGGGCAGCCCGGCACGGTGACCGACGTTGCGGTGTTCGCCGTCCCGTTCGGGTTGCTCGGCGGCCGGCTCTACCACGTACTCACCGACTGGGAGACCTACTTCGGTCCCGGCGGCCACCCGATCGACGCGCTCAAGATCTGGCAGGGCGGGCTGGGCATCTGGGGTGCCGTCGCCCTGGGTGGCGTCGGCGCGTGGATCGGCTGCCGGCGGCGCGGTGTCGCACTGCCGTTGTTCGCCGACGCGGTCGCACCGACCATCGTGACCGCGCAGGCCATCGGCCGGCTGGGCAACTACTTCAACCAGGAGCTCTACGGCGGGCCGACCACCCTGCCCTGGGGCCTGGAGATCTACGCCAGGGTGGTGCCCGGTACCTCCATCCCGGACCCGCTGGGCGGCGTCGCGGTGGACAGCACCCCGATCGCGGTGGTGGCGCCCACGTTCCTCTACGAGCTGGTCTGGGACCTGCTGGTGGCCGGCGTGGTGGTGTGGGCGGACCGGAGGTTCCGGCTCGGGCACGGGCGGGCGTTCGCGGTCTACGTGGCCGGGTACACCCTCGGCCGGTTCTTCATCGAGCAGATGCGCTCCGACCCGGCGACCCGGGTTTTCGGCGACATCCGGATCAACGTGGTGGTGTCCACGCTGGTGTTCCTCGGCGCGATCGCCTATCTGGTGGTGGTCCGCGCACCCCGGGAGGCACTGGCCGCGTCCGGCGCCCCGAAGGCCGGTGGCTCGAGCACCGACGCCCCGAAGGCCGACGCCCCGAGCACCGGTGCCCCGAGCACCGACGCACTGAAGCCCGGTGCCTCGAGCACCGACGCACTGAAGCCCGGTGCGTCGAGCACCGACGCCTCGAAGGCCGATCCGGCCCCGGTGGCCTCCGGTGGCGGCGGCGACCCGGCCCCCGCCGAGCCGGGCACGGAGAACTCCAGGTCACGGCCGGAGCCCGGGGAGAACTGACCGACAAACGACATTCCTCCCCCCGGACAAATCGGGGCCGCTGTCGTATCGTTGGCGCGGGTCGCATCTCGTTGTGGCGATCGGTCCATGGCGGGTACTCGTTCGACCGCGGGGGTTGCGCGAGACGGGTGCAGAGGTTCGGTCCAGCGGTCGTCGGCGTTGATTTCGCGCCGGCGAAGCCTGTGCCTGCCTGTTTCCAGCCTGTTACAGTCTCGGAAATCCGCGGGCCATCGACGTCCCGACATGCCAGCACCAGCGTCGAGGGAGGTACCCGCGGTGATTTTCTCTACCCAACCGCGCCCGCAGGGTCTGTACAACCCCGCTGCCGAACACGATGCATGTGGCGTCGCCATGGTTGCCGACTCACATGGTCGAAAGAGCCATTCGATCGTCGTGGACGCGCTCACCGCACTGGCCAACCTGGAGCACCGGGGTGCCGCCGGCGCCGAGCCGACCAGCGGTGACGGCGCCGGGATCCTGGTGCAGGTACCCGATGCGCTGCTGCGCGCGGAGGTCGACTTCGCGCTGCCCGAGCCGGACGCGGACGGCAGCCTCGGTTACGCCGTCGGGCTGGCCTTCCTGCCGGTGGAGGACGACCAGCGGGCCAAGGCGGTAGAGCTCGTCGAGCGCATCGCCGCCGAGGAGCAACTGCGCGTTCTGGGTTGGCGGGATGTCGTGGTGCACCCGGACGAGGCCGACGTAGGGCCGTCCGCGCAGTCCTGCATGCCCCGGTTCGCCCAGCTGTTCGTGGCGGCCGCGACCGCATCGACCGGCTCGGCCGGGGAGACTCGGAACACCTCGGTGACCGGCATCGCGCTGGACCGGCTGGCCTTCTGCCTGCGCAAGCGCGCCGAGCGGGACACCGCCGCGCTGGGCTGCGGCACCTACTTCGCCTCGCTGTCCTCCCGCACCCTGGTCTACAAGGGCATGCTGACCACCCACCAGCTGCCGGCGTTCTTCGCCGACCTGACCGACGAGCGGTTGGAGAGCGCGATCGCGCTGGTGCACAGCCGGTTCTCCACCAACACCTTCCCGTCCTGGCCGCTGGCGCACCCGTTCCGCTACGTGGCGCACAACGGCGAGATCAACACCATCCGGGGCAACCGGAACCGGATGCGGGCCCGCGAGGCGCTGCTGGGCAGCGACCTGATCCCGGGCGACATGGACCGGCTGTACCCGATCTGTACCGAGGGCGCGTCCGACTCCGCCTCTTTCGACGAGGTGCTGGAGTTGCTGCACCTCGGCGGACGCGCCCTGCCCCACGCGGTGCTGATGATGATCCCGGAGGCGTGGGAGAACCACACCGAGATGGACCCCGCCCGCAAGGCGTTCTACAAGTTTCACGCCAGCCTGATGGAGGCCTGGGACGGCCCGGCCTGCGTGACGTTCACCGACGGCACCCTGGTCGGCGCGGTGCTGGACCGCAACGGGCTGCGCCCGGCCCGCTGGTGGCAGCTGGCCGACGGCCGGGTCGTACTGTCCAGCGAGTCCGGCGTGCTGGACGTGCCGCCGGGCCAGGTGGTGGCCAAGGGGAGGCTGCGCCCGGGCCGGATGTTCCTGGTGGACACCGCCGCCGGCCGGATCGTGGGCGACGACGAGATCAAGTCCGCACTGGCCAAGGAGCTGCCCTACGACGAGTGGCTGCACGCCGGGCTGCTCGAGCTGTCCGGCCTGCCGCCCCGCGAGCACGTCGTGCAGACCCACGAGTCGGTGCTGCGCCGCCAGCTCACCTTCGGCTACACCGAGGAGGAGCTGCGCATCCTGCTCGGCCCGATGGCCACCTCGGCCGCCGAGCCGATCGGCTCGATGGGCACGGACACCCCGGTGGCCGCGCTGTCCCAGCGGCCCCGGCTGCTCTACGACTACTTCGCCCAGCTGTTCGCGCAGGTCACCAACCCGCCGCTGGACGCGATCCGGGAGGAGATCGTCACCTGCGTGGCCCGGGTGATGGGCCCGGAGCAGAACCTGCTGCAGCCCAAGGCGGCGTCCTGCCGGCACCTGCGGCTGAACTACCCGGTGATCGACAACGACGAGCTGGCCAAGATCCTGCACGTCAACGACGACGGCAACCTGCCGGGGTTCGCCGCCGCGGTGATCAGCGGCCTGTACGAGGTGGACGGCGGCGATCCGGCGCTGTCCACCGCGCTGGACCGGGTGCGGCGGGAGGCTTCGGAGGCCATCGCCGAGGGGGCCAGGATCCTGGTGCTGTCCGACCGGGACTCCGACCACCGGATGGCGCCGATCCCGTCGCTGATGCTCACCTCGGCGGTGCACCACCACCTGGTGCGCCAGCGCGAGCGCACCCGGGTGGCGTTGGTGGTGGAGAGCGGCGACTGCCGCGAGGTGCACCACGTGGCCCTGCTGCTCGGCTTCGGCGCAGCCGCGGTCAACCCCTACCTGGCGTTCGAGACCATCGAGGACATGATCCGGATCGGCGACATCACCGGGATCGGCCCGGCCACCGCCGTCCGCAACTATGTGAAGGCCCTGGTCAAGGGCGTGCTCAAGGTGATGTCCAAGATGGGCATCTCCACCGTGGGCGCGTACACCGCCGCCCAGGCGTTCGAGGCCATCGGGCTGTCCCGTGAGCTGGTCGACGAGTACTTCACCGGCACCGCCTCGCAGCTGGGCGGGGTCGGGCTGGATGTGCTCGCCAAGGAGGTGGCCGCCCGGCACCGGCGCGCCTACCCGGAGAACCCGACCGACCGGGTACACCGCCGCCTCGACGTGGGCGGCGAGTACGCCTACCGCCGCGAGGGCGAGCTGCATCTGTTCACCCCGGAGACGGTGTTCCTGCTGCAGCACGCCACCAAGACCGGGCAGCGGGACGTGTTCCGCGAGTACACGGCCGAATGCGACCGGCTGGCCGCCCAGGGTGGTGCGCTGCGCGGGTTGTTCGAGTTGCGCACCGGGGTCCGCCCCGCGGTGCCGCTGTCCGAGGTAGAACCGGTGGAGGCGGTCATCAGTCGGTTCAACACCGGCGCGATGTCCTACGGCTCGATCTCCGCCGAGGCGCACGAGACGCTGGCCATTGCGATGAACAACCTGGGTGCCCGGTCCAATACCGGCGAGGGCGGCGAGGACATCGATCGGCTCTACGACCCCAGGCGGCGCAGCGCGATCAAACAGGTCGCCTCCGGCCGGTTCGGCGTGACCAGCGAGTACCTGGTGAACGCCCGGGACATCCAGATCAAGATGGCGCAGGGCGCCAAGCCGGGTGAGGGCGGCCAGCTGCCGCCGAACAAGGTCTGGCCGTGGATCGCCCGCACGCGGCACTCCACCCCCGGGGTGGGGCTGATCTCGCCGCCGCCGCACCACGACATCTACTCCATCGAGGA
>Ga0137415_10003466_pt1 | contig 15671 bp, 15 predicted proteins | sample CZODoug3_1_1_16f_FD_183082 | JGI IMG/M metagenome (GOLD analysis project Ga0137415, IMG submission 183082) | Vadose zone soil fungal communities from Angelo Coast Range Reserve, California, USA - CZODoug3_1_1_16fungal (Hybrid Assembly) | ecosystem: Environmental > Terrestrial > Soil > Vadose... | reverse complement strand
CAAGCCGGGCATCACCTCGCCGGAGCAGCTCAAGGGGCAGACGATCGCCACCCCACAGCTGGCCAACACCCAGGACGTGGCACTGAAGAAGTGGCTGAAGGGCCACAACCTGGCGATCGGCGGCGGCCCGGACGCGGTCACCGTGCAGAACCTGGCCAACCCCCGCACGCTCGACCTGTTCAAGAGCGGCCAGGTCGCCGGCGGCTGGCTGCCCGAGCCGTGGAGCTCCCAGCTGGTGGCCGCCGGCGCGACCGCCCTGGTGGACGAGAAGACGCTGTGGCCCGGCGGCCAGTTCCCCACCACCGTGCTGATCGTGCGCACCGACTTCCTCAAGCAGCACCCGGACACGGTGGCGGCGCTGCTGCGCGGTGAGCAGCAGGCCATCGACTTCGCCGCCGCGAGCCCGGCCGAGGCCAAGACCGTGACCAACGCCGCGATCCAGCGGCTGACCGGCGCCACGCTGAGCCCGCCGGTGCTGGACCGGGCGTTCTCCGAGCTCAGCTTCGGGCTCGACCCGCTGGCCGCCACCTTCCCGCAGCTCGCGCAGGACAGCGTGACCGCGGGCGTGGCACCCACCGCGACCAACCTGACCGGCTTCCTGGACCTGACCGAGCTCAACAAGGTGCTCCAGGCGGCGGGCAAGCCGGCGGTAGACCCCGCCGGCCTCGACAAGGCGCAGAGGTGATCCGAGCATGACGGTGACCATCGGGCAGCCGACCGAGCGGCGCACGCCGGCCGGGCCGGGCCCCGCCGCGGTGCGCCTCGCCGGGGTCAGCAAGACCTTCGGCACGGGCGCGGCGGCGGTCACGGCGCTGCGCGACGTCTCGCTGGACGTGCGGCCCGGCGAGTTCGTCTGCCTGCTCGGCGCGTCCGGCTGCGGCAAGTCCACGCTGCTCAACCTGGTGGCCGGGCTGGACCGGCCGACCGGTGGCGAGCTCACACTGAACACCACCCGGCCCTCGTTCATGTTCCAGGAGCCGGCGCTGCTGCCCTGGTTGGACGCCGGGCGCAACGTCGAGCTGCCGCTGCGGCTCAACGGGGTGGCCCGGGGCGCCCGCCGGGACCGGGCCCGCGAGCTGCTGGAGCTGGTCCGGCTGGACGGGCAGGCCCGCAAGCGCCCGCACGAGCTGTCCGGTGGCATGCGCCAGCGGGTCGCCCTGGCCCGCGCGCTCGCGGCGACCACCCAGCCCGGCGACCCGGACGCCACCGGCCTGCTGCTGATGGACGAGCCGTTCGCCGCGCTGGACGCGATCACCCGGGACGTGCTGCAGGGCGAACTGCTGCGGGTCTGGCAGGCCACTGGCACCACCGTGCTGTTCGTCACCCACGACGTGCGGGAGGCGCTGCGGCTGGCCCAGCGGGTCGTGCTGCTGTCCTCGCGCCCGGGCACCGTGGCCGGCGAGTGGGACGTCGAGCACTCCACAACCGACCTGTACGACGAGATCACCGCCAGCCTGCGAGAGGTCATCACCCGCCATGCCGCATGACCTGACCAAGGTCGGCTCGGCACAGACCCCGGCGGCCTCGGCACAACCGGGCGGGCCCGGCTCAGGGCAGCCGGCCGGGGCCGGACCGGGGCACCCGGCCGGGGCCGGTCCGGTGGACGACTCCGCCGCTGCCCTGGCCGGACTGGACGCGCTGGACACGCCGACGGTGCAGCGCGCGCCGCGCTGGCGCCGGGCGGTGGCTGTCGGGGTGCCGCCGCTGGTGGCGCTGGCGTTGTTCCTGGCCGTCTGGCAGGGCCTGTGGGCGGCGGCGTTCTGGCCGGAGTTCAAGCTGCCTGCGCCGGTCTCGGTGTGGCACGAGTTCACCGTGGTGGTGGCGAACGGCGAGGTCTGGTCGATCCTCTGGACGTCGATCAGCCGGGCGTTCCTCGGCTTCCTAATCGCGCTGGTCATCGCCACGCCACTCGGCCTGCTGGTGGCCAAGGTGGCGGTGGTGCGGGCGGCGGTCGGGCCGCTGCTGTCCGGGCTGCAGAGCCTGCCCTCGGTGGCCTGGGTGCCGGCCGCGGTGCTCTGGTTCGGGCTGACCAACTCGACCATCTACTTCGTGGTGCTGCTCGGCTCCATCCCGTCCATCGCGAACGGGCTGGTGGCCGGCATCGACCAGATCCCGCCGATCCTGCCCCGGGTCGGCCAGGTGCTCGGCGCGCGCGGGCTGACCAGCGCCCGGCACATCCTGCTGCCCGCCGCGCTGCCCGGCTACCTGGCCGGCTGCAAGCAGGGCTGGGCGTTCTCCTGGCGCTCCCTGATGGCCGCCGAGATCATCGCCGCCGGCCCGCTGCTCGGCATCGGCCTCGGCGCGTACCTCGAACAGGGCAGCAGCTTCAACAACATCTCGATGGTGATCGCGGCGATCTTCCTGATCCTGATCGTCGGCATCGGGGTCGAGCTGCTGGTGTTCCGCCCGGTGGAGCGCCGCGTGCTGCGTGCCCGGGGCCTCAGCGGCACGCACTGACCCGAGGCCCGGTCCGGCGTGCGGGTCAGCCGGCGGGGCGCTCGGTTGGCTGCTCGGCGGCCGGTAGCGGGCGGACCGCTCCGATCCCCAGCAGGCCCACGACCAGCACGCCGAGCACCACGAACAGCGCGCGCAGGATGCCGGTGTGCTCGGCGAGCAGGCCGATCACCGGCGGGCCGGCCAGGAACGCGGTGTAGGCGATCGAGCTGACCACGCCGACCCGGGCGGCGGCACGCGCGGGGTCGTCGGCCGCCGCGCTCATCCCCACCGGGAAGCCGAGCGAGGCGCCGAGGCCCCACAGCAGCGCGCCGGCCAGCACCCAGCCGACCGACCCGGCCAGCGTGACCAGCGTGAGCCCGGCCACGGCGAGCACCGCGCTGACCCGCAGCATGGGCACCCGGCCGAACCGGTCCAGCAGCGCGCCGCCGCCGGCCCGGCCGATCGTCATCGCGGTGACGAACGCGCCGAAGCCGAGCGCGCCGAGCACCTCGCTGCCGTGGTGGCCGTCCACCACGGCGATGGCGAGCCAGTCGTTCGCGCTGCCCTCGGTGAACGCGAAGGCCAGCGTGACCACCCCGATCAGCAGGGTGCGCGGCTCCAGCCAGGTGCGCAGCAGGTTGTTCGAGCGCTCGGCGGCGCCGTCGGCCGGGCCGTGCGTGTCCGAGGGTGGGAAGGCGCGCACCGCGACGGCCACCACCAGCGGCACGAGCACGCCGGCGACGAGTACCTGGGCGGCCAGCGGCACCCCGACCGCCGCGGACGCCGCCCCGACCCCGCCGCCGGCCACCGTGCCGAGACTGAACGCCGCGTGCAGCCGGGGCATCAGGCTGCGCCCGCGCCGCCGCTCGACGTCGGCGCCGGCCACGTTCATCGCCACGTCCCAGTTGCCGCTGCCCATCCCGGCCAGCACCAGACCGACCGCGCCCGGCCATACCGTCCCGGTGGACACCCCGACGCCGAGCGCGAGCAGGCCGACGCCGGCCATCAGCGACCCGAGCAGTACCACCCGCGCCGGCCCGAGCCGGTGCACCATCGCCCCGGACAGCGGCAACGCGACACAGGCGCCACCGGAGAGGCACAGCAACAGCAGGCCGAGCTGCGCGGTGGTCAGCGACAGCGCGTCCCGCACGGCCGGCGCCCTGGACAGCCAGGACGCAAAGCTCAGGCCGTTCATCGCGAAGGCCACCACCACCGCGTTCCTGGCCCGCACCAGGTCCACCGCGCGTGCTCCGGCCAACAGCTCGGTCACCGACTCCCCCTCGTCGTTGAAAGCATCATCTGCGTCGTGGTCGGCGGGCGCAGCGTCGGCGTCCCTCGAACTCGCTGGTCGCGAACCGCCAGATCGAATCGATTCGACATATCCGACCATACGTGCCTGCGCACCGCCCCACAACGTGGTTTCCGCCCCGCCCACCGCACGTCGATCACCATCTCGGGGCCCGGCCGGCTACCGTCGGGGCCGTGCCCAGCCACACCCGACCGACGCTCGCCTCGGTGGCCGCGCTGGCCGGGGTATCGCCGTCCACGGCGTCGCTGGCGTTCGCCGGCAGCGCCCGCGTGACCCCGGACACCCGGCAGCGGGTGTTCACCGCGGCCCAGGAACTCGGCTACGCCGGGCCGGACCCGCTGGCCGCGTCACTGCGCCGGCGCCGCACCGGGGTGGTCGGCACATTCGTCGGCGAGCGCCTGCTCTACGCGTTCCGCGACCCCGAGGCCATCCAGCTGCTGGACGGCATCACCGAGGTGCTCAGCCCGCACGGCGTCGGCCTGCTGCTGCTGGCCGGGGATGCCGGCCGACCCGCACAGGAGCAGCTGGCCCGGATCCCGCTGGACGCCGCGATCTTCGCCACCTGCGGCCTCGCGGACGACCCGGCGCTGGCACTGCTGCAGCGGCGGGCGGTGCCGGTGGTCGTCGTCGAGGGCCCGGTGATGGACGGCCTGCCGCTGATCGACATCGACGACCGCCGAGGCACCGCCGAGCTCGCCGGCCACCTGCGCGGCCTCGGGCACCGCCGGGTCGCCGCCGTCACCATGCCACTGCGGTTGGACGGCACCCGGGGCCTGGTGTCCGCCGACCGCCAGGCCGCCGGCATGTACCGCGTCGTACTCAAACGGCTGGCCGGGGTGACCGACGTGTTCGGCCCGGTGCCCGCCATGGAGACCGCCAGCAACGTGGTCGACGAGGGGGTCCGCGCCGGCCGCGCCCTGCTGGACGTCCCGGCCGCTCGGCGCCCCACGGCGATACTGGCCCAGAGTGACCTGCTGGCCGCCGGGGTGCTGCGGGCGGCGAGCGAACTCGGGCTGCGGGTACCGGAGGACGTCAGCGTGGCCGGCTTCGACGGCGCCGACCTGCCGTGGCTGCGCCCGACCGTGCTCAGCACCGTCGTGCAGCCCAGCGACGAGAAGGGCCGGACCGCCGCCCGCGCCGTGCTCGACCTGCTCGCCGGCCGCCAGCCCACCGACGTGACCCTGCCCGTGTGGATGCGGGTCGGCACGACAACCGGGCCGGTGCCGGATAGCGTCCAGGCATGACGCACGCCGAGCTGGTCCACCTCGAGATCGACTCCGGGATCGCCACGATCACGCTGGACTCCCCGCGCAACCGCAACGCGCTGTCGGCCCAGCTGCGCGGCGAGCTGCGCGACCGGCTGACCACCGCCACCGGGTCCGACCAGGTCAGGGTCATCGTGCTGACGCACACCGGCACGGTGTTCTGCTCCGGCATGGACCTCAAGGAGTCGCGCGGCGCCAGCGCCGACAGCCAAGGCGTCAACGACTTCCCGGACACCCTGCGGCTGATCTGGGACTCGCCGACCCCGGTGATCGCCAAGCTGGCCGGCCCGGCGCGGGCGGGCGGGGTCGGCCTGGTCGCCGCGTGCGACCTCGCGGTGGCCGCCTCGGAGGTCACGTTCGCGTTCTCCGAGGTGCGCATCGGGGTCGTGCCGGCGGTGATCTCGGTGCCGCTGATCCCCCAGGTCCAGCCGGCCGCGCTGTACGAGCTGTTCCTCACCGGCGAGGCGTTCGACGCGCGCCGGGCGGCCGAGATCGGCCTGATCACCAAGGCGGTGCCGGCCGACCAGCTGGACGCCGAGGTGCTGCGCTACGCCGCGATGCTGCGCCTCGGCGCCCCCGGCGCGCTCGCCGCCACGAAGGAGCTGCTGCGCGGCCCGGCGACCGGCACGATGGCCGACGACCTCGCCGCGATGACCGCGCTGTCCGCCGCCCGGTTCGCCTCCGAAGAAGGCCAGGAAGGCATCCGCGCCTTCGTCGAGAAGCGCACCCCCTCCTGGGCCCAGCCGTAACCGCTACGCGGGGGCCGGCCGCGGTCGGAAGCTGACGCCGGAAGCAAGGCCGGCCGCCGCCGGAAGCAAGGCCGCCGGCCGCCGGAAGCTGACGCCGTATTTGCGACTTGTCGTGAGGTCGAGAGGTGGGGCGGCGGCGCGGGTTACGGGCGCGGGGTGTGGCGGAGGGCGGTGGCGAGGGTGGCGATCCGTTGCTGGGCGCCGGTCAGGGCGGCCGTGCGGGCGGCGGCGGGCTCGGGTGGGCCGGTCAGGGTGAGGATCAGTCTGGCGCCGTGTCCGGTGCCCTGGCCCAGCTCCCAGCGGACCTGACCGGTCGAAGCACCCTCGGCGAACCACGAGTACGCCAGCACCTCGGCTGGCACCAGCTCGGTGATCCGGCCGGCGGTCAGGTCGGCGTTGCGTGGGCCGCCGGGCTGGCCGATCAGCGCGCCGGCGGGCACCGGATCACCCACCGCCGGCCCTGGCAGAGCCCCGCCCACTGCCGGCTCTGGCAGAGCCCCGCCCACCGCCGGCTCCGGCGACGCTCGCCCGGCCTCCGACCCCGGACCACTCACGGCCGACGCCGACCCGCCCGCCCCCGAGTCCGGGCCGCCCTCCGACGGCGTCGGGCCGGTCGCAACGAGCTCGCGCCAGGCCAGGTCGGCGGGGCGGACGAGCTGGCGTTCGAACCGGACCCGCCAGCCGTCCGGGCCGTCGGTGACCACCGCGTCGGCCAGCCCGAGCTCGGCGAGCCAGTGCTCGTGCGCGGCGTCCAGGTCGCCCGGTGGCCCCACCGGCCGGTCGGCCAGCACCGACTCGAGCCCGTCGAGGCAGGCGTGCCAGCCCGAGGCGAAGCTGGCGGCCCCGAACCGGTCCGCGACGGTGTGCGTGAGCACCAGCAGGCTGCCACCGGCCGCCGGTCTCAGCTCCCAGCGCAGGTGGTCGCCCTCCCAGGAGTAGCCGAGCAGCCTCGGCGGGTCCAGCTCGGTGATCGTCCCGGTGCCGGTGGGGCCGCCGTGTTTGTCCACGAAACGCACCTCGGCGCCGACCGCCAGCGCGGTCTCGACCTCGAACGGGAACCACTGGTTGAGCTCGGACGGCTCGGTCAGTGCCCGCCAGACCTTCGCCACGGGGTGGCGCAGGGTGCGCGCGATGCGCAGCGCGGGGCGGCCGTCCTCGGTGGACAGCGCCGTGTCGGTCACGACCTTGCCTCCCGTTCGGAGTCAGTGCCTGGTTCGTCGGGCATCGCGTCCAGGTGGCGCTCGAGCAGGTCAAGGTGGTGTGCCCAGAGCCGGCGGTACGGCGCCAGCCAGGCATCCAGCTCGGCCAGCGGCTCGGGCCGCAGCTCGTACCAGCGGCGTTGTGCCTCGGCGCGGACCCGGACCAGGCCCGCCTCGCGCAGCACCCGCAGGTGCTTGGACGTGCCCGGTTGGCTCAGCCCGAGGGCCTCGGTGAGCTCGCCGACCAGCCGGGGGCGGACCAGCAGCAGGTCCAGGATCCGCCGCCGCGTCGGCTCGGCGAGCACCTCGAACGACGTAGCCACGCCACCAACATAGCCAGTTGGGAATATAACCGCAACGGCATTCAGCGGTGCAGCAGCTCCAGCGCCGCCTTCTCGATGTCACGCTCGGACAGCAGCACGTGGTTGGCGGCCGGACCGAGCGGGATGAAGCTGTCCGCGCTGGTCACCCGGGCGGCGTAGCCGTCGAATCGGGCGTCCACCAGGCCGGCGAGCACCTGCTCGGACACGCCGCCGGTCTCCCTGGTCTCGTCCACCACCAGGACCCGGCCGGTCGCGTCGGCCTCGCGCAGGATGTCGGCGATCGGCAGCGGGGCGAGCCAGCGCAGGTCCAGCACCCGGGCGCCGATGCCCCGCTCGGCCAGTCGCCGGGCCACCCGCAGGCTCATCCGCAGCCCGTTGGCGAAGCTGACCAGGGTCAGGTCTGCGCCGTCGCCGTAGGTCCGGCCGCGCCCGAGCGGCACGTGCGTCTCCGCCCAGCGGCCGGGTCGGGGTACCGCGCGAGCCAGCCGTCATCGCCGGGTTCGTGCAGGTCACGGGTGTGGTACAGGGCGATCGGCTCGAGCCACACGCAGACCCGGCCGTCCTGGCGGGCCGCCGCCGCGCAGGTCCGCAGCATGGCGGCGGCATCGTCCGGGCGGGCCGGGCAGGCGACCACCAGCCCGGGGATGTCGCGCAGCGCGGCCACCCCGTTGTCGTTGTGGAAGTGCCCGCCGAAGCCGCGTTGGTAGGCCAAGCCGGCGATCCGCACGACCAGCGGGTTCTGGTACTGCCCCTGGGAGAAGAAGCGCAGCGTGGCGGCCTCCCCGCGCAGCTGGTCGGCGGCATTGTGCAGATACGCCAGGTACTGGATCTCGACGATCGGCAGGAAGCCGGCCAGCCCCATGCCCAGCCCGGTACCCAGGATGCTCTGCTCGTCGAGCAGCGAGTCGAACACCCGCGCCGCGCCGAACCGTTTGCGCAGCCCCCGGGTGACCCCGTACACGCCGCCCTTGACCGCCACGTCCTCGCCGAACAGCACCGCGCCGGGGTCCTTGGCCAGCACGTCGGCCAGCCCGTGGTTGATCGCCTGCGCCAGGGTCAGCGCGGCGCCCCGCTCCGGCAGCTGGCCGCCCGTGCCGACGCCGAAGGCGCGCAGCCGGGCCTCCGGGGCGGCAGTCGAGGCGGCCGAGGCGGCCACGCGGTCGACGCGGGACGGGGCCAGCGGGGCGGTCACCTCTCCGGCCGAGGCCAGCCGGCGCCGACCGACCGCGTCCTCGGCGATCCGGCGCACCTCGTCGCGCTTGTCCTCGTAGCGCCGCAGCGCCTGCTCGGGGGTGAGCACGCCGGCGTCGATGAGCAGCCGGGCGGTCCGGGTCACCGGGTCGCGCGCGTAGTCGGCGGTGATCTCGCCGGCACCCCGGTAGGCCAGCTCCACGTCCGAGCCGGCATGCCCCATCAGTCGCACGGTGCGCAGCCGCAGGAACACCGGCGACCGCCGGGTCCGCACCCAGCGCACCGCGTCCTCGGCGGCAGCCAGCGTGGCAGCCAGGTCGGAGCCGTCCGCGTCGACGTAGCGCAGCCCCGGCCGGTTGCCGTACGCCGCTTCGATCCAGCCGTCCGGGGTCCGCACGCTGATCCCGATGCCGTTGTCCTCGCAGACCAGCAGCAGCGGCAGCGGCAACCCCCGAAAGCCCAGCTGCAGCGCGGTGTTGATCGCGCCGACCGCCGTCGAGTGATTCGCCGAGGCGTCCCCGAAGCTGCACACCACCACCGAGTCGGCCGGCCACTCCGAGGTCACCCCGAGCTTCGCGGCGCGCTCCAGCGCGAACGCCAGGCCGACCGCCCTCGGCAGGTGCGAGGCGATCGTGGACGTCTGGGGGATGACCGCCAGATCCTTGTGGCCGAACACCTTGTGCCGGCCACCGGAGATCGGCTCGTCGACCGCGCCGGTGATGCCGAGCAACACGTCCCGCAGCGGACTCTGCCCGGGCAGCTGCGCACCCCTGGCCAGGTAGAACCCACCGGAACGGTAGTGCAGCAGGGCCGGGTCGGTCGGGCGCAGCGCAGCGGCCACCGCGGCGTTGCCCTCGTGCCCGGACGAGCCGATGCTGTAGAAACCGTCGCCCCGCGAACCGAGGGCGCGGGCCGCCAGGTCCAGGTGCCGGCTGCCCAGCTGGGCGTCGAACAGGGCCAGCGCCCGCTCCGCCGTCAACCCGGCGGGCAGCCCCCCACTGGCAGGCAGCCCACCGCCGGGCGGGGGCGCCAGCACACCGGACCTGAAGTACTCGTCGATCGGCTCGCTCATCACTACGCAGCTTCGTCCGTGCGCGCGCCCGCGCCAAGAGGCACCAGCCCCATGGTCCGTCCGGCTGAGCCCCAGCGCCCCTGACCCTGCCCGCCCCGGACACTCACGGGTCGGGGCCATGCCCGGCTGGGCTAGCGGCGCACCCGGGTCAGCAGGAACAGGGCCAGCGCCTTCGGGCGCAGCGCGATGGCCCGGATCAGCGGCAGCGGGTCGAAGTTGGCGGTCCGGTGCCGGACCTTGCCGGCGTCGAGGTGGATCCGGTCCACGGTGGTCCACTCGATCGGCCGGCCGCCCAGGGTGCCGGACATCCGCAGCTCGATGTAGACGACGCCGGTGCGGTGCCCCCAGCTGATGACCTCGCCACGCAGGTCCGGGACCAGCCGGAACAGCCGCCGCCAGAACGCGGCGGCCTCGGCGTGACCGTGCACGTCCGGCTCGATCGGCTGGACGAACACCACGTCGGGGTGCACCAGCGTGTTCAGCAGCTCCGGACTCGGCGCGGCCCAGACCTCGCCGAACCGCCGGACGAACCGCTCGGCCTCGCCGACCTCAGCCGTGCTGACCTCAGCGTCTCTGTTCGCGGTGCCGGTCACAGCGACCGCACCCCGGCTCGGCGCTGTTCGCGCAGCAGGGTGAGCGCGGTCCTCGGGTAAGCGTCCAGGGCAAACACCGCCGCCACGGCGGCCGCGTCCCGGTCGTTCGTGATCTTCTCGGCCGCCGCCACGAACGCGGCGGGTTCGGCCGGCATCGTGGCCCGAGGGGGCACGCGCACCGGGGTGGGTCTGGTCGCCGGTCTGGTCGCCATGGTCTGGATCCCTTCATCGGGCCGCGGCGGAGCGTGTGCAATATACATACCAGCAGTACGTATGTTTGGGCAAGGGATAGGCTCCCGCGCGGTGAGGAACCGTCGGACGCAAGCGGAGCGCTCGGAGTCGACCCAGCAGCTGCTGATCAGCACCGGTCGACGCCTGTTCACCGAGCGCGGCTTCGAGGCCACGTCGACCGAGGAGCTGGCCCGCGAGGCCGGCGTCACCCGGGGCGCGCTGTACCACCACTTCGACGGCAAGCGCGCGCTGTTCCGGGCGGTGTTCGAGCTCGTCGAGCAGGAGATCCACCAGCGGGTGCTGGACGCGATCACCTCCGCCGACCCGGCCGTCCCCTACTGGCGGATCGGCGTGGACGCGTTCCTGGACGGCTGCATGGACCCGGCCGCCCAGCGGATCGTGCTGCTGGACGCCCCCTCGGTGCTCGGCTGGGACACCTGGCGCGAGATCGACAGCGGCTACTTCCTCGGGCTGGTCATCGCACTGGTCAACCAGGGCATGGACAGCGGCCAGTTCATCCGGCTGCCCGCCGAGCCCATCGCGCAGATGTTGATGGGCGCGCTCACTGAGGCCGCGCTGTCCATCGCGCGCGCCTCCGACGTGGCGACCGCCCGGGCCGAGTTCGGCGCCGCCGCCGCCGCGCTGATCGAAGGGCTCCAAGCCGCCCCGCGCGGGTAACGGTGGGGCGTCAGCTGACGAGCCGGAACGCGAACGGGTAGTCCGGGTCCGTCAATGCGGGTCGGTCCGGTCGGAAGGCCTCGATCGGGAAGTCCGTGGTGTCGCGCAGGGTGATGTCGCTGAGGATGCGCCCGATCAGGCTGGCGAACTTGGCCGCGTGACCAGCGCCGAGGCCGATGGTGAGCCGAGGATGCCCCGGTACCCGGCCAAGGATGAAGTCCCGGTCCGGTGGCATGTCGTAGACGCAGGTCTTGCTGATCAGCTCCGGGCCGACCGCGCCGGGCAGGTGGTCGCGCAGGAACCGCTCGCAGTGGGCCGTCTCGGCCGGATCCGGATCGTAGGAACGCCCGTCGACAGTGATGAAGCGCCCGCTCATGTCCCTGGCGAGCTTGACGGCCACCTCGCCGTAGACGGGGAAGCCGTAGAACAGCTCCTCGCCGTGCCAGATCCAGATCGGAAACCGGTCCGGGGCAAAGTCGCGCAGGTTCGGGGTGGCGAAGTAGCTGACCTGTTCCTGAGTCAGCGTCATTCGCCAGCTCAGGCCGAGGTCCGGCAGCAGCTTGGCGATCCAGGAGGCCACGCACACGACGACGTTGCGGGCGGTCAGGGTGCCTCGGTCGGTCACCACGGTGACCTTGTTCTCGTCCGAGGTGAGGCCGCGCACCGTGGTGTGCGGCGCGAACTGGACGCCCCGAGCGCGGGCCAGCGCGACGTGCACCGCCCCGGCCTTGCGGATGTCGAGGATGCCGCCGTCGGGCTGGAACATCCCCACCACGTCGTCGTCGAGATGCCACTGCGGCCAGCGCCGGCGGATCTCGGGAGCGGTCAGGTCCTCGTAGCCGACCTTGATCGCGTCGAGCGAGGCGCGGTAGTTGGTCAGCTCGACCTCGCCGGGCGAACCGGCCACCGCCAGGTCGAGGCCGCCGGTCGTGTGCACCAGCGGTACGCCGGACTCCTCCGCCAGCTCACGCCAGGTGTCGAACATCGCGTGGGTGAGCGCGGTGTAGTTCGTGCTGTGGTACGAGTGCCGAATGATCCGGGAATGGTCCTCGGACGCGCCCCGCGAGTGGCCGAGCTCGAACTGCTCGAGCACCAGGATGTTGCTGGCGCCGGACTTGGCCAACCAGTACGCGGCCGCCGAGCCCAAGGCTCCCGCGCCGATCACGATGTGCTCGTACGTCTCGTCCACCACGTGCCTCCCTGTCGGTCCCTGTCCGACAAGCATGGAGACGGCGGGCCGCGAAGGTTAGCTCCGCGTGTCACACATTCCGCGGCGGCGACGCGACACCTGTCGCACGGCTGGCCCGCCGCCCGGTCGGCAGACCTCAGTCCCAGTGGAACTCGGCGCAGGCGTTTTTCAGGCAGTCCAGGGCGAGCGGGAGCATCGGGTTGGTGTTGTGCGGCCGGTAGAGCACCAGCACCCGCCGGTACGGCTGCCGCCCGGTCAGCCGCAGGGTGCGCACCCCGTTGTCCGGCCAGGCCAGCGCGGGCAGCATGGCCACGCCGAGCTGCCTGGCCACCAGCTCGCGGATCACGCCGTAGTCGTTGCTGCGGAACACGATGCGCGGGGTGAACCCTGCCTCGGCGGCCAGCCGGGCCAGCGAGCGGGCGCCGGCGGTGTCCGCCCTGGTACAGATCCAGGTCTCCTCGGCCGCGTGAGCGAGGTCCAGCTCGGGGGTCCCGGTGCCGCCGATACACCCGCCGAGCCGGTGCTCCGGCGCCACGGCCAGCGCGAACGGCTCGGCGAGCAGCTCGGCCCGGTGCAGCTCGACCGGCCAGTCGCGGGGGTCGAGGTCGTAGTCGAACACGACGGCGGCGTCCAGGGTGCCCTCGAGCACGCCGTCGAGCACCTCGTCCGGCTCGCCCTCGTCCAGCTGGACCTCCGAGTTCGGCCGGCGCGCCACCACGGCGGCCAGCGCGGTCGGCACGATCCGGGCGTTCGCGGTGGCGAAGCTGGCCAGCCGCAGCGTGCCCGCCTCGCCCCGGACCATGGCGCGCGCCTCGCGTTCCAGGGTGCTCAGCGCGCCCAGTGCCGCGCCGCTGCGCTCGGCGAGCCGCTCGGCAACCGCCGTCGGCCGCACGCTGCGCGCGGACCGCTCGAACAGCGCCGCACCGACCGACCGCTCCAGCTGGAACATCTGCTGCGACACCGCCGACGAGGTGTACCCGAGCTCCCTGGCCGCCTCGGCGAACGACCCGGTGCGCACGCAGACCCGCAGCGTGTGCAGGTGGATCGGGTTCAGCACCCGGTGATCGTAAGGCTGTGAGGGTCAGTGCGGGAGGCGGCCGCGCAGGTCCATGGCGGTGCGGACGCGGTCGGTGGCGATGGCCAGCGCGGCCTCGTGCGGGGTGATGCCGGCGGCCTCGGCGCGGTCGAGCACGGTGTGGGTGTTCTGGCGCAGCCGGGTGGCGATCTCGGCGAAGATGGCCGCCGGGTCGGGGCGGAACGCCGAGTAACGGGCGTCCATCGCGAACGCGCCGGCCACCGTGCCGCCGGCGTTGGCGATGAAGTCCGGCACCACAGTGACGCCGCGCTCGGCCAGCACCGTGCGGGCGGCCGGGCTGGTCGGCAGGTTCGCCCCCTCGACCACCAGCGAGGCCCGGATGCGAGCGGCCACGTCGACGTCGATCACGTCCTGGGTGGCGGCCGGGATCAGCACGTCGCAGTCCACCAGCAGCTCCTCGCCGGCCACGCGACGGGCACTGTCGGGTGCCGCCAGCACACAGTCGTCGCCGTGCTCCGCGCGCAGGGCCAGCCACTTCGGCACGTCCAGCCCGTCCGGGTCGTGCACCACGCCGCGTGCCGTGGACAGCGCCACCACGCTCGCACCCAGCTCGTCCAGCCGGCGCGCGGCGGCGAACCCGACGGCGCCAAAGCCCTGCAGCGCCACCCGCGCACCCTTGGGGTCCCGGCCGACCCGGCGCAGCGCGGCGTCCACCGACTCGGCCACCCCGTAGCCGGTCACGCCGAGCTCGTCGTAGGGCACGCCGCCGAGCTCCTCGGGCACCCCCACCGCCGCGCCCCGGTCGCCCAGCTCGTCCTGGATGATCGCCGCGTCCCGCTCGGTCATGCCCATGTCCAGGCCGGCCACGTAGCTCGCCGGGATCTGGTCGGCCATCTTGCGGGCGAACGCACGGAGCACACGCTCCTTGTCCGGGCCGCTCGGGTCGGACACGATGCCCGCCTTGGCGCCGCCGAAGAACAGGTCGACCGCCGCCCACTTCCAGGTCATCACCCTGGCCAGCCGGGCGATCTCGGCGACCGTCACCGACGGGCTCATCCGGGTGCCGCCCTTGCCCATGCCGCGCGCGGTGTTGTCGATCACCAGCACGCCGCGCATGCCGGTCCGCGAGTCGGCGACGCAGACGATCTTCTCCGGTCCCCACTCGTCGATGCTGGCCAGCAGGTCGGCTGTCATAGTGCCCATCCAGGAGTCGATTGGTCAGACGAAGTTCAGCTCCGGCCGGATCGCCAGGTCGGCGAACCGCCGGACGTCCAGGGCGGTCACGTCCACCACCGGCGAGTGCCCGAGCACCAGGTCGCGCAGCACCTCGCCGATCGCCGGGCCCTGCAGGAAGCCGTGCCCGGAGAACCCGGTGGCGTACAGGAACCGGCTCACCGAGGCGGCCTCGCCGACCAGCGCGTTGTGGTCCGGTGACATCTCGTAGAGCCCCGCCCAGCCGTGCGCGATGCCCACCTCGGACAGCGCCGGCGCCCGCCGCGCCACCACCTCGGCGAACCGGCCGAGCCACTCCGCGCTGCGCGAGGTGTCGAAGCCGAACACCTGCTCGGAGTCGGACATCCCCATCAGCAGCCCGGGGCCCTCGTCGTGGAAGTAGAACGAGGTGCCGAAGTCGATGGTGAACGGCAGCTCCGGGGGCAGTTCGGCGACGGGTTCGCTGACCACCACCTGGCGGCGCAGCGGCCGCACCGGCAGCGCCACCCCGGCCAGTTCGCCCACGCGAGCCGACCAGGCGCCGGCCGCGCAGATCACCGTGCCGGTGCCGACGGTGCCCGCGTCGGTGCGCACACCGGTGATCGCGCCGTCCACGACGTCGATCCCGGTGACGGTGCAGTGCCGCCGAATGGTCGCCCCGTGCGCCCGGGCACCGGCTGCGTAACCGGCCACCACTGCCTCCGGCGTGCAGTGCCCGTCGCGAGCCGAGAACGTCGCCGCGAGCAGACCCTCGGGGTTGACGTAGGGCGACATCGCGCACGCCTCGGCGACGTCCAACATCCGGCTGGGCACCCCGAGCTCGTTCTGCACCGCCACGTTGCGCTCGAACGCGGCCACGTCGTCGGCGTTGTCCAGCAGGAACAGGTAGCCGTGCTGTACCAGGTCGATCTCGCCGCCCGGGCGGTCGGCGAACCGCTCGAACGCCGCGAGGCTGCGCAGGCCGAGCTGGATGTTCACCGGGTCGGAGAACTGCGCGCGGACCCCGCCGGCGGCCCGCGAGGTACTGCCGGAGGCCAGCTCGTCGCGCTCCAGCAGCAGCACGTCCACCCCGGCCTCGGCCAGGTGGAACGCCGCGCTCGTCCCCACCACCCCGCCGCCGATCACCACCACCTCGGCGTGCCCCGGCAGTTCGGCGGCCATGCTCAGCGCTCCGGCTGGTCGAGGCTG
>Ga0137415_10003465_pt1 | contig 15674 bp, 12 predicted proteins | sample CZODoug3_1_1_16f_FD_183082 | JGI IMG/M metagenome (GOLD analysis project Ga0137415, IMG submission 183082) | Vadose zone soil fungal communities from Angelo Coast Range Reserve, California, USA - CZODoug3_1_1_16fungal (Hybrid Assembly) | ecosystem: Environmental > Terrestrial > Soil > Vadose... | reverse complement strand
GTGGCTGTAGCTCAATTGGTTAGAGCGCCGGACTGTGGCTCCGGAGGTTGCGGGTTCAATCCCCGTCAGCCACCCCTGTCAGTTCCGCGAATACTCAATCGTGACGATCAAGTCGCGCGGGCGATTCTTGCGGCGCTGCACGCGCACTTCTGCGACTGTATTTGCCGGCATTCGGTTGACCGAAGGTTGCAACGCGTGCCGGACCCCCTCGAGGGACGCATAGCTCACTCGCATATCGACGACGATCGCCGTCGCTTGCACGGAGCCACGCGCTTGCGTTGCTGCCGACTGCGGTAGACCGATCACGCCAAATGCCACGACGATCGCGATGCGACCCATAACAAATCTCGAGGCCAGCCTTTCGCGCAACGGTGCGTCTCCCGGTCCAACGCTAGCCGCGCCGAGCCAGAAGCGCTGTAGGCATCCGCCGACTTCCAGTGACAGTTGTCGCCCACCATGTTGAAGTCGTTTCTCGCGGACGGGTGCCATGGCCATCGACAACCGGAAGTGGACCTCGGCCGAGGACGAAACCGTCCCGATGCTGAGCGGTGCATACGCACCGGTCGCGCTGGCGCACTACCGCCTGCGTGCCGCCGCTCATCGTATCGCGACCGACTGCGAGCGCGTGCTGGGTGAGCTGAACGGGACGACGCACCAGTCCTGGCGGGATGCCGTGGGCAGTGCGCTGCTCGCCGCTCAGCACCTGCGGTCGCTGATCGTGCGCAGTCGTGCTTCCAAGACGGGCGCTGATGCCCACGCGGCGTTGGTGGTCCTGGAAGCGGCCATCCGCGACCCCCGCCAGAAGATCGTGGACGCGATGTCGGCGCTGCTTGCGCTGATTCCCACCGACGTCGAAGAAGAGATGATCATGCAGGATGCGCGCGCCATTCGCGACGCGACGCTCGGCTTGTTTGCACCAGAGGCGCCGGCTCCGAATCGGGCGACGACGGCGCCCGCCGGCGCGGCCCAGGGGCGCGCGAGCGACGCCAAGGCGCGCGTGCTCGTGGCGGACGATGAGGAGGCCCTGCGTCGCCACCTTTCGCGGATGCTCGAGCGATTGGGGTATGAGCCGATCCTGGCCAAGAACGGACGCGAAGCCCTCGAGCTCGCCGAGCGCGACCCGCCGGACCTGATCATCACCGATCTCTCCATGCCCGAGATGACCGGGCACGAGCTGCTCGCCCGGCTCAAAACCAGTGCGAAGACGCAGCACATCCCCGTCATCGTGGTATCGGGTGAGGGCGACAGCGACAGCGTGGTGAAGTGCCTCGAAGCCGGGGCCGAAGATCACCTCGCCAAGCCGTACGAGAAAGTCGTGTTGCAGGCGCGGATTCGGACTTCACTGGAGCGAAAACGCATGCGCGACCAGGAGCTGGCCTATCTGCGTCGCGTGGCACAGCTGACGGCGGCCGCCGAGGCGGTGGAGCGCCAGTCATACGATTCCGGGATGCTGGAGGATGTGCGCCTCCAAGAAGACCAACTGGGACAGCTGGCGCGCGTGTTCGACCGCATGATGACCGGCATCCGGTCGCGAGAGGCGCAGCTCGAAGCCCGTGTGCGTCAACTGCGCCGCGAAATGGAGGAAACGGCGGCGCGTTTACCGGCGACACCGCCCATTTCGGAGGACAGCCACTTTGCCGTGGGCGACGGCCTGGCGGGGCGCTACGAGATCAAGCGGGAATTAGGCAAGGGCGGGATGGGAATGGTCTACCTCGCGCACGACCGCGAGCTCGACGAGGATGTCGCCATCAAGGTCGTGCGCCGGGATCTGATCGGTGAGGATCCGACTCTGCTCGAGCGTCTGAAATCGGAGCTGCGTCTGGCGCGCCGCATCTCGCATCGGAACGTGGTGCGGTCGCACGATCTGGGCGAATGGGAGGGCCTGTACTTTCTGTCGATGGAGTACATCCGGGGGACGACCGTTGCGGACTTGGTTGCGAGCCACGGTCGTCTCTCCGTCGACTCGACGCTCGCGATCGCCACGCAGCTGGTCGACGCGCTCGTGGTTGCCCACGCGGCACAGATTATCCATCGCGACATCAAGCCGGGGAATCTGCTGGTGGATGAGACCGGCGCGCTCAAGGTCACGGACTTCGGGCTGGCGCGACCGGCGCAGCGCAGCAGCGAGCTCACGCAAGCCGGCCTGGTCGTCGGGACGCCGCGGTACATGTCGCCGGAACAGCTGATGGGTGGGGACGTCGATGCACGCACCGACCTGTTCGCGACCGGCGCGGTCCTCTACGAATGTCTCACGGGTCGGGTCCCGTTCGATGCCTCCACGCCCGGGGGACTCGTCGGGCAGATGCTCGAGGGGCCGCCCGTCCCTGTCGCCGTCCTCCAGCCGGCCGTGCCACCGGCCCTCGCCGGCATCATCGAGCGCCTGCTCCTGTTCGACGCAGACAAACGCTACAACTCGGCACGGGAACTCGCCGATGCGCTCACGAAGGTGAGCTAGCGTAGCGGTTCTCGAAGATCGAACTCTGCATTAAGTTTCCTGATTGTTAGGTCCGTAGCTCAATTGGTAGAGCACCGGTCTCCAAAACCGGGGGTTGCAGGTTCGATTCCTGCCGGGCCTGTTCCGCAGTCGTGTCACATCCCACCGAGGAGGCTATATGCGTTACTGGAGTAGCGTCATCGCCGCTCTCGCCATCGCCGGTTGCAGCAGCAGCTCAACCCCAAACGCAGATCGCATCACAGGGCAAAACACACCGCTGTTCGCCAGCCAGGCAAGCGAAGCGGCCCCGCCGGTCGTCTTCAATACGCAGATGCGATCCGATATCGAGGTGCCGGCGTGCGCGTCGGAATCGCAGGGCCACGCGCAGATCAAGATCCTGCAGGATGGCACGATCGAGTCGACGGTGATCCTCGACAACAAGAGTGACGAAAGCGTCCGGTTCGGGCATATCCATCATCTCAATGCCGGCGCGAGCACGGGTCCCGTCATTTGGTGGTTGTCGAGCCCGGTCGGCGTCGACCTGAACCTGACGGATCGGCATATCGACATCCGGCAGGTCGGCATATTCGTCCCGAACGCGCATTTCGCTTCGGCACAAGCTGGTCTTGCCGAGTTGCTGGCGAATCCCGGCAGCTTCTACGTCAACTTCCATTCCGATAACTGCCCCGGCGGCGTCGCCCGCGGCTTCCTACCCTGACGTTGATCGAGGAGGGGCCCGCGCGGCCCCTCCGAGCCGTTCTCATTCTGTCATAGACGTAGCTAGTCCGCAGGCGGCTTAAGCCTTTTTTCAACCCCCGGATGGATGCGACGCGGCCCTCCCCTCAGCGACATTGGCAAAGTAGTTCGCCAGAGTCGACGTTGACCTTTTGCATTGGAGGAAATTGTGAGAAGCACAAACCCGAGTAACCCCGGTCAGAACGACCGCGAGAAGCAGGGTGGTCAGGGCGGTCAAGGTGGTCAGGGCGGCCAGGGTGGCAAGCAGGGTGGTCAGGAAGGCGGCCGCACCCCGGGTCGGCAGGACCAGAGTGATAAGGACTTCGGACAGGGTGGCCGGCAGGGCGGCGGCCACGACCGCTAAACAATAGGACGCTTGAAAAAAAAGGCCGCGATCAGTCGCGGCCTTTTTCTTCGCTAAGAGTCCTATACCTCAACACTACAAGCGCTCGTAACCCCCGTCAGACTGCAGCACCCAGGCCCCTGGATCGGCGAGTTCTTTGGTCAGCACGACGTCCAGCTTCGCGCGTGCGGCGGGATCGTACACCGGAGCCATGACCTCCACGCGGCGCCGCAGGTTGCGCGGTCGCCAGTCGGCCGAGCCGATGAAGTACTCCTCTGCACCTGCTCCGCCGTTGGCGAAGTGATAGATCCGAGCGTGCTCGAGGAAGCGGCCCAGAATGCTTACGACGCGGATCCGCTCGGACAGTCCCGGCACGCCCGGGCGCAGCGTGCAGATGCCGCGGACCACGAGGTCGACGTCCACGCCGGCTTGCGACGCGATGTACAGCGCCCGTGCCACGGTCGAGTCCGCGAGCCCGTTGAGCTTGGCGCGGATCCGCGCCGGCCGGCCGGCGCGCGCGTGCGCCGTTTCCCGGTCGATCATGGCCAGCAAGCGCTCGAGCAGGTCGGCCGGCGCGACGAGCAGATGCGGCAGCCCGCCGCGTGGAGGTCTGGCCGAGCCGGTCAGCTCGTTGAACAACGTGTGGACGTCGGCCGTGATCCGCGGGTCGGCCGTGAAGAGGCCGACGTCGGCATACACCAGCGCGGTATCGGGATTGTAGTTGCCGCTGCCGATGTGCGCGTACCGCTGCGCGCCCTTGCCGCGCGCGCGACGGACCACGAGGGCGAGCTTGGCGTGTGTCTTGAGACTCACCAGGCCCGTCACGACGTGAATCCCTTCTCGTTCCAGGCTGCGCGCCCAGGTGATGTTGCGAGCCTCATCGAACCGCGCCTTCAGCTCGACGATCACCGACACGTCCTTCCCCGCCGCCGCCGCGCGGCTCAACGCCTGGGCGATCGCGGAGGGTCCGCCGGGGCGGTACAGCGTGAGCTTGATCGACTGGACGTCGGGATCGTCCGCAGCCTCGGCGATGAAGCGCTCGAAGCTCGCGGTGAAGGAGTCGTAGGGGTGGTGCACGAGCACGTCGCGCTCGTCGATCTGGTCGGCAATCGCACGGTAAGGGAGAAACGGCGAGTTGACGGGATGCGGCGGATAGTCCGCCAAGGGCGTCGTGACGTCCCGCAGCCTGCCGAGATGGACCGGGCCGCCGGCGACGTACAGATCGGCGGCGGCTACTCCACCGTCTCGCTCGCTCTCCTCGAAATGGAGCTCGCGCTGCAGCATATCCTGCAACGGTGCCGGTGTGCCCGCCTCGATCTCCATCCGCACGACGGGCCCGAGCTGGCGGCGCGCCAGCTCCTCCTCGATCGCCTGGACAAAGTTTCCGGCGGACGATTCGTCGAGCTGCAGGTCGCCGCTGCGGGTGAGGCGGAACGCGTGCGCGCCGACGACAATGCGGCCCGGATAGAGCAGGTGGAGATTCGCGCGCACGGTCTCTTCGACCGGTAGGAGTCGAGGGCCCGCCGAGAGCATTGCGAACCGCGGCAGGCTCTCCGGAATCTCGACCAGCGCATAGTGGGGCGGGGAATCGGCGCGATCGCGCAGCACGACAAGCAGCACGATGCGCCGATCGGTCACGACGGGAAACGGGTGACCGGGCGCTCGCGTCAGCGCCTTGGGACTCAGGAACGGCAGCAGCTCGTCTGCGAACTCCGTCCGCACCGCGGCCCGCTCATCGTCGGAGAGCTCGGACCAGTAGACGACCGTCACGCCTCCCCTGCCATTCGATCCTTCCCGGACGAGCGCCTCGAACAACCGGTATTGCCGGGCAATGAGCGGCCGGAGCCGAATCGCGATCGCGTCGAGCGTTTCCTGGGGGCGGAGCCCGTCGGCGGACTGCCCACCCCGCTCGAGCGCCACGAGCTGTTTCAGGGCACCGACCTTCGTCGCCACGAAGTCGTCCAGATTGGTCGAGAAGATTCCCAGGAAGCGAAGCCGCGCGGCCGGCGGTGTGCGCGGATCCTCGGCCAGGGCCAGCACACGGGCATTGAACTCGATCCACGACAGCTCCGGACTGAGGAACTGCTCCGGCGCTGATCGCGCGGGATCGATCTGATCCCGTGCCAGGACCGGGGTGCGCAGCTCGCTGAGAGTCACGCGGCTCGCCCGCGCGACGTCCGTAGGCGCCGCATCACCGGCGGTGTCGTTGGCACCTAATGCCGCGCCCGACCACTCGGGAATCAGCGCAGAGCGGGCGGCCACGGTGAGTGCCGCCAGGGTTGCGGGATCGCGCAGCACCGGTGACCCGACGCGCTCCAGCAGCTCGGCAGGGGTGAACCATTGCAGCGTCGAATGACCTCCCCCGCCCAAGCGTCGCGCCGTCCAGACCTCGAGTGCCGCGCGATCCCCCGTCGGCGGCACGATGCCGAGCAGTCGCAGCTGACCCTCACCGCTCCCCACGATGCGGCGCAGCGCCGCCCGGCACGCCGCTTCGCCGCTGCCGTGGTCGAGCGGCACGCGCAGCTCGGCGCCGAGGCGGCACAGTCCCAGGCGACCATGCTCGACGGCGAGGAAGGCCAGCTCGCGTTCGCCCCGGAGCTCACGCGCGAGCACCTGTGCTTCCGCCGCACTCAGCGCGGCCTGCGCGCGTTGCAGCAGATCATCGCCCAACGGCCGCAGCCGGGTCGTGGTCTTATAGCGCCGCGCCACGATGCGGGCGGACATTCCTGCCCAGCGTCGCGGCCGAAGCGATAGCTCCCACAATGACGCGCGCAGCTCGGCACGTCGCACCGTGATTGTATCGCCGACGACGTCACACAAGGGCACGAGCACATACGGCATGGCGATGGTGCGCCACTGGCGCGCCACATCCCACTCGATCCAGGGAGCGAGTCGCGCGGGGTCGATGACCGCGCGCAGGCGCGTCAATTCGGGAGCCTCCAGCCGAGTGCCGTCAGGGAGCCATGCGGTGATATGTTGCGTGCCGTCGGCGGTGAAGCGGATGCGGTAGCGGCCGCCGCGCTGCCGCAACTCGCCTTCAGGCGTGTCGCAATAGACGTCGCGGAAGTAGCTCGACTGTAGCGCCGAGACATGAAAGCCGACGGGAGGATTGTCGAGGAGTTGTCCCAGCATCGCCGGGTCGGGCACTTCCCACCGCGCGGTCATTGCTACTGCAGATCCGGCTCGAACCGCACGGCGGTGATTTGCGCAGCCGCCTCGCGCCGCAGCGCCGCCAGCAGCAGCTCGGCATCAGTCTGGGGGCGGAGCTGCACGAGAAAAGTGAGTGCGGTGTTTCCCGGTGCCGAGGACGCGGACCCGATCAGCTTCCATTTCCGCGCATGCCGCTCGAGAACGCCGGCAATCGTGGGGTGGGCGGCCGTCGGAATCGGCGTCTCCGCGATCAACCGCCCGCGCACGCGCTCCGGCGTCGGCGCCGTTCCGATATCGAAGCGCCACAGCACGAGCACGACCGCGACGTAAATAACCGAGACGACAAAGCCGACTGCGAATGCCTGCATGCCGGCCGCGAGACCGACCGCGATGGCCAGAAAGATGTAGACCGCGTCTTTGGTATCCTTCAGCGTGTTGCGGAAGCGCACGGCGGCGACGATGCCGGCGAGACTGAACGCGACCGCCACGCTATCGCGCACGATCATCACCACGCCGGCGATCACGATTGGCAGGACGATCACCGTCTGCACAAGAGACGGGTCGTAGCGCAGCTTGGGCTTGGTCCGCATGTACAGCGTTGCCACAGGGGCCACGAGGGCCAGGGCGCCTAGCATCGCTACCGCCGCGCTTCCCGGCGAGCGGTCAGCGAACAGCGCTCCCCCGCGCGGAAACCAGCGCGCCACCAGCCAGGCCGCCGCCGCGAGCACGGCGTAGTAGCCCAGCAGCCGGACGAACAACCCCAGCGCGCGGCGCTCGCTCATTGCGGCAGCGTCCGGCAGGCGCGCATGAAGTCGCGCTGCACGACCGCCCGGTTATCGATGGCGCGATAGAAGTCGTCGAAGTAGTCCAACAGGCCGCGCACATCCTTCTCGCTGAGATCGGGGACGGCGCGAACGGCGGCGTAGATCGAGTCTTTCGCCGCTCGGAAGCGGGCGAACACCGTGAACAGGATGCTGTCGGGCTGACAGTACCCGCGGTACAGCCGCTCACGCACGGAGTGGATCGGGAGTGTTTGCGGCGGGATGGCGTAGGGCGCTCCGACGGCGCCGGAGTAATCGAAATCATACGGCACCGCGAACAACGTGTGCGGCTCCGCTTTCACGCTGAAGATCGCGATGTTGTGGCGTCCCCACACCGACCAGTCGGTGTTTCCGATGAGGTACTGAAAGACCGCGACCAGCGTCATGTACGACGGGTCGGTGATGAGGTCGTGCACATTCGCGGTCTCCAGCACCTCGGCGCCGAGGCGACCGGCCAGCTCGAGGTCCGGCTCGATCAGAAACCCGTAGCGGGCGACGGTGTCGGTGTGCGCCGAATCGAGGTACGTCATGTGCGCGAGCCGCACGCGAAAACTGGTATCGGTGAGCGCATTGAACACCCGATACACCGCGTACTCGCGCAGCAGATTGCGCTCGTACGACTGAGCGCTTTGACAATGCGTGACCAGCTTGATTCTGTCCCGACCCCCGAAGGGGGTGTCCTCGACCTTGTGACTCGGCAGGTCGACGCGAATCGGCGGGAAGGCGCAACGCGCGAGCCGGAAGATGCCCCGGGTGCGCAGCTTGACCTTGATGCTGCCGGTGTCCGGCGCGGTCCCATACCGCAGTGTCGCGGCGTGGTCTTTCTTATGTTCGCCGCGATCGTGGAATAACGCGCGGAAATCTGTTGCCAATCGCAGTGTCAGAGGAGCATGGTCGAGGAACAGCAACGAACCGGAGGAGGAAGGAGTCTGCGCAACGAGTACGGCGATCAGTACAAGGTCCATGGGCCGAAACTACGTCGATACGCGGTTTCGGCCAGCCTCCTTCGCTCGGTAGAGGGCCTTATCCGCAGCCTGCACGACCTGATCTGGAGATGAATTCCGGTGGTTCCGCTCGGCCACCCCGATGCTGACGGTGATCGTAATCGCCTGGCGGGTCTTCTTTCCCTTATCAGTCTTGGGCTTCACGCGCGGCCGGAACCGCCGCCGCATCGTAAAGCGGCTGGTTTCCACCGTCTCGCGCAGCTCCTCGAGATGCGGCAAACACTCGTCCTGGCCCTTTCCGGGATAGACGAGCGCGAACTCTTCGCCGCCGTACCGGTACGCGGTGCCGCCGCCCGGCGCCTGGGCGAGCCGCGCCGCGACCAGTCGCAGCACGTGGTCGCCCGCGTCATGGCCGTACGTGTCGTTGAAGCGCTTGAAATGGTCCACGTCCACCATGGCCACGGTGAACTGGCCGCTCAGCCGCGGCAGCGCCTCGTTCAAGGCGCGCCTCCCCGGGAGCTCGGTGAGGCCGTCGCGGTATGCCATCATGTAGGAGGCTTCGATCACCAGGACGACGAGGATCAGGCCCGCGGTCGCAAGCCACAGCTCCTGACCCAGCCCAGCCGCCGGCCACGACAGCGCCGCGAACACCGCGAAGAGGCTGTAGAAGTAGCCGCGCACCGGCGATTGGGGCTCGCGAAACCACGCCATGGCCAGCAGCACGCCGATCGCGAGGAACGCGATGATCGCCGGCTGCTGCAGGGGGGTCCAGGCGGTGAAGCGGGCGGGAAGCAGATGCGTGGTGAGGAACTTGAGACCTTGGACCGGAAATGACTGCGCCAGAAACACGACGGCCATCACCTGCACGCCGAGGAGAACCCAGCGCAGCAAGCCGGCCGGGGTCAGGGTGCCGCGCTCGGGCAGCAAGGCGACGAGCGCGAGGTTGATCGGGAGCAGGAATGTGAGGGCGTGGAAGTAGAGTCGGTCGCGCGGCGTGTCGAGGCCGTTCAGCAGGACGTATTCCGCGAGCGCCAGCAGGGCGATCGCGAAGACCAGGCGCGAGCGGTTGAAGCGCCACCCCAGCAGCAGCGCGGCGGCGACGACGGTGAAGGGGAACACCGTCGCCAGACCCTTGGCGGTGCCCCGCAATGACGGCATCGTCACGAGCAATGCCATCGCGACGAGAATCGGCACTTCGGGCACGAATTTGGAAAGGAAGCGTTTCATCGGGCCAGTAACGGTACGTATCCGAACTGGAAGGTCAACTGGCGTGTCGCAATCGAACGGGTTGACCACCCGCGCGCGGACTGGCGATATTCACGCGCCCGCCTTGGCGGTATCGTCTAGGGGACTAGGACGGAGCCCTCTCAAGGCTCAAACACGGGTTCGAATCCCGTTACCGCTACTCGCCGCCCCCATCGTCTAACGGCTAGGACACCACTCTTTCAAGGTGGGAACAGGGGTTCGATTCCCCTTGGGGGCATTGGACGGGCGCCGCATGCTGCGCCCCTACTCCTCGGCCTGGTACTCTCGCTGTACGACGCAGTTCCCGCCGGAATTCTTTGCCGCATACAGCGCATGATCGGCCACCAGCATCAGCTGCGCGCTGGAGGGCTGGGCCGCATCACGCGGCAGCTCCACCAGCCCACCGCTGACAGTGACCATCGTCGAGGCATTCTCGACCAGATTGCGCCGAATGCGCGTGGCCACGATGAGTCCCGCAACGGCATCCGTATCCGGCAGGATGATGGCGAATTCATCGCCGCCGAGGCGGGCCGCGATATCGGTGCCACGCAAGCTCTTCTGGATGGCCACGGCGACGCGGCTCAACGCCTGGTCGCCGGCGTGATGGCCCCAGCGGTCGTTCAACAGCTTGAGACGGTCGACGTCGACGAGCAGGAGAGACAGCGGCGCGTTGTAGCGGCGGCAGCGCGCGATCTCGCGGTTCATCGTCGCATCGAAGTGGTAGCGGTTGAACAGGCCGGTGAGTGGGTCCGTCACCGAGCGGTGTTCCAGCAGCTCGAGCGCCTCGTGCTCCACGATGGTCGGGGAGACGAGGTCGCCGCTGATGTTCAGCATGTAGTCCACGGCCGCGACGACCGCGCCGACGTTGCGTCCGAGCCGTGAGCCGAGCTCGCGGCGGTGCGCCTCGATCGCCGTGGCACGCTCCGCGGCCTCGCGCTCGCTCAGCCGGGCGTGCGGGAACACGCGCTGCAGCGGGAGCGACGCGACGTCCGCGGTGACCGCGGGGCCGCCGCGGCGGTCGGACCGGGCGCGGCGCTCCAGCCCGCTGCGGCGCTCGTCCACTGGCGGGGGGAGGGGGGGGGCCTTACCAGCCGATGGCATAGTTCGAGAGCTTGTGGCGCTGGAAACTCATGCTGTCTCCAGCAACGTGTCGAGCTTGTCGATTTCCGCGCGCGCCGACAAGCGTTGGAATGAAGAGCGGGCGCGCTGGGCGGCGGCTTTCCCGGCCGTCGCGTCGCCCTTCTGGATCAACAGGTGCGCGAGATCGCGCTCCGCCATCGCGAGCAGCAGGGGACGGCCGTGCTGGGTAGCGCGATCGATGACATCGCGCAGCAGCGTCTCCGCGTCGCCGTGGCGTCCCGCCAGCGCGAGCGCGCCGGCCTTGATGCGCAGGTCTTCGGCTTCGCGCACGGGATCCTTGAGCTCGCGGTGCGTCGCGATGGCGCGCTCGATCGCGGTCATCGCGAGGTCGGCTTCGCCGCGCGTGACGTGGATTTCGGCGAGGCCGGAGATCGCCTGGGCGGTGAGCTGCTGGTCGCCCAGACGTTCGGCTTCGCGAATGGCGATCTCGGCGATCTCGAGCGCGCGGTCCAGCTGGCCCTGCGCGCGGCACACGATACCGAGATTGTGGCGCGCTTCGGCGACGCCGCGGCGGAAGTTCGCCTGCTCGTACGCCGCGATCGCGCGCGTGTAGGCGGTGACCGCACGGCGGTAGTCGCCTTGCATGTTCGCGATGATGCCGAGGTTGTTGGAGCAACGCCCGACGGTCGCCTGATCGTTGTCGTCCGACGCCTCTTCCTGCGCGCGGGTGAAGAAGTACGTGGCTTCGTCGATGCCGCCACGCTCCAGCGCGATGGCGCCGCACACGTTGAGCGCGCGCACTTCCATCATCCGGTCCTTGAGCGAGCGGGCGCGCAGCTGGGCGACCATGGCCCACTGCTGGCCCACCTCGAGGCGGCCCAGCCGGCTGTGGGCGATGCCCAACAGCAGCGTGAGGATGGCCGACTCTTCCAACTCGTCCTTGGAGCGCTGCTCGAGATAGGTGAGCAGCTCGGCGTAGCGGCCGGCGTCGGCGTACTGCTGCGCCACGTGCAATGGCGCGAGCGTACCACGCAGCTGGGCGGCAAACGCCTCGTCCCAACCCTGATCGGCGAGCTTGCGGATTTCGCCTTCGGCGCCGATGCGGGCGAAGAGGCCTTTGGCGGACTGCGCGGCGGCCTGGGCTTCGCCCTGACGGCCGGCGCGGCGCAGCAGCGCGCTCAAGTCGCGCGCCGCCTCGGCCTGGAGCAAGGGCCGCTCGTGCAGCTCGGCGCGGCCAATGACCTCGCGCAGCGACTTCTCGGCACGCTGCAGATTGTTCTCGGCCACGAGCACCAGGGCCAACACGCGCAGATCCTCGGCCTCGGCGACGGGGTCGGGCAGCTGGCTGCGAATGACGCGGACCCGGTCGAGGTCGCGGCTCGCCAACTCCGGCTCGCTGCGCGCGGCCCGGATTTCGGCGCGGCCCCGCACGGTTGCCGCAAACAGCGTTTCGTCGTGCGCCGCTTCCGCGGCGGAGACGGCCTGGTCGGCGGTCGCCAGCGCCTTGTCGTAGGCAGCCTGCTCGCGGTAGGCGTTGGCCAGGTTGTGCTGGCACTCGGCGACGCCCGACTGCAAGCCGGCGCGGTGGAACGCGGCGGCGGCGATTTCCCACGAGGCAATCGCTTCAGCGTGACGGCCGCGCAGATGGCTGATGATGCCGAGATTGTTGGACGCCCGGCCGGTGGTGCCATGGTCGCCGTCGCGGCTCGCGGCCATCAGGGCCTGCGTGCAGAAGTCGGCGGCGACGTTGAGGTCCCCACGGGAGAGGGCGATGGCGCCGCGCGCATTGAGCGCATGGCGCTCGACGCCGTGCTCTTTGCGCTGGCGCGCGCCCGCCAAGGCCAGGTCGATCCACTGCAGGCCTTGTTCGTGCCGGCCGAGCCGCGCCTGCGCGATGCCGTAGAGCAACGCGAGGGTCGGGGTGTTTTGGAGCTCGCTCTGGTCGTGACTGCCCAGGAACTCGACCACCGCGGCATGATGCCCGGCGGCCGCGAGTGCGCGGGCTTTCACGACAACCGGTGACGCCTCCAGGAGGCGCTGGTCGCGAGGATTGTTGGTGGACATGGTTGGGCTCGGGCCGCCTAGTAGCTAATGATCCAGTCGAGCAGCTCTTCCGCGACCGCGTACTCGCTGAAATGGGCCAAGCCCCAGTTGAACGACTTCTCGTCGAGCGACTGGCTCGCCGGGAGCTGGGTCCACGCGTCGGCGGGCAGCTCGCGATACCACAGACCGAGCAGCTGCGCCTCGATCTTGGCATCGGTGCTATCGACGACGCCGTCACCGTTCAGATCACCGCCGGCTCCGTCATACCAGATCTTCAGCTCAGCGGGCGTCCCGAATTGCAGCCCGGTCGGCAGGAGCGATACGCCAATCTTCGTGGTGTCCACGTTGACGGTGATGAAGACCGAATCACCCATCGCCAGCTCGCCCACGCCCGGAACGAATTGCGGGTCCGTGATGGTGAGCGTCAGGAACGGATGGACTGCGCTATCGATGCTGCTGGTGTAGTTGATTTGTACCGACCGAGCCTCGCCGCGAACCGCCCAGAATGAGACCGTGTACTGGTCAAGACTCAGGGGAGGTGTCAGGGCCGCCATTCCGGAGCGGCGCGCGCGAGATTCAATCGAAGAGAAGCCTGGAGAGTTACTGCCTGCCCACCGCAGGAATTGGGGAGCTGCGGGAGGTTTCACCGCTGTGGGTTGGTCCGCGCAGCGCGCTACCGAGAGCGCCAGGGCGAACACCATGAGTGAGCGGCGAACGAACATGTGAAGCTCCAAGGGCTGGGCGACTTGACTAGGGCAGTAGAGGATGTCAGCTTAGGGCCGGTTTCGTCCCTGCTGACTCCTCTGGAACGACACGAAAGTAGGTCCATTTTGTCACCTGTCAAGCCCGAAACCGGCCCGAAACGCGTCCCTGTAGCAGCTCGGCTCGCCGTTCTCCTGGACGTGTTCTCTCCCTGGGAAGGCATCTCGTTGAGCTATCGGCAGTTCGCCGCGGCGCTGAGTGGGGCCGTAACTGAAGCAGCCATAAAGAAATGGCCCCATCGGGAGAAATTCCCCGCCGATGTCGCCCGGCTGATCGTGACGAAGGCGAAAGAGCTTGGCATCCCGGACGTTACGCTCGAGTGGGTCCTGTGGGGGGAGGGGCAAGGTCCCAAAAAGGGAACCAAAAAGGTCCCCAATCAGGGACAGCAGGCAGAACATCAGGAGTTAGCGGCGAGCATCGCGGAGGCGTTGCGGACCGATCTGGCCCACAACGAGTTCGGGCAGTGGTCGTCGGTCGAGGTGCAGCGCACGGTGATCTGGTCGCTCAAGGATCTGGCCCGGCGGCTGTGGGTGCTGCGCTTCCCGATGGCCGAGACGTTCAAGCTGACGGATGAGTGGGGGACAAAAATCGGGCTGCCGACGCGCTCCCTTGCTTCGCCACCGGGTCCTGATGAGTTTTCCGCCGCTCCCAATGAGGGCCGATAGCCCAACTGGCAGAGCAACTGACTCTTAACTGGAAGACCTTTCCCGTCGTTACTAGCTTCTCTCGCGAAATGCTGAAAGGTTGTTGAAAGGTTCGTAGTGAGCTGCGCCGATAGCTCAATTGGTAGAGCAACTGACTCTTGTTGAACGATGAGCACCGCGCCAGAAATGACGCGAGTGAATGGTGTCAAAGTCGGTGAACGGTCGTCCTCACGGTCGTCCCAACGCCGAGCCAAGCCCCGCTGATGGGGAAGGTGTAGAGACTTGACGGCACCCGCCTGACCGCGTTGAGGCGAAGGCGAAGGCAAAGTCCAGACCACGAACGCTCGATGGTGGAGCGGCGGCGCAAGCCGAAGTGGTATGAATCAGTAGGTTCTCGGTTCGATTCCGAGTCGGCGCACTTAGCGGACTGCTGGTTGCAACAACATTCTTCTCTTGTTGTGGCAAGACCCCCCTATAAAAGCCCGTCCGACTGGTCGTTTGTCATCAAGCTCCACGCACTTGTCGAGGCGGCTGTCGCGCACATACTCGCGGCTAACAGGGCGCCACTTCGTGAACGGTCTCGATTGGCTCAGAAGCTCTTTCAACTTGGATTGTGATTCGGTTCCGTCCGGCTGTTTTCGCTTTTTGCTTAGCGAGAGACGCTGCCTCGATCAGTTCGATTCCGGTTAGAGGAGACTCAGGGTTAGTGATCCATACTCCAATACTCAATCTTGGACGAGGCATTCCCTCCTTGTTGTGAAGGAAAAAGATGGTTCCACCCATAAGCTCGACTGGGTGTTCTTTCGTATGAAGAAGATTACTGGCCTTGGGACCGATGACACGTCAGCGGAAATCGCTAGCGGTTTTATGTTGCTACCAACCCAGCCGCACCGATACAGCATCCTGTTCGCCGATAATGCGCATTTTGCGGAGATCAGGCCTCTTGTTGAAGAGCTAGTCAATGAATGGACGAAGTATAAGACCACACCCGCCGGAATTGCTGCGCTCGCCCTCCATAAGGATATCTACACGCCGTTCTCAACACAGAAGATTCACGTGGACAGATTCACGGCTCTTGATCGCCTAATGTATTGGGAGCCGGGAAAGTATTCTCTGGAAATGCGAGTACACACGACGCGGCCGGAACGCACGTTCACGCGCAATTGGGTGTTTGAAATCTCGAAAGCAGAATCAGACAGACCTCCTACCGTTGAACTGTGCGGACCTGGAGACCCGCCTACCTACTGATTGCGTATCGGTAGGTCGCTAGATGTTGGCTTAGGTACGCCACTGTTTCGGGGAGGTGTGCCGGGGGTGTGCCGGATCGACTAGGGCGGGGTAGGGGATCGACTAGGGCGGGGTAGGGGATCGACTAGGCCGGGGGAGGGGAGGGATCGAACTGCGCGCGGGGGGGAGGGGTACACGGGGGAAACGCGCGGGGGCCAGATAGCGATGACCCCCACGAAAGTCTTC
>Ga0137415_10003464_pt1 | contig 15675 bp, 11 predicted proteins | sample CZODoug3_1_1_16f_FD_183082 | JGI IMG/M metagenome (GOLD analysis project Ga0137415, IMG submission 183082) | Vadose zone soil fungal communities from Angelo Coast Range Reserve, California, USA - CZODoug3_1_1_16fungal (Hybrid Assembly) | ecosystem: Environmental > Terrestrial > Soil > Vadose... | reverse complement strand
AATCTTGTCAATACCTGGATAGAGCCAGGAGTAGGGTTGGCTGTCAAACAAGCATACAAAGACTCCATCACATTCGATGGGGTTTCTTACGTTAATAACTCTTTCTATACTCAATTTAAGGGAATAACATTTATCAAGGAAGAATCATTTGTATGGAAGGGCGTGTTGCCTGTATTGCCAATGGGATTGGGCAAAAATGATGGAGGAAATGTACTTAAATTGATGGATGTAGCCGGGAATGTTTCAGACGCGCTTATTCCATTAAGCGAAGCCCAGGTAGGATATGTTTCAAGGATGAGGCCAATACCAAACAAAAATCTGTACTGGCCAGAAGGAAAGAACATTTTTGTAAGAACAACACTTCAATTAAATGAGTTTACCGGCAATATGAGCATGATAAGTAGTGGAAATCCTACAGACTTTGATAGCGAATTAAACGTACCGGCCGACTACCTTCCTATTGTTATCGACTATCTTACCAGGAACCTTTTAAAAGAACGGCTTACGCAAAAGGATTTAACTAACGACAAAAGAGACAACTAATGCAGTCTTATCAAAATAATAGCGGCAAGTCAAATATAGATTCCTATGAAATAGGAGACGATTTTATTAAAGTTTCTTTTTCAACAGGTTCTACTTATACCTATTCTTATGACAGCGCCGGACAAAAAATAGTTGATCAAATGAAACAATTGGCACAAGCTGGAAATGGATTAAGTGGATTTATAAACCAATACGCAAAAAGATCTTATGCAGACTTTGAGTAAAGTACAGCCAATTAATAACATCGTTTTGATAAAACCATTTCCACCTGAAGGGGTTTCGGAAGGTGGCATTTATGTGCCAGAAAACTTTCGGGCTAGAAATACAAAATCATTAGTGATTTCAACTGGTCCCGGAACAATTAAAAGACCAATGAAATTTGAATCAGGCATGATTGTTCATGTTGTTAAAGATTGGGGCACTCCTATAAAAATTGACGGAGAATTGCATTTTTTAATGGAAGATGCAGCTTTATTGGCATCTGAAAACTAATCTAAATGAGTTATCAAAAGCAGGCATATATAACGGTTGAAGAGTGTGTGAATACATACTTGGATAGGAGTGAACAAGGCATTAACAAGTTTTATAAATGCTGGAATATTGCTTTTGATGGCATGACGCAACTCGGATTGGATTTCTTTTTTCAAATCCGGTCTAAAAAACTTCCTATTAACGGGAATAAAACAGTAAACCTTCCAGATGATTATTTGAATTACTGTAAAATAGGTGTATTTAACGACCGTGGCGAAGTCATTCCACTGAAGCATAACGACAAAATGACTACGTTTGCCGACATGCTGCCGGACAGAAAGGCTAAGACAGAAGACAATACAATTTTTGACTGGAACCAGGTAAATTCTCCAATTTTTTATAATTTTTGGAATGGATACAATGTTACGAATTTATATGGCATTCCTTCGGGTCAGCCATTCGTAGGAGATTTTAAAATAGACCCAACGGCTGGCATTATTCTATTGAGTGAGTGGTTTTGTTATGATTACATCTGTCTTGAATATGTGGCAAGTCCAAATATGAAGAAGGATGAGTATTATATACCAGTTCAATTCAAAGAGGCCCTGGTATGGTATATTGCTTGGCATGACATATCCATGCTTCCAAATTCAAGACGCGGAGGGCTAGGCGATAAGACATACAGGGAAAAGAAATTTTGGAATGAACGTAGATTGGCAAATGCAAGATGGAGGCCATTGTACCTTGACGAAGCGTATCAGTGGTCACTTGAAAACACAAGATTAACAGTAAAAGTGTAATGCCCATAATAAATAAGATATTCAACGGCAGGCTAAACAGAGATGATCATCCCTATAGGATAGCAGAAGGAGATTACATTGACGCATTGAATATCACAAGGGATAGTGAAGGCGAGGGAAGCGATAAGGTAAATTCAAATATTGTCGGCAATGACTTCGTGCCTTACGATCTGCCGATCGGGTTTAATAAAATAATAGGTGGAGAGCAGGATAAGATTAGGAATCGCTATTATTATTTCTTTTATAACGACCAGGGCAATCATTCCATCCTTTATTTTAACGGGGATACTTTTTTAGTAACCAAGTTATTGGAAAACCTTACTGACACAGGGGGCGTCGATATATTGAATTTTAATCCATCTAAGAAGATTTTCAATGTAAATATTATTCACAGGGATGAGGGAGATTTATTGTTTTTTATAGACTGCCTTGGCAGACCATCTTATATGAATGTGACTGCTACGTATACTCCGTGGATAAGATCATATTTAGATATTATAAAAGGGCCTGCGTCTATGCTGCCACAAGTTGGGTATGAAAACGATACAACAGTTGAAGTTAATAATCTTAGAAATTCTTTATTTCAATTCAGGACAAGATTTGTTTATGATGATTTTCAGAAATCTGTATATAGTTCTGCAAGCATAAAGCCGCTTCCGTATAATCCTTTCAATCTTCAAGTAGATGCTGATAAAACAAAAAATTCAAGAATATGTATTTATATTCCAACAGGAAATACTTCGATAAAAAAGGTAGAAATATGGGGCACACAGGCCACTACAGGAAGTTCAGCACCGAATGATACGACAGGCCAATATTTTATGATTGTTTCCTTGGATAAGGCAGAATTGGGTATCCCCGATAATGACATATACAGGTATATATTTTACAATGATGGATCATATGTATATGGAGATTTAAAGGAGCAGGTTCAGTTATTCGATTTTGTTCCGTTGACAGCTAATGGACAAGAATTGCCAAATGGGAATACATTAATTTATGGCGGCATAATGGAAGGGTATGATAAAGTTCAACTTAGCATGGCCGTCACCACTAACACGAATTGGATTCCTCCTGTATCTACTTTTAATGGCCTTCTTTTCTTTGCTTCTCAAAATGGGACAGAAAGCGATCCATCTTCGAATATTATAACTATCTATTTAACTGGTGCTGGAACAAATGATGGTTTCAGCAATTGCATTACATTAAGCAATAGTAAGGCTCATTATATAGTAGATTGTGCATTACAAGATGGGACTACCAAGAAATTTCAATATCAAAGCACCACTCAGGTAACAAATGTATCCGATATATTGAATGGATTGAAAATGGCAGCACTAGCTCAGGGTTTTTCTTTTGTTTCGCAGACCACCAATATGCTAAGGGTTTCTCTTGCAGACGTTATTTTGTACTATGCTCAACCGGTTAAAGAGATAACTGATAATCTAGTTATAGATAATAAAGATGACGTTCATTTTTCATTTCCTCATCAGTCTGCTGAACAATTTGCACTACAATATTTTGACGAACATGGCGTCACAAATGGAGCCACTTTGCCGGCTCCAGGATTCATAAATACCCTCTCTGATTCTACAAACATATCCACACCCCAATTAACACTAACTATATCTTCTCGGCCACCTTTTTGGGCCAAATATTATCATATTTTAAGACCTCCTGCCTTAACATATAATAAGCATGAATTTTGGATTAGTTTAAAAACTTTTACGAATAAGGATGTAGCTACGGGAATTGTCTATGCTTATATAGATGTATCCAATATGGCTACCTACAACGAAAATATACAAGGTTCCATTCCCGTTGTTGGGTATTCTTTTTCTGCTGGTGATAGAATTAGGTTTTTAAGAAACTATCCGTTTAGTCAAGCTCCATATGATCTTCCGTTGTATGATTATGAAATATTATCCGTTAGAGGATCTATTGTAATTAATGGAGTTACACAAACGGGGCAGTTCTTGCAAATATACTATCCAACAAATGATATAACTGTTGACTTTGATTTTGGACCGGACAGGTTTCAAAATTATTTTATACTCCTGTATAATTATGTAAAGCATGCGTCTTCTGTCGGAACAGAGCAATATTTCGAATTTGGTAAAGAATTCGCAATTGGTAATTGGGGAACAGCAAACGCATTTCACATAGGGTCCGATCAAACACAAAAATCGGATTTATCACAGCCGGCCATAATAAACTTAACTGATGGCGATCTTTTCTATAGGTACAGAAACATACCTGCCGGTAACATATATACCTATACAACCACTCCAATTTTAAATCAACCAGACCCCTACGAGCGATACATTATTAATGTAAGTCCAGCAGTTGTAACATCCAATTATATAATTCAAGGCGGAGCAGCCCCCATATCTCAGCCAATTGGGCCATCGGCTGGTGCCAATCCTGTATATGCTACCGGGGGGGCGTTGGTTCAAAATTTAATGGCATCTCCTTTGGGCGTTCGGCTAACAGGAGATTTCATAGTAGCACCTACTAATCCAGATGATCATAACGGTATATTTGGTGCTATTGTAAAAGTTATATTCAGCACAGGAGTAGTAACCATATATACTTTATTACCTGATCAAACAGGACTTGAAGCCGGAACAACTTATAACTATTCGTATGATATTTCTATTTCATTAAACCAAAATGACAAATTTTGGATATTGACGCATGCTGTCAATGCAATGAATATATCCTCAACTAAGATAGTTGTAAGCATTCTTAATAATATCTTGGTCCCTATTATAGAGTCATCATTCAGCGATAAGTACGCCATTATAACAAACTCAAATAATAGGGCATCTGTTTTTGATGAAAACGCAAAACAAACCTATTATCCTACTCTTGTAAGATTTTCCTTGGCATATCAGGAAGACACAAGCATAAATAACACTAACAGGTTTTATGCAGAAAATCAGGATAGTTATGATAGGAATTTCGGAGATATTCAGCGTTTTCATATCAGGGATAGGGCACTAAACGTTTATCAAAAGCTGAAGATAGGACGCGTTCCTATATTGACACAAATTGTTCAAGATACATCTGGGAACCCATTGCAGGCTAATAGCGATCAGCTAATAAATAAAATTCAATACTATTTAGGTGATTATGGCATAGGTGATTCTCCTGAAAGTTTGGCTTGGAATAATTTTGCAGACTATGGAGTGGATGATTATAGAGGAGTCGTGTGGCGTCTTTCTTTGGATGGAATTAAACCCCTGAGCATAGAGTTTTCAATGAATGCATTTTTTGTAGCTCAAACTAAAGCGTATAGAAGATCTTTGAATAATGGCATTGCCCCAATAGGGCAACCATATACCGGAGATCCTGCTATTTACGGGGCGTTCGATGCATATACCAATAAATATATCATTTGTTTGGAAGAAATAAATAGATATGAAACACCTACAATATTAAGTTTCCATCAAGACGCGCAAACATTATCTTTTGATGAAAAAGAAAAGGCATTTGAAAGTTTATATTCATATCACCCTGAATGGATAGGCGTTCTTAATACGTTGCTTCTTTCTTTTAAGAATGGGGGTATTTGGAAACATAATTCAGCTATCTATTGTAATTTTTATGGCATACAATACGGGGCTTATATCACCGGAGTATTTAATATTAATGCGCTGGAAAAGAAAACATTTTTGGCAATATCGCAAGAGGCGAATAAGATATGGGTGTGTCCGGAAATAACAACACAGACAGATAGTTACCAAGATATCAAGCAGCAAAGCAGTTTAATAATTACCGACTTTGAAAAATTAGAATCCATGTTCCACGCCTCTTTTTTAAGAGATAGTCTTAGTCCAGGAGGTATCATAGATGGGGACTATTTGAAAGGCAATTATATGATTGTCAAATTAAGCCAGCAAATAGCCCCGGATTTCGTATTTTTAAATTTAGTAAGTGTTTTGTATGAAGATTCTCAATTAACTGCTAAATAATGGATCAAGAACTTATTAACGCGGATAAAATTGATCAGATAGAGGCAGAAATGCTTAAATATGATACGATAGATTGTCCGCTTAATCATAGGTTTTTATCTGGATTGTATATTCGCGAAATATTAATGCCTGCCGGAAGTTTAGTAACTAGTATGATCCATAAGACAACTCATCCTTTTTTTGTCCTGCAAGGAAAGGTGTCGGTATTCAGTGAAAACGATGGTGAACAATATATAGAAGCGCCATATTCTGGAACGACATATCCCAATACAAGGCGCGTTCTTTTTATTCATGAGAATTGTGTTTGGACTACTGTGCATAGAACGGATATTCAGCCTGAAAATGATAGTCAGGAAGCCATTGCTAAGGCGGTTTCTTTAATTGAAAATGAAATATTGGATAAAAGAGAAAACCAGATTATAGGAGGCAGAGTCAAAAATAATATTATCACACATAAAATTGATAACCCATGAGTTTCGTCGCGGTTTCAATAGGGACAGGCGTTGTTGGTTTAGGGCAATCCATTATTGGAGGAATAGGTGCGCATAAAACCCAAAAAAAGCTGGAGCAACTTCAGACGCCAACTTATCAGCCCAATAAAGCCATTGGCGATTATTATCAAAGTGCATTAAGTAGATATAATGCCAATCCATATGACACACAAGCCTATGGATTGGCCAAAAGCAATGCTGTCCTTGGGACGGCTTCTGGGCTAAATGCATTACAGGGACGTAGAAGTGCCTTGGCTGGCGTAGGCAAGCTGGTTGGAGTGCAGGACAATGCACTTCAACGGGCTTCTGTGGGGGCAGAAGAGCAGCGCAACAGAGCCTTTGGGCAGTTGGGCCAAGCAACTGGTATGAAAGCTTCTGATGACAGAACGGCCTTTCAGTATAATCAAGTGGCTCCCTATGAAAAACAAATGCAATTGCTGGGAGCTAAAGCCAATGGCTATAATAAAATGCTAAGTTCTGGCATACAAAATATGTTCGGAGGCGCGGCTAATTTTGCTAAGTTGAAGGGAAGTAAAAATACGACTGATCTTTATGATCACAATAATGACATATATGTATAAAAATGGCTAAAGTAAGTACAGGATTGCCGTCAAATTTATATTCAGGAGGAGCCGTTGTGTTAAACAATGACCCCTATACTAATTTCTATATTCAGACGCAACAGCGAAAGCAGGCTCAAGATGACTCTTTATTTAAATATTTTGGTGATTTAAGTAAGAATGTTACGCCCACTGGAATGCATAGTAATGATATTCCAGATTTGATGGAAAAGAAAAATGCTTGGCAGCAATTCAATATCCAAAATAAAAGAGCCATTGCAAGACCTTATTTGGATAGAGGCAGAGCATATCAGCAATCTATGGCCATGTATAATGACATGCTAGCTCATGCGGAAGAGTCTAAATCAAAAGTAAAAGAACTTGCTGGATTGGCTTCTATTTATAAAGATCCGGCAAAGAGGCAATTGCTTACCGAAAAAACTATTGCTGATATTCAAAAAGGAGAATTGCCAATAAATGATCCTAACTATCAAAGGATTGATCCAACAGCCTTAAATTATAATCCAAAACCTTTCGGAATACAAGAGCAGGGACAACTAACGGCACTGCTTAATAGGTTCAAGGGAAATGAATCAATTGATGGCAAGCCAGAACCAATACCCGGAACCAACCAAGAGAAGATTAAATACAAAAATACTTTTTCATCTGATCAACTAAATGGAATGTATAATATAGGAAGCTCCTTATATCATAATAATCCAGGATTTAAAGAACGCGTAGATCAGGAAGCGGACCCGTTATCCAACAATTATCAACCTCTCAATGATTTGTATAGGCAGTATTTCAATAAAGACATCGCAACTCCGGAGGATATGGCCGTTGCACATGTATTGAGCCTGCATCCTAATAGAACAGGCCGCGAACAAATAAGGAATAGGTCTGTAAGTCCATTCGATTTAATTGCCGCCAGAAATGCATCTTCAAAAAACCTTATTGATTATAGAAATAAAAACAAGGAAGCCTCTCAGGCAGAACAGGGGGATGCTATAAATACATTTATGTCAAAAATGTTTATGGAGGCCAAGAAGAATCCAAGAACCTATCTTCCAAAAGAAGGCGGCGAAATAAAGCAATATGAAATTCCAGCATCTCAGGAAATGAAAAATATTTTTGCCTATAAAGACGACAAGGGGCATCCCGTTTCTCCGGATGTTATAAGGTTTTCTGATGACGGAAAAACAATAACTCCAATATTTTATAAAGGAGCAATTAGTGGTACTGGGAGTCGGGGGGTTGATGAAGAAAACAGCAAACCGGTATCCGCTGAAGAAATAAAACTGAGGTTGGGTAAATCCCTTTTTGGTATAAAGGCTAATATTAAAGCGGTTTCCAATGATATATCTAAACCTAAAAGCGACCCGCTGAAATTATTTTAAATGCCAGATGATAAACTTACCATACAGCAATTCGCGGCCAGAATAAAGGCAAAGTATCCGGATTATAAGGATATAAACGATACTCTATTGACTCAGAAGATAATAGCCAAATATCCGGAATATAAGGAGATGGTTAATTATAAAGTACAGGCGGAACCTAAAGCAGAAAAGCCAGAGAATGAAATTTCTCATACCTCCATACACGATATTCGCCACTTAGATGAAATGGCTAATCGGGAAGCTCCACTAGATCAACAGATGGTCACTGATCCCATTTCTGGGATTCCAACTGAAAACAATGACTTTAAGCAGGAAAATATACAATATGGGCAGCAGTTAACTAAATCTTTGGATGAGTTGGGCGGTAAATTAAACGTATCTCCCGATAAGTTGAAAGGGGTTATATCTGATTTTCCCGATGAACATGATGAAGCCAGAATACAGCAACGGGCATCATTGAAAGAAGAAAATCCTGAGACCTACGAAAGGCTTAAAACGGCGGATGCAAATATGCATTTGATTGCTAATAAAAGCCGTATAGACGCCCATGAATACAATCAACTTCAGGGAGATGAAAAAAACCCAGTTCCAAATTTAGAACACTTATCTCAAAACATTAACAGGCAAAGAGAAATAATATATTCCAACCTTTCCGGAGATGACAGAGGAAAGGCTTTGTCGAATCTGGAAAGGAATAGATCTTCGGCATTCAACGCTACCAATCCGGAAATTAAAAATGAATATGCCAATAATGAAGATGCTAAGTCTCAGCTTAATGTAATGCAATACGCCGGACTAAAGCATTTGCAGGCTTTTGATCCACAAAAGTATCAACTTTATAGCAGTTTGTTAAAACCAAGAGACGGTTCTGAGGATGACACTGTTGAACAGAAAATAGGTCTGGAAAAAGCCAGAAAAGAATTGCTGGATATTGGCAGGCGCAATACCGAAAAGTATATAAACGAAAAACAATATGATTTGGACGGGGCCTATAAAAAATCTCAGACACAAGATGAAAAAGATCAAATAACAGGAGAGTTTTTGAAAAACAAGTCCATAATTGATGCTATCAATCAGGATGAAGAGAAAGATGCAACCAGATTCCCTTATTTGAAGGATTTGGAATTTGAGCGACAGGCAATAGAGTTGGCTGGGGATGCAGACAAGGGAGCTATTAATTATGCTTTATCGCGATTCGGTAAAAGCATAGGGAATGCCGGTAAGTCAATTCAGAACGTTGAAGCGAATGTTTTAGGAACTGATCAAGACGTTTCTGATTTGAATTTGCAAAGGCTGGGTGAAAATGCAAAGGAGGAAAATGAATTTTATTTGCCTGAGGGGTCTAAGTCGCAGGCATCACCAATGGTGTATAAGTTTGATAAAAACCTACAGGACGCGGCTACTAAGATTAAAAATAACAAGTCACTGTCAGATGACCAGATAAAACAGGGATTGATTGATCTTGTTAAAAACAATCAAGATCAAGTCCATACCGTTAGCAATACTGAGAATTACGGAAAATCTGCCAATTTCTTCAGTAAGGCAACTCTTTACAAAAATGCCGGAATGATAGGAGATATTGCATCTATTGCCACTCAATCTGCTGGAGGAAATGAGGCCGGACTATCCAAATTCATTACAAGCACTTTGCCGATGTATTTATCCACTCAAAATGATTTTTACAAGCAAGCCCTAGAAGAGGGAAGATCAAATCCTATGGAATATGCCAATACGCATGCAGCTATTATGATGGCTGCTGGATTGGTTAATCCTGATTTGAATATTGTAAAGAGGTCATTGGGACAAAATACACAATTTGGCAAATCTATTGCGGGTGTGAGCGAGAGCACCTGGAATGATATTGTTTCTTCCAATAAACCTATTATAAATAAGATAAAAAATTCATTGACTGGAGTTGGCAAAGAGGCTGCAAAAATAGGGCTTACCTATGGAGCAGGCACCTCTATTGCAAAGGATTTGGCTGATAAAGGATTATTTGGAAGTAATATTAATAGTGAGGATATTTTGAATAATGCCGTGAAAGCTACAAAAGAAGCTACTATTAGCTCGGTTACTTTATTGGGACTTCATGCTATAACTAATTTCAAAACAGTCTCTCCGGAAGAAAAAGCAAGGGTATGGGAGGTTGGGGATAACCCTAAACTGGCTAATGAACAGTTGGAGGACTCAGTTAAAAAAGGAGAGATAAGCCAACCAGTTGCAGATCAAAGGAAGCAAGTTATAAAAACAGTATCAAAATTAATTCAGAGCGTACCAACGGAAGACGCAAAAGGGAAGCCGCTGACGGACCAACAGCGGGCCGATTATTTATATAATCTTGTCCTTAAAAATAAGATAGATGATATAAAAGGAAATTTGCCGGATGCTCAAAAAGAAAAGCTGGATGGTATTCAACGGGGTATTGACATTGAAAATAATGCCATCCTTGATCCTAAGTCAGAAAAGGAAAACCTGATGCAGCGCAAGCGAGAATTGTCTGAAGAATTAAAACCGGGTGAAGACGGAAAAATTAATTTGACACCGCTTGAAAAGAAAACAAGAGAAGAAGAACTTGATGAAATAAATGGCAAACTGGAAAATTTAAATAATCCCGGCAAGCCACATGTAACAGTTTCTACACCTAATATTGTAAATGTAAAACTTAAAGAAAATGCCATACAGCAGCCTGAAACAGGAACGGTTCTTCAACGTGAACCGGAAAGCATTGGAAGCGAAGGGGGTGAACGTGGACGAATGGAACCAGGCCAGCAAGAGGAAAAGCTTGCCGGAAACAGCGCCGAAAAAGAGCGTAAAGGTGAAGGTGAAGAAGATTGGCCATTTGTAGAGGAAGCTGGCGACAATGAAGTGACTAGCATAAAAAATGCCATTACTGCTGGCAAGATCAAAGAGTATGGGCTGACACCTGCTTTGAAAGAAGGGAAAAGAGCGTTGGGGGATGTGTGGAATGAGGCTATTGCAAAAATAGCTAAAGGTAAAATCGACCCGGAGGAATTGATAAATAGGCTAAATAAAAAACCGCGTCCAATTTCAGATACCGAAGACGCGGTATTACTCTATCATCAAGCAACAAAAGAATCAGAATTAGATGCTATAAACAAAAGCATTAATGATTCTTATGAAAAGGGAACAAGGGAAGATTTTGAGGAATTTCAATCCAGGAAGGCAAAAGTATTGGATGATTTACAAAGAATTTATGATGTAGATAAAAAAGTAGGAACGGCCAATGCAAGAGGGTTGAATGCCAGGAAAATGATGGTGGATAGAAGGTTTTCGCTGGTAAATATGTTGACAGAGAAAAGGGCTTCCCAAGAGGGAAAGCCATTAACAACAGAAGAGCAAGCTGAGGTAGAGAAAAAGTATAATGACTTAAAAGAAGCTAATGTTGCGATTGAAAAAAGAGTGGCTGAATTGGAAACAGAAAATGCCGCTCTCAAAAATAAAAGTATATCACAGCCGGAAGAGGTAAAAGAAAAAGGCGCAAAAAAAGGAAAGAAAAATTATTCTGCCGAAAGGAAGGATATTTTAAATAAAATGAGGGATGATCTGCTGAAAGCTGCAAAAGGTGGTGAAGGACTTACTTCTTCTATTCCGCTGGCTGCGCAATTAAAAGCAGTAGCGCCACACATACCTAAGTTGATTAGAAATTTGGTTGAATCTGGCATTGATAAGCTGGAGGATGTGACTAAGGAAGTATTAAATATGCTCAAGCCTATTATACCTGAAATAGAAGAAAATCATGTTCATGATCTAATAGCCGGAGAATTTAAGGAAGCAGCTAAAGGGAAAAGGCAATTGAGTAAAACGGCCGAATTGAAACAGCAGGCTAAGAATATGAAGTTTGCCGTTTCTGATCCTCAGCTCCTTAAGTTAAGGGCGGATTATGAAAGAAAGAAATCTGCATGGGGAGATGATATAAGAAGGGCGGAATTATCAAAAAGAACTAAACTTGAAAAAGGACAGGATTTCTTTGTTAAATGGCAGAGAGCATCAAAGCTTTCTGGTATAACCACTATTGCTAAATTAATGATGGCTGGTGCCACAAGGCTGGCCTCCACGCCATTGGAAGAAGCGGTGGGGGGTGTTTATTCCAAGGTGCTGCCCAAAGGAGTTACAAGTAAAGCTACGGGCGAAGCAGATGTAAATGTAAGAGCGGAGGCTAAGGCTATTACCAGGGCGTTTACCCAAGGCCTCAAGGATTCTTATGATATAATGAGAAAAAAGACAAGGGGTCAGAGCGACATTGAAGCAGTTTTTGGTAAGGGGAATGAATTGCCTCTGGAAGCTATTGGATTTTTTGGTCAATTGCACAGTGCCATAAAGGCACCCGTAAAAAGGGCAGCTTTTGAAAGATCTTTGCAGAAAAGATTGGAAGCAAATATAAATAATGGAGTAGATGTCAGTGATCCAATGGTACAAACTAAAATAGCCATTCAGGCTTACAAAGATGGGCAACGTGCTATTTTCATGCAGGATAATATTGTAACAGATGCCTATAAGAGAACTATCAATTCTCTGGAAAAAAATAAAACAAGTCCGGTAGTTGGAAAGGCATTTGCTACTGGCCTGCAATGGCTGATTCCTTTTGTAAAAGTTCCAACGAACATCATAGGAGAGGTTCAGCGCCACGCCACTGGCCTATTTGAAGGAGCGGCAAGATTGGGATATCAGACAATGAAAAACGGTTTAAAGGATGTGTCTGAAGATGAGGCAGATGCAATATTGAGAGCCTTTAAGAAGGGAAGTATAGGTGCTGGGGCATTGATGATAGGGTATTTTAATCCAGGTAGCTTTGGTGGCTATTATCAAAAAGGAGAAAAACAATCTCCAGATAAATTAAAACCGGGAAGCGCCAAAATATTGGGTATGAAAATACCTATTTGGTTATTGGAATCTCCATTATTTCAAACCATGCAATTGGGAGCAACCGTTAGAAAATTATCAGACGAAAAAATGACCAACAAGCCAAAGGGATTTACGGAAGCTATGCTTGCAGCAGAACTTGACTTAATGGGACATGAACCATTAGTTGAACAGCCTTCTCGTATTACATCTTTATTCACCAATCCGAAAGAACGAGAATATTTTCTTGGAGAACTGGCAAAAGGAACTGTTGTTCCAGCCGGATTATCTAATATAGCCCAATATACAGATCCGGAAGAAGGAAGAAAGCCTGAGTCAATGTTGGAGCACATAGAAACGGGTATCCCCGGATTAAGAGAAAATGTAGCGGCCAAGAAGAAACCACAAAGCAAAGGGAAAGATAAGCGTGCTAGAAATACAGGCAAAAAATGATTAGAGTATTTTACATATTAACGGATGAATTTAATGGAGGAGGCGACCCTGTAGTACCGCAAGCCCCAAAGAATTACAAACCACTTTCGGTCGCTCAACGCACTGACTGGAATGGATTTTTGGATTATGTAGGCAAGACCCCAAATGTAAATCTTTCCAATTCTAATGCCTTATTTGCGCAGTATAAAAAATCAAACCCAAACTTTTCCCTTTCGCCTACGGATTTGCAAAATATACAATACGAGCAATATCAATTACGGAAAGGAGAGAAGTTCGGAAATATGGATCAGACTCAATTAAAGTACATTCGCCAGGGACTTCCGGAGGCATATTTAAACAAGCCATTAGGGGAAATAAATGGGAAATTAACACCAGAAACGTCTAAGTTATACTACCCCCAAATAGGTAATTATGGGACCGATATAGAAAACTATTATAAGGCAAAAACAGGCCAGCCATCTATGCCAATAACATCGCCATTAGTCGGAAACCCGGTTATTCCTACAACGACTCCGGTTGACTCCATTGCCCTTAAAAAGAAATATGCATCTAATCCCTACTTGGCAGACCAGGGGCGTTATAATTGGGGGTCAAAGTTAAATAATGAATTTCCTTTAACTGGAGGGAAAGTTAAAGATGCGATACAAAGTGCTTCAAAAATGAATGGAGTGGACCCAGCGCTTCTTTATAGCTCCGCAATGGAAGAGGGTATGTCTGGATCTGTAGATGCAAAATATTCCGGAAACGCAAGCGAAGCATATGTAGATTGGGCCGAAAAGAATAACGACAAAGCAGAGGAATATCCGGTAGATAGTTTTTACAACTATGGTTTGGATCAATTCGCAGGCATGGCTCCGGCACTTGAAAAGAAAGGATATTTGCCAAAAGGGTTTGCTGAAAAGTTTACCACATTCGATGCTGGTAATGAAAAAGGAGAAAAGCTAAAAGCGGCAGCTTTTAAAACCGATGCAGATGCTTTAATAGCAAAAAGTGCTATGATGAGATTAGCCAAAGATCAATTGGAAGAGCATACTAAAAAATCAGGAATAGTGCTTACTCCTAAACAAAAAGATTTTTTTATGCTTGCTAATTATAATGGTGGAGAAGGAAACATGAGGAAAATGATGCAAAGCTATAAAGACAAGGGATACTTGAAAGATGATAAATTCTTGGATTCAAAATTCAAACCGGCGTCTTATGGAGGTATTTATAAGAATGTTCAGGCCAGATTGCAATCCGCTGCCCAGTTGAAAAGCGAAGGTTTTTTATAAGGATATGATAAATTATTCATAATATTGTAAAACGTTAAAATCCATGGCTCTTACACCATCTTTTTCTTTGTCTGCAACAGCAGATCCGAGCGCTGTATCGGTACAGGATACGTCTACGGGTTCCGATGGTGCAATAACTACCCGAAAAATAATCTTCACTCAAACAGATGGCACTCCTTTAGGGGGTTCGCCATATGATTTTCCTCTTTCTGCCGGTACTTCTATTACGGTCAATCCCCTAGATAAGGATTATGGTCTAACAGTTACAGTAAATTGGGTTGATGTTAGCGGCGCTGTGTTATATACTGCCAACCAAATATTTGTATTTACCCAATACGCTAAATTATTTTTAGAAAGCTTGACACAGCAGCAGATAGCTAACCCGGAAATAGTCAATGATCAAAATTTTATCCAGAACAAATTCAACTTATTCCAAGGCGTAAAAAGTGCTGAAAATGCACTTACATATGGGCAGTCCGTTTCGGCTGCTCAATTTTGCATAACTCAGTATCAGGAATTAATAACGAATAATCAATTCTTTTTTTAGTGGCATCACAATTTACAATTCCACAAATCATCTTATTTGCTCAGATTTCTCAATATCTGAGCACTAATGACAAGGCGTTGTCTATTGCCTTTAGAAGTGGCTCTTTAATCCAAAGACAGCCATCTCTTCTTTATATGGAAGGAGAACTATTGGAAAATATGTATGCACTTAATCCAAATGGTTCTACCATAAGAATAACGGCTGAATAAGTGCTTTCTCTATGTGGCAGATATTTGAATCAGGCGCAAAATATATTGAATAACTTATTGCAAAATTCTCCAATAATTTCAGGGCCATCCAACCAA
>Ga0137415_10003463_pt1 | contig 15676 bp, 21 predicted proteins | sample CZODoug3_1_1_16f_FD_183082 | JGI IMG/M metagenome (GOLD analysis project Ga0137415, IMG submission 183082) | Vadose zone soil fungal communities from Angelo Coast Range Reserve, California, USA - CZODoug3_1_1_16fungal (Hybrid Assembly) | ecosystem: Environmental > Terrestrial > Soil > Vadose... | reverse complement strand
ATCACGAGCTCCCTCCGGCCGCCTTCCTCGATGGGGCGGACAAGGCGATGATCCGCGCCGTCGAACAGCAATGGAAGAAGGTCGGCCAGAATCTCGAGTACGTGCACCTGAAGGACGGCATGAAGGAAGCGATCCAGCTTGCCCGCCTCGGGAACCAGTACATCGACCAGAAGGCGCCCTGGAATCTCCTCAAAACGGACCGCGTCGCGTGCGGGACCGCGATCCACGTCGCCCTGCGCGTGAGTCGGGCGCTCGCGGTCCTCATGGCCCCGTTTCTGCCGTTCAGCTCGGCGCGGTTGTGGCACTCTCTCGGATACGACTCGGACGTCCACGCGACCCGCTGGGACGAGGCCCTGGAGGATGTGCCGACGGGGCAGAAGCTTCGGGTCGGCAAACCGCTCTTCTCCAAGATCGAACTCGGCGAGCCGGCAGCCGACCCCACCCAGCGCTTCGACGTCCGCGTGGCCCGAATCGTGGACGTGCAGGAGCATCCGAACGCCGACAAGCTGTACATCCTCCAGGTGGATCTGGGGGATGAACGACGCCAGATTGTCGCGGGCATTCGAAACGACTACACGATCGACCAGCTGCGCGGGAGGAAGGTCGCTCTCCTCGCCAATCTGGAGCCCGCGAAGCTCCGAGGCGTCGAGAGCCGCGGGATGCTGCTGGCGGCCGAGGACCAGACGACCGTCGGACTCCTCATACCGCCCGACGATGCCGCAGTCGGTTCCCAGGTCCTGGGCGTCAAAGCGGCCCCGACCTTGCCCTTCTCCGAGTTCCAGGAATACAAGTTCCAGGTGGGCCCAAGCGGCACGGTCGAGTTTAGAGGCCGCGACGGAGAGGTGAAACGGACCCTTGCTGTGGACGGGACCGCGGTCCGCGTGGACAAGAACCTGAAGGAAGGTAGTTGGGTCCACTGACCGACTAGCCGACCGATGCGATGACCATCGTAAGGGCCAGGGCGCGTTGGCCCAACCCGATCGCAAGTTCGCGTTCGATCGGTTGAAAGTCAGGACCAAGGGACTCGAGTCGGACGCCGCTCCACGTCAAACGAGCTTCCACGACGGGGCGATCCCCGTCGAAGATCGTGATGCGACTCCAGACCATCGGCGTGATTCGATACGTCCGTCCTCGCCAGAGAAAGGTCGTATTCCGCCACCGAAACCGGATCTGAAGGGATCCGGCCGGGGATTCGATGAAGATCCGGTCGCGCCAGCTGTCGTAGCGGACTCGCGCGCCGCCGCCATGCGGATCGACGACGAACCGCCAGCCCTGCCGACCTCGCTGCACCGCGTATTCGCTCGGACCCACTCGAATTTGGTCCCGAAGGAGTCCCATCCGGAGGTCGACCGTCACGCTCCCCGATTTCCCTCGGATGATAAGTCCTTGTCTCGCGTGCGTGGCGGTTCACAAGTGTTTAAACGAGGGCGGCTCCTTGCGCGCCCCTCTTCGATGCACCTGGACCTGCACAACCATACGCAGTACTCGCCGGATTCCCGGGTCCTGCCGGCCCATCTTGTGGCACGTGCCAAGGCGATGGGCCTGTCCGGCGTGGCGATCACCGACCACAACGCGGTCGGAGGCGTCCCGGCCGCGGAGGCGGCCGCCGGGCCCGATTTCCTCGTGATCCCGGCCCTCGAGGTGTCCACGAAGTCCGGCCATGTGCTGGCGTATGGCGTCCGCGAGGTCGTCCCTCGCGACCTGACCGTGCCGGAAACCCTGGAGCGAATCGTCGCGCTCGGGGGCGTGGCCGTCGCGGCCCATCCCTACCGTTTTTGGTCGGGGCTCGGCGAGGCGGTCGTGGTGAGCGCTCCGTTCGCCGCCTACGAGACCTGCAATGCCCGCACCCTCCGAGGGGGGAATGTCCGGGCCCAGGCCCTGGCCCGGGAACGAGGGGTGGGACAAACGGGCGGAAGCGACAGCCACTTCCTAGACGAGGTCGCCCAAGCGGTGACCGTGATCGACACGGGCCTGCTCCGCGTGGACGACGTGATCCAGATCCTCGGCGCCGGAAAGACGTCCGCGCGGGGACGAGACCGTGGCGCCGCCGCCACGGTCCGATATGTGACGAAGGCCGTGGGAGAGTGGATCGTCCGCGGGATGCGGAGGATCTAGCCTACAGATGCTCCTCGATCCGCGGGATGTACTTCTCGACCGCGAGCTTCGCCTTCAGCGGGTCGTTCCCCACACCGAGGCGCATCACGAGGAGGGCCTTCCGGCCACCGTGGATGATCAGGTACTGGCTCGCCTTGGACCGGATGACCACGCTGTCCAAGACGTCCCTCGTCTCCGACGTCACGGTCTCCGCGGAGCCGATCAGGACCGCGAACATGGACCCGAACGTGTCCACGTGGACCCCCTTCGGGAACGTTCCCGCCAGGTAGGTGCCCGCCAGGGAGACGAGCATGGCTTCGTGCACTCCCTCGTTCTGCTCGATCTCCTTGAGGATCGATTCGAGCGCGGCCGCGTCCACCATTGCCGAAAGCCTCGGAACGCCCGGATGGAGGCCTCGCGGGATTAAACCTTTCCGCCGTGAATCTCAGGCCAGGCGTGTCAGAGCGCTCGGAGGAGTTCGTGCATCGCGAGCGCCGCGTCCACCGCGTCCGCGCCCTTTCCTACGCGGGCGAGGGCCTGCTCGTCCGTCATCCCCGGTCCCGTGATCCCCAGGCCGACCGGCTTGCCCGACCGCAATCCGACCTCGAGGAGGGCCTTGGGCACGGCGGCCATGAGCGCCTCGTCGTGGAGGGTCTCCCCCTTGATCACTGCTCCGATGGCCACCGCCGCGTCTACGTCGGGCCGTTCGAGGAGACGCTGGACGGCGAGAGGGATCTCGAAGGTGCCGGGCACGCGGACGACGGACGTCACGCGGATCCCACGCTCCTTGGCGCGGGCGAGCGCCGTCTCCAGCATCCGGTCCGTCACCTCCCGATGGAACTCCGCGGCGACGATCGCGAGCCTCATCGGCCGCCCACCTTGAGGGGACCTGCATCCGAGAAGCCCTCGCGCTGCCCCGTCCCCGCTCGCGCCCGCATCGCATCGGGCCGGAAGAGGAGGTCGTACGCGTTCACCGCATGCTCGCGGGTCCGTCGGTCGAACAGGCGGGCGAGCTCGGCCTCATCGGACGCCTCCTCCTCATGGACCATCACGCCGAGGATATGCCGGCCCAGGTTCGCTTGGACGGCCTGCAGGCCGAAGTCCGCCGCCAGCGCGCAGTCCTTGTCCACCGGTTGCCGGCCGACCATGCCCAGGGCCATGACGAGATCACAGCCCCGGTCGAACAGGATTCGGGCCCCCGCCGCGAGGTCCTTGATGCCAGGGACCGTGTATCGCTCGACGACGAAGCCGGACCCTTGTTTCCGGAGCTCGTCGATCGCGGCCGAGGCCATGTCGTACCGGGAGAACGACGTGTCGACGATCCCGATCCGCTTCAGGCCTTTCGCTTTCGACGTCGGGCGGGCGGATCCGCGGGGACCTCGACCTTCCCGCGTTCGACCTCCGAGAGTCGCTCCTGGAGCGCGAGCCATTCCGCCACCTTCCTCACGATCTTGCGGGTCCCGTCCAGGTCGCCCTCGAACTTCGGGAGCCGGACGACCTTCGTGGAGAGCCCGCGCTTGCGGCATTCCTCCAGGATTCGGTTCTCGTCGTGGACCTGGTCGAAGCCAATCGCGATGACGTCGGGGCGGATCTCATCCAGGATGTCGTAGATATCCCCTTCGTGCCCGAGGACCGCGCGGTCGACGGGCTTGAGGGCCTCCACCAATTGGAGCCTCGAATCCTCGGGCGTGATCGGCTCGTGCTTGAACCGCCGCGCCGTGCGGTCCCGCGCGACGACGACCCACAGCTCGTCGCCCAGCTTCCGCGCCTCGCGGAGGAAATAGAGATGACCGGGATGGAGGAGATCGAAGACCCCCGTCGCCATTACACGGACCACAAACGCCACGCTCGGACGATGTCCTGGCCTTCCAGGAACACGAGATTCCTCTCCCGAGCATATGCCTTTGCATCTTCCTTGGAGAGGGCTCGTCCGTCGTCCGCCATCATCTCGCAGACGGTCGCGGTCGGCGCGAGTCCGGCCATGATCATGAGCGCCGTCGTGAGCTCCGTATGTCCTCGGCGGTCCTCGAGGAGCGGCTCCGCCGCATTCAGCAGGGGGACGTGGCCCGGAGAGCGGAACTCCTCTCCGAACGCATGGGCCGCCCATCCGTTTTCACGCTTCACGGCTTCCTTCGCAATCGCCGCGAGTCGCGCGATCGTCTTCGCGCGATCCACGTCGGTGACGCCGGTGAAGGTATCGCGATGGTTCACCGCGATCGAGAAGGCGCTGTGCCGATCGTACTTGAAGTCCTCCGCGGATACCGCATCGAGGACGGGATAGACGGGACCCGCGCGACGGAGCACGTCGGTCATGAACGGGAGACCGATCCGGGCCCGGACTTCGCCGGAAAGCGTCATGCAAATCAGGCCTCCCGCCTCTTTGCGGAGGGTCCTGATCCCGGCGGGCGTGACGAACTCGCTCGCAATCGTGAGATCCGTCTCGGCCTCGCGGCCGTCTCCGTCGTAGACGAGGATGAATTCCCCGCGGCGCAGAGAGGCAAGGGCGCGCTCGGCGTCCACGGGTCTTAGACCCGGAGCGGCGTATATCAAGATTATTGTAAGAACTAATTTGCTGGTTCGAAGAGCCTCGAAGCGCAGTCCTTATTTCGTCCCCGTGGATGGCACTCAAGATGTTGGAGGCCCGCACGGTCGCGGCCGTCGATCCCGGAGGAATGCGGGACATTATCGCGTCGCTTCCGGAGCAACTGTCGACTGGGTTGAAGGTCGGGGGCGCCGCACCCGTCCCGATGGAGGACGCGCAACGGATTTTCATCGTCGGGATGGGGGGCTCCGCGATCGGCGGCGATGTGTTCGCCGCCTGGCTCACCGACCGCGCGAGGATCCCCATCCAGGTGGTCCGGGACTATCGGCTGCCGGCCTACGCACGGCCCGAGGACCTTCTCGTGGCGGTCTCCTATTCCGGCAACACGGAAGAGACCCTCGCCGCGACGGCGCAGGGGGTCAAGCTGGGGTGTCGCATCGTCGCAATCACGTCCGGGGGCACGCTCCGCGATCTCGCCCGCGGCAACGGCATGCGGGTCTTCGCGGTTCCGACGGGACTCCCGCCTCGCGGGGCGTTCGGCCACCTGTTCGGCATCCTCGCCGGCATCGGCGGAGAGTGGGCGGTCGGCGCTTTGGACAACGAGCTCAAGGAAGCCATCGGGCATCTGCAAAAACTCCGCGCCCGACTCCGCCCCGAGAGCGGCGTTCGATCAAATCGGGCGAAGGGACTTGCCCTCCGGATCCGGGCACTCGTCCCGATCATGTATGCCGCCCCGCCCTTCATCGCGGTCGCCCGTCGATGGCAAACCCAGCTGAACGAGAACTCGAAGGTCCTCGCGTTTTCGTCCACCTTCCCCGAAGCGGACCACAATGAGCTCGTGGGTTGGATGGAGGACTCGCGCGCACGTACCCATCGCGCCATCCTCCTGCGGGATCGCGATGAGGCCCAGGACATCCGCCGTCAGCTCGACATCACGGTCGGACTGATGTCCCGCAAGACGAAGGTCGAGCAGATCCGGGACGGGGGACCCACCCTCGTGAGCCGCCTGCTCGGGACCCTGTTCCTCGGGGACTACGTGAGCCTGTATCTCGCCGCGTTGCGTCGCGTCGACCCGCTCGTCCTGAAACCGATCCAGGCCCTGAAGGCGAAACTCGCGGAGAGCCATCGAAAGAGCTGAACGCCGAGGGGGAGACTTCCAGGCAACCGTCATCAGAGCGGGAGCCGTTTGAACTCCCGAGGGCTTACGCCCACCAGCTCTCCAGGCTGGCGCCCTACCGGACTAGGCGACCTCGGCACTCAGCGCGCGCCCATCGGGTCCGTCAGTATAAAGATTCGCCGGGCGTCACGCCGATGAAGCGCGAAACGCGCGCGCCATCTCCACGCGATCGCGCCCGCTGGGATGGCTATAAAAAAGCCATTTCTCCCAGGGCCGAGGGTCCGCGACACCGAGGTTGAGATCGTGCAGTTTCACCATCGCGGCGATGAAATTCGCGGGATCGCTCGTCAGGGAGAGGGAGAATCGGTCCGCGCGGGCCTCCCTCGAACGGGACGCCCGCAGTTCCAGCGGCCGGAAGGGAAGGGCGAGAATCGAGAAGATCGCTGCCAAGAAGGGAAGCCCGGCCATGTCCGCGATCGAGCGAATCCCTACGGAGGCATAGGTCGAAGCGTAGACCCAGCTCACGGCGGCCAGAATCAAGAGGGAGACGAGGGAGCCGGAGAGGAACCCGCGGATCGGATCTCGAAATTTCTGATGGGCCAATTCGTGGGCGAGGACCGTCTCCACTTCTTCCGGGGTGAATCCGGCGACCAACGTGTCGGTCACGACCACCCGACGCGTGCGACCGAGACCCATGACCGCGGCGTTCGACCGCCGTGTCTTCTCCGACGCCCCCAACTCGAACACTCCGAGGATGGGGACGTTCGCCTTCGCCGCGAGGGCTTCGAACCGCCGACGAAGGGCGGCATCCGCGAGAGGCCGGAATCGATAGAACAATGGGACCAAAAGCACCGGGGCGAGGAAACCCAGAACCGCGGACACGAGGATTCCAAGGACCCAGCCCGCGAGCCACCACCATGTGGGCGACACGGCCAGGAGCCAGAGGAGGACACCTCCCACGACAATCGAGGCGCCGAGCCCGAGGCCCACCGACTTGGCGAGGTCCTTCGCCCAACCCCGGAAGGACTGCGAGGAAAGCCCGGAGGCAGTCTCCCACCGATGTCCGCCCACGTAGGCGAAGGGAAGTTCGACCGCGAGGAAGGCGAGGAAGAGCAGGACGAGGAACAGGATCGTGGACGCCCAAGAGGGCCATCGAAGGGACAGGACGGCGTCCCGTAAGCTCGCGGACCCGCCGAGGACCAGGACGACGACGAGGGCGATCAGGGCCGCGGTTCGTCCCATCGAGAGCCGGAACCGCAAAGTCCGCAGACGGTGGGCCTTCGCCTGGCGATCCGAATCGAACCCCCACGCGTCGACGGCCATGAATCACTTCCAGAGCTTCGGGTACGTCCCGGGCTCCATCAGCACGCGACCGGTGTCCGCCGCGGCACCCGATTTCGCGACGACGATTTCGTCCGTGGTCATGAGAGCCTTCGACAGGGCGACCGCTTCGCCTTTTCCGGTGAAGACCCCGACCGAGTCGCCTCGCCGGATGTGCGGAGAAAGTTTCGCGACGCCGGGGACGGCCAGGTTCGCGCCATGGCAGAGGGCGTCCACGGCCGTGTCCTTGATGACGATCCGAGGAAGATGCCGCAGGAGGTCCTCGATGGGCCGCAGGATCTCCCGGACGGGACCTTCGTCCCCATCCTCCTTCGCAAAGGCAAGGGCGTCACGGAAGGCGTTCAGGGGACGGGCGTCCGCTTCGGCGAAGCTCGCGGTCCTCGTCCTACGGAGGTCGACCAGGTTCGCACCGACCCCGAGGGCGTCGCCGATGTCCACCGCGAGCGTGCGGATGTAGGTCCCCGATTCGCAACGAACCCGGAAGAGCACATCGCGCCCGTCGATCTCCAGCGGCTCGAGCTCGAAGACGCGTCTCGTCCGCTGTTCCCGCTTCACCGCCGACCGGACCGGAGGGACCTGGTAAATCTCCCCGACGAACCGGGCCATCATCGACCGCACCCGCCGCGGGTCCACGTCTTGATGGAGCTGGAACACCCCGACGTACTCCTTGTCGCCTGCGAGGACGGCCTCGACGGCGCGGGTGGCGTCCGCGAGGGCGACCGGAAGGACACCCGTCACCCGGGGATCCAGGGTCCCGGAGTGGCCCGCCTTCGGGACGGAGAACATGTCCCGGACCCACGCGCTCACCTGATGGGACGTCGGGCCTGCCGGCTTGTCGACGATGGCCACCCCGAGGCGGATCCGCTCCTGGATCGACCGGTCCTCAGGGCGGGTCCCGTGCTTCGAATCCGGCGTTTCATGGAGGACGACGAGATCGCTCATCCCCGCACCCGGGCGGCGATCATCGCGACGATCTCGTCCGGCGTCTTCTCGCCGGAGTCGATCACGAAATCGAAGACGCTCGTGTCCCTCAGATCGATCCCGTAGATCGCCTTGTAGCGGATCCGTTCGGACTCCTCGCGAGCGACGATCTCTCGCTTCGCCTCGGGGACGCCCTTCTTCTCGCGGCCGGCGATGCGACGGGCGCGCACCTCGAGAGGCGCGTCGATCAGGACCTTCAGACTCGGGATGCGTTCCTTCGACAACAGGTGGGCCTGGATTCGTCCATCGACGACCACGTTCGATCCCGCGGCCTGTTCCGCGCGAATCTCCTCGAGAATGGCCCGGTCGAGGGCCCGGTCGATGGAAGGGTCCTTCTCCGCGGCTCGACCGAAGGCCTCCAGGCTCATCCCGCGTTCCTTCGCCATCGTACGGAACTTCGTCCCCGCGGACACGAGGATGTAGTGATGAGTCGCGGCCCATCGTTCGGCGACCGTAGTCTTGCCGCTGCCGGGGGGGCCTCCGATCACCAGGATCATCCGGATCCCCTCATGCGGCGTCGGCCGGCCCGCCGGGCCGGAGCGGGACTCCCAACGCCTCGAGGCGCCGTCGGAATCGGACGTACTTCAGCACGCGGGTGATGATCTGGCCGAACGGGATCGCGAGGAGGGAATACAGGAGGACCCAGGACGGAAGGACGTAAACGGAATTCAGGTACACGTGGTTCGACCACGGGACCGCGATCCACTGGTTCCCGAGGTTGTTCAAGACGACGTCGACGAAGAGACGCAACCAGGTGAAGATCACGATGAAGAGGAACAAGGTCCAGGCCATCGACTTGAGCGGCGTGGTCTGCATCTCCATGGTGTCCTTCATGAAGCCCTGCTGGGCTTCCTTCAGCTTCGCCAACCTCGTCGTCTGGCCCTTCCGCATGGCTTCCATCTGCTCCTTGCGCCATGCGCCCATGACCTTCTGGGTGCGCGCCATCTTCACCCAGTTCGTGTAGTGGTCCCGGATCACCGACGAAATCGACGTGGTCAGGATGCCCGCGAGCAGGATCGTGACGGTCGGCAAGGCGCCGCCGAAGCCGATGACGGGAAACAGCAGGACGTTCGCGATCGAAGCGAATCCGACGCCCACGTCGGGGCTGATGATGGCGTAGATCGCGAGGAGGCCAAGGAAGATCATGATGAACCGACTGAAGCTCGGTGCGGGACGCGTTGCAGCGGGTGTGGCCGCCTCCGTCCCCTCCGGTTTGGGGAATTCCTCGGATTCGGACGGCTCCTCGGATTCAGACTCTTCTTCCGATCCGGCCTCTTCCTCGTCGGAGCCTGAATCCTCTTTCGTGGAGTCGGAATCCCCGCTCACGGATTCGCCAATGGACCTGTTAATATAAGGATTTGCCAGCGGTCGACCCGGAGAAAATTCAATTGCCTTCCGCCGCGGCGGGCGAGGTTCCCAGGGCGGTCTGAATCTTCGTCGCGAGATCCTCGTATCGTTCGGAAAGCGCCTTCTCTTGCTTCTGGAGCGACTTGACTCGGATCGTGAGCGTCTCCTTGTGTTCCTCGAGCTCCTTCTTCAGTCCTTCCCGGTCGTCCTGCCGCACGAGGAGCATGCCGATGCTCTTGTAGATCGGCGTCTCGCCGGAGAGCTTGTTGAGTTCTTCGAGGGTGCCCTCGACCTCCCGCAGCTTGGCCTCGAGTTGCATGCGCTGGCTCGCAAGGACCTGGAGCTGGTTCTGCAACTGCTGATATTGAGCGATCTGGTTCTGGAGCTGCGGGGAAATGTCCTTCACGACGTCACCTCGCGGCGCACCCGGGCGGCAATATCCGCCCATCGTAGGTACGAATTCACCGCGGCGCGCAGACTACCCGTGTCGTCCGCGTCGATCGTCAGGGTCACGCGGCCCCGTGCCGATCGGAGGGAGACGCGGGCCTTCGGGATATCCCGTCCCGCCTCGGGACGCAGCGATTCGTAGACGACCCTCGCATCCGGACCCGCGAAGGTGATCGTCGCGCGTCGCATGGTCACCGCGCCTTGACGACCTTCTTCACATTCGGCCGCTCCTTGTAGAACATCTTGGAGCCGCATTTCTCGCATTGGATGCCGACCGTGTTGATGTTCGCCCGGATCGGCTCGAGGCATTTCGCGCACTTGTACATCTCAGGCCTCCTCCGCCTTCGCCTCCGGCTTGTCCGCGGTCTCCTGGACCTCTCGTTTGAAGGACGTCGTCACGATCGGACGGTACGCGCCGCCCGCGAACACGTAGCCGCACCGGCGGCAGGTCCAGACACCGGTCGACGAACGGCGGACGGCGATGGCGGCACACCGCGGGCACACGTGCCGGTGCTTCAGTCCTTCCTCGATCTCCTGCATCCGGCGGCGGATTCGCACACCGTATCGGGGCCCGAGTCGGGCTACACTGCCGGACTTCCGCGTGCGACGTGCCATGGAGGACCTCAAGAGGATCGAAGGATGGGACGGATCCCGCGGCCGACGCGCTGGGCCGTCTCGATGATCCGCTTCACCTCGTCATACGAGAAGCTTCCACTTAAGCCTTTTTGCATCGCCCGGATGTCTCCGTTTTCATCTGTCGTGACGGTGATCCTGGCGTCCGCCATGCGCTCCTCGTCGAGGCTCGGATCGACGACGAGAATGTCCTTGATCTTCGCCGTGGTGACGCTCACAGGCCAGTGTTCGATGGGCAGGGCAAAGTCCTCGCCGAGGCTGTGGTGCTTGGCAGGGACGACGGTCGACGCGAGGGCCGCGACGGCGCCGTACGAGCAGGCGTCGAACAGGTTCCCGTCGTAATCGAGCACGTGGATGTCGATGAACATGATCCACACCTTCTCCTTCGGCGTGATGCACAGCTTCTCCATGTTCACCATCTTCGACTCGCGGATCCCGCGGTCGACGACCCGCGCGAGTTCGATCGAATCCGGTCGCGGAGGCCCCGCCTCGAAGGTGGGGCTCGCCATCGGGATCAGCTCGACGCTCGTCGACAGTACGCCCGTATTCGGCGTGTCCGGGTAGGGCTCGCCGACGGACATCTTGATCCCGACGAGGATGTCCGTATTCCCGAGCTTGGCCCGGGCGCTCCCTTCCGCCGTCTTCACAAAGGACCGGTCGATGACGACCTTCCGCGGTTCATCGAGCACGCGGCCGTCCACCCGTTGGCCGGTCGAGGCCAGGCGGTAGACGTGGGCCCGCATCAACTCCGAAACGATCTCCTCGCTCATCAGATCCCCTCCGGGCCGAAGTCGTCCTCGGGCGGGGGCGGTAGCTCCGATTCTTGCATCGGTGGCGGGGGGAGGGGCGGGGCCTCCTTCAAGATGTCCTCCAGGGTCGTGGAGTACCGACGTCGGAGGGCGTCCCGTTGCAATTCGTACAGGCGATGCGTCGCGCCGATCGACATCTCCATGGCCTTCTGGAACTCGTCGTAGGTGAGATGTCCGTCCATCTGAAGGAGCACGATCTCACCCGTTCGGGGGACGATCGCCATCGGACAGTCGGCGTCGCCGAAGTTGTCCTCTTCCTTGTTCAGGTCGACGCAGACGATCCCGTCGATCTTCCCCGAGGCACAGGACGCGACGAGGTCCCGCATCGGAACCCCGGCGTCGGCGAGCGCGACGCTCGCGGCGGTCAGGCCCGCGCACCTCGTCCCGGCATCGGCCTGGAGGACCTCGATGAAGATATCCACGGACGTCCGTGGGAATTGCTCCTTGAAGACGACGGCGGAGAACGCCTCCGAGATCACCTTCGAGATCTCGACGGAACGTCGATCGGGCCCTGGCCGCTTCCGGTCGGAGACGCTGAAGGGCGCCATGTTGTACCGGCACTGGACGAGGGCTCGGGCGGGGTCTTGCAGGTGTCGCGGGTGGGCCTCCCGCGGCCCGTAGACGGCCGCGAGGACCTTGTTCCCGCCCCACTCGATGTAGGCGGAACCGTCCGCACGACGCAGCACGCCTGCCTCGATCCGCACCGGCCTCAGCTCGTCCGCTTTCCGGCCGTCCAGCCGCCGTCCGTCCGCGTTGATCAACTTCATTCCTTTCTCGATGTGTTCGATGTCTTCCATTCCAATCGCTCCTCAGGAGGGTCTCGGCCCTCGCGTCTCCCGCTCGGCCCGCTCGATCAGCTCGCGCACGGCCTCCGTAAGGCCGATCGCTTGCGCGCGTTCCTCGATCAGGCGGATCGCCCGGGCGGCGACCGCGGTGTCCCGATCGTTCCCGTCCAGCCAGATCCGGCCGTTCTGCCCGACGTAGATCTGGCAGTGGGTGAGGTCTTTGATCAGGGTGATCATGCTCCCCTGTTTCCCGATCACCCGCGGGACCTTCGTCGGGGAGATTTCCATCACCATGCCGCCGTTCAGCCGGCGTGCCTCGTGTTCCTGCATCGTGAGCTGGACGCGCTTGATCTCGTCCACGCTCAACACATGGGCCATGATCACGTCGCCGACCTTCAGGTACCGCGAGGTGTCGCCGAACTCCACCCGCCACGGCGACTCGGTCGCGTGGAGGGGTGCGGGATACGGAGAATTGATGTCGACGAGCCAGTGGGAGGCACCAAGGTCGGTGACCTCGCCGATCACCGCATCGCCGCGTTGAGGAATGTACCGTCCGTTCAGCGGGATCACGCTGACGAGGCCGTCATGCTCGTCCCGAATGCCCAGATGAGCCGCGAAAAGCTGTCCGCCTTCGCTATACGTTCCAGGTCCCGGCTTCAGTCCGGGGCCGCCGACGGCTTCGCCTGGAATGACAATCGGGCGAAGCGACCCGCTACCCTGCATGTGTCCTTCTCTCTCACGCGAGCGCGTCGAAATGGAGGCGGCTACTTGAGGCTTTGGGTGACTGGTTCGGTCGCGACGTCGGGCGCTCAGCTTCCCTTGGTGTCGACCACGCAGAACAGGTTGCCCTCGGGGTCCGCGAGGACGACGAAGTCTTCGCCCGGCTCCCGCGGCCGATAGCGGGTGGCACCGAGGCCAAGCAACCGTTCGACTTCGGCCTCTTGCTCGTCCGTGTACAGGTCGAGATGCAAACGGCCCCGCTCGGGTGGCATCGCGTCGATGGACACGTTGGGGCCTTTTCCTGCGGGGTCTTTCAAGATCACGAACGGGTCGCCGGGAGTCGGCGATCTCCCCGGCACGTAGCGAAGGGCTGATTGCCAGAAGGCCGTCATTCGGTCGAAGTCGTCGACGTCAATGACAATCGACCCAATTCGTACCGTGTCATTTCCCATGAGCTCAGGAGCCGAGGGTCGGGCGATAAACTTTGCTCGCGTGGCGCGTCCCGGACATCCCATGGCGAGTTCTAGATCCGCTGGTCCGCCTTCAGGACGCGCGTCTCTACGTTCCCTCTCGTCTTCGCGTTCAGCCGTTCGAGGAAGTCGGTCTGCAAACCGGCGGGCATCTCGACGACGCCCAACCAGGCTCCTGTCGGAGACCACTCTTCCTTGAGGATCGTGCCGTACCCTTTGATGTCCCCGTACGCCTTCGCACTGTCCTCCGCGCTCAGCTTCACGGCGATCCGGACCTTCTCGAACCGAATCGGAAGGAGAGGCCGCAAGGCGTCGAGGACCTCCTTGACCTGTTCCTCGACCGGCTTGAACGGATCGATGTGGACCTTCGCCTCCTCCATCGCATTCTCGATGCGCTGAGGCGGATGGGGAGCGCCGGTCTGCGGGTTGATCGCGTTCGCCGCGATGTATTGGACGATCTGTTTGCGCTTCACCTCCAGCATCTGCCGGCGCTGTTCCGTCGTCAGCTGGATCTCGCCGCGCTGGATGATCTGCTTCGCGACGGCAAGAGGTTCCGTCGTCCCGAAGAACTCGACCATCTTCTCCTCGGCCGCCTTCGATCCTTTGTGGGCGTCCTTGAAGATCTCGTCGATAGCGAGCTCCTTCAGGAGGTCCACCTCCTTGCCGTCACGGATCTTCTGGACCGCCTCGGGCTTCACGAGGATCTCGAACTTCTCGCCCGATTTCTCGACGCGGGCGATCACGTATTCCTTGAAAATGTCGTCCCGTCGGTCGCTTCGGAGCTCTTTAGGCATGAGGTCGCCTAGGACGCCGTGGGGACCCGGGTGAGGTACTGGCCCACTTCCGACTCCGACAGGCGTCGGAACTTGTCCACTTCCGTCACGAGTCCAACCTCGATCGCCCGCGCGTCCAGCTTCTCGCCCTCGGAGGCCTTCTGGAGCGCCTCGAGCCCGAGGACCATCGCGTCGTCCTGAGTCATCCCCTCTTTGTACTTCTCTTCGAGGAGTTCCATGACCGCCTGGCGGCCCTGACCGATGCTGCCCGCCTTGTACGACACGAGAGCGCCGCTCGGGTCCGTCTCGAACAGATGGGTCCCGAGGTCGTCCACGCCGGCTACGAGCAACGCCGTCCCGAACGGACGAACGCCGCCGTACTGGGTGTAGTTCTGCTTGTAGTCACAAATCCGTTTCACGAGCAGGTCCACGCCGATCCGCTCGCTGTACGTGACCTTGTTGATCTGCGCGACGAGGCGGGCATAGTCCACGAGGACGCGGGCATCTGCGACCAAACCGGAGGTCGCCGCCCCGACGTGCTCGTCAATCTGGAAGATCTTCTCAATCGAGGAGGTCTCCACGAGCCGGGAGCCGAGCTTCTTGTCGGCCATCAGGATGATTCCGTTCTTGAATTTCAGGCCGACCGTGGTGTTCCCACGGGTCACGGCGACGCGTGCGTATTCGACCTGAAACAGGCGGCCGTCGGGGCTGAAGACCGTGATCGCTCGGTCGTACGCCATCTGGCCCGGCTGCATTTGATAAACCTCGAGCCGCTAATCAAGCGGTCACTTATAAGGGTTCTTTTGTTGGTTTGCGACGCGCGCGAGCCTTCGGGGTCAGATACTTCCGGGTCGCGGCCCGGATCGTCCCGGAGGTACCCACGGTCCTCACCTGCACCGCCTCTCCCGCCATCGCATCGATTCGATTCAACGCCGCGATCGCGGCATCCTTCTCCAAGTTTGTCGTGCGGATGAGACCCGAGGTCCCTTCGAAGTCCACGAGCCAGAGTCGCGGCGTCAACCCGCGAAGGACCTCCAACACCTCGTCACGCCGAAAAGCCCGCGGGCTCTCGAGTCGGAACGCGACGTACCGATACCGCGGGCGATGGGTGCTCACGCTGGCGCGATAGGGAAGAAACGGAAAAAGGTTCGGAAAAAGAGGAGGAGGTCAGCGGACTTCGTCCACTTCGGCCGAGGTCTTCACCGGACCGGTGTACACCTCTTTGCCGAGGAGGGACTTCGACTTCACGCCGGTGATGACGAGGAGCACGCGCACCGTGTGTTCCAGCTCGTCATCGACGGAGCAGCCCCAGATGATCCGGGCTTGCGGGTTGATCTTCTGACCGACGATCTCGGCCGCCCGTTCTGCTTCGGAGACGGTCATGTCGTTCCCACCGACGACGCGGACCAGGGCACCACGAGCATGGGTGAGGTCGACCTCGCCCAGCAGCGGCGATTCGAGCGCCTCGTTGATCGCGTACTCGATCCGGTCCCGCTCTTCCTCGCTCTCACCGATTCCGATCATCGCGACCCCGCCGCCCTTCATGATCGTCATCAGGTCGGCGTAGTCCAGGTTCACGAGCCCGGGCTTCGTGATGATCTCCGTCATGCCTTTGAT
>Ga0137415_10003462_pt1 | contig 15679 bp, 20 predicted proteins | sample CZODoug3_1_1_16f_FD_183082 | JGI IMG/M metagenome (GOLD analysis project Ga0137415, IMG submission 183082) | Vadose zone soil fungal communities from Angelo Coast Range Reserve, California, USA - CZODoug3_1_1_16fungal (Hybrid Assembly) | ecosystem: Environmental > Terrestrial > Soil > Vadose... | reverse complement strand
AACGGAGCCAATTGCGCGGCGGCTGTCCCGGTGGCCAACATCGATGCAAGCCCCAAACCAGCGATCAAAGCTCTCATAGATACCTCCCTGTTGTGCCGGCATTCGACCGCAGGCCGGCGTTGATTCGTGTAAAGCGGAATTTCCCCTACGACCCCCGGCTGAGGCAATGATATGCGCGTTTGCCTGAGTTGGAGCATATTTTTTGCCGCTCGAACCCCCATGTCCCCTCGGCCTCAGTTTCCGCCATCGACACTCAGTCGATGAAAGAGGTGGCTCGCATTCCCGTCGGGCAGGTACCCAAAAGGAACATTACGGCGATGCTGCCCTGATATTACATTTTTGCCGCAAAGGTCCCGTGATCGGCGGAACTGTCGGAAGCGCAGCGGCCAAGCACGAGCAGGATAAGACAGAAACATTATGGCCCCTGACGAGTCCGTGACCCAGCCAGCGATCCGCCCGGTCGCCTGGCTCGATGTGCGTTCTGCCACGCCCACAATTGGTAAGCAACCGACCATGGCCCGAAGAAGATGTTTCTTAACCATTGTTGATTCCCCCGCGGTCTGACCCTTGTCTTCGCCTCTCCGGGTGCGTCAAATCTGAGGGCCTACAAATGCGTCCGGAGATACTCCCACTGTGTTTTTTGTTCTGCGATAAAACTCAAAAAGTGACGGTTATTGCGCAAATGGTCGAGGTTCGGATCATGTTCAAACCGCGGATAACATGGGAACCCATCATCCGCCGTTATTTGGAGGTAGCGTAGAGCCAGCTCGGGTCTGTTCGTCAGCGCGTACGTAGATGCTACGGAATAAGCGACATGGTGAAAATGCTGAAACCCCTTCCATCGCTGAAAGCGTGGAAAGGGTATCCGCGGGCGTATAAAACGGTGGATTCTAAGCGATTTTCGGTTAAGAGCGGCTTCATTGGGTAGTTATCGGATGCAGCGAAGCCGTTCTCGAACAAAAACTCAGTGCCTCACTCCGCACGTCGCAATATCAATGGCGTGCCGGACGGTCAACCAGTGGACTGCCCCAAGGTTCCCCGTTGCGGTGTGCTCGTCATTCTCCATCACTGCTTTGTGCGCAGGTCACGCTTTAATTCTACAAACCAGGTCAGCAAGACGTTGACTTGCGTCGGCGCCGCTTGCCCTTGCTCGTCGGAGTCGGTCATCCGGGAGTGCGGGACAAAGTGCCAACCAGCTCGTTGACCGGCGGCATTGCAACTCGAATGGAACAGGATCGGTGTTTCCATCCCTTCGCCATACGGCGAGATGTGTTGCGCCTTGAACGTTCGTCCTGCAGCGCGTTAGGGCTGGAGATTCATGCGGCGGAGCAGGTCCTGGAAGCGCGGGTCCGAACGAAGCGGATCGAAAACTGGCTCCACTTTAATACTCCATGCAGTGAGAGAGCGGTCTTCATAACCCTTTTCTAACCACTGGAAAGCCTTATTTTTCTCCCCAAGACCTGTATAGATGATGGCCCAGTCCACCGGGGAAACATACTTTTGCTTCGAGCGCGTATTCAATCTATCAAGCACCTTCCCCGCCTCAGTTCTGCTGCCCGCCACGGCATACGCGTACCCGAGGTCTGGCAGTCCTGCATTGCCGCGGGACATGGCCAACACCTTTTCAAACTCTGCTGTGCCTTCGCTATACATGGATTTTGAGAGGTAAGCATAGCCCAGTTCTAAGTGCGCCGAAAAGAAGTTTGGGTCCAACTCGAGTGCCTTCTGCTCTTGGTCAATCGCTTGGTCATACTGCCGTGCATAGTAGAAGGTTTGTCCCAGCGCCCTGCTAGAAGGGAGCGAGAGGGGATCAAGTTCCACCGCACGCTTGGACTCCGTGATGGCTTCCTCGAACCGTCCCACCTCCGATAGAGTTATGCCATACGATTGGTGGGCGTTCGCATCAGTTGGATTCAGCTGGATGGCTCGCTGATATTCTCTTTCGCTGCCTGACCAGTCCCAGTCAAAGTCTCTTTTGATGCGCGCTAGCGTTGCGTGAGCTTCAGCGAGCGTCTCATCTATTTCCAGTGCCCTTTGTGCGGCCTCCTTTGCTCTCGGATAAACTTCCTTCTGAGGAACATAATTGTAGATCGCAAGGAAATTGTAGCAGTCAGCCAAACCGGCATAAGCCATAGCGTAAGCGGAATCTTTTGCGATCGCCCGCTGAAAGTATTCGATGCCCTTATTAAATCCCTCCTCGTTTCTTTTGTTCCACCAGTAACGGCCCTTCAGATAGTCCTGGTAGGCTTCGGGATTTGCGGTGTAGCGTTTGGCCATGCGCTTCTCATCCGCGCCCGTTAAACGCAGCCGCAGCGCTGTCGTCATTTCCTTGGCGATCTCTTCCTGGAGCGCAAAAATATCCGATGGCTTCCGGCTGTATTGTTGGCCCCAGATATGGCTATTGTCGCCGGCATCGATCAGTTCGGCACTGATGGCCAGGCTGTCGCCCCGCTGCGTGACTCTACCCTCAAAAACGGCTCGAACCCCGAGCTGGCGCCCCACCGTCTGAGCATCCGTTTGTTTTCCCTTGTAACGAAAAGCGGACTCTCGTGACATGACCCTCAGTTTGGGCAGCTGCGATAAGCTATTGATTAGGCTCTCAGTGATTCCGTCGCTCAAGTATTCCGCGTTCGGATCGGTACTGCCATTCACGAAGGGCAATACTGCTACCGAGTCGATCGTTTCCCCGCGCCCAACAAGTCTGTAAGTCAGACCCGCGGCCACCAACAATGCCATCACGGCAACTGCAGCAATCCAGACCGCCACCCGACTCCGCCAACGATGCTGAGGCTGTGCCGCCGTTGGTAACTCCTCGATCTCCATCCGAGCGTCCCCAAGGTCTCGCAGACGGCGCTGAGCTTCTTTCTGGAGGCAGCGCCGCAGCAGATCCCGAATTTTCGCCGGGGTCGCAGGGGGCAAAGCCAGCCAGTCGGGTTCGCGTTCCAGCACGGCGGCAACCGTGTCGGAGACCGTCTCTCCGCGAAACACCTCTTTTCCCGTCAGCAGCTCGTAGAGAACACAGCCGAACGACCAGATGTCAGTGCGCTTGTCCACCGGCTTGCCGCGTGCCTGCTCGGGACTCATGTACGCAGGCGTGCCCAGAATTCTTCCTTCTTCGGTGCCTATCGCCGTGAGCGTCACCGCATTCGAAAGATCGAGTTCGCCGTCGCCCGCAAACGCCTTCGCCAAACCAAAATCCAGCAACTTCACCCGGCCTTCGGGTGTCACCTTCACGTTCGCCGGTTTCAGGTCGCGATGGATCACACTTTTTTCGTGGGCGGCTTCCAATCCTTCCGCAATCTGACCGCCGATTTTCAGCGCCTCGTTGATATCTAGGGGGCCAACGCGGAGTCGCTCCGCGAGCGTTTGACCGGAGACAAGTTCCATCACCAGGTAGTTCACGCAACCAAACTGCTCCAGGCCGTGAATCGTGGCGATGTTGGGATGGTTCAGCGCAGCCAGCATCCGCGCTTCGCGCTGAAAACGAGCCAACCGCTCAGCATCGTGCAGGAAGACCGCCGGAAGAACTTTGATGGCTACGTCGCGATTCAGCTTACTATCTCGCGCCTGATACACCTCTCCCATCCCGCCTGCGCCCAGCAAACAAACAATTTTGTACGTACCGAGTTGCTGCCCCACCAGGGAGGATTGACTTTGATGTTCGGCCAGCACTTTTCCCACTATCTCCAAGGCGGGTGTCTCAAGAAATTGTTCTGCTCGGCTCTCTTCAGCTAGCAGCGATTCCACTTCCCGCCGCAACGCATCATCGCCCGCGCAGACCTCGTGCAGATAAGCCGCGCGGTGGCTTGCTTCCCGCCCCCGCGCCGCGTGATATAACTGCTCGATTTGTCGCCAACGATCATTCATCGCGGTTCGCTCATTGCTGCTTCGCAGGTACGCGGCGCTTCAACTCTTCAAACCAATTCTGCACCACCACGATTTGCGTGAGCGATATGGTCTGTTCGCTCGGCTTGATCATCAGGAACCGCTCGCCGTCCGGAGAAACGTCGTACATGGGCTGCGCACCGAAGGCCCGCAAATATGCTCCCTGAAACAGCATCCTGGGCTTGCCCACGGAAAAGCTTGGCTGCATCATGACTTCTACCGCCATCATCTTGTCCCCGCTGCGATAGAAAAGTTCCCGCCCGTTGGGATTCCACACCGGTTCACTGCCGTCGTCGGTCGGGATTTGATATTTCCCCCGGGGACCGGGATAGGGTTGCACGTAGATTTCCTTGCGGCCAGATTCGTCAGAGATATACGCTAGCCAGTGTCCATCAGGAGAAAAATTGGGCGCCGATTCAGTGAATGCCGTGTTCAGAAAAGGCTGCACCTCGCGGCTCTGCCCTGAGCCAGCTGAAGGGGCGCTCAGCCGCAACACCCAAATGTCGAATCCGGTGCTCGGATCGCGTTCGACAAAGGCCAGCAGTTGACCATCAGGAGAGAAGGATCGCGGAACTTGATCGCGCTCGCTGGTCGTCAGACGCTCCAGCCCGCCGCTGCCGTCCGCGAGTTGCCAGAAAATATTCTCCGGCCCTTCTCTGTTCGATGTAAACGCTATCCTCTTGCCATCCGGCGTCCAGGCTGGCAACTCGTTGAGATTCCCGCCAAACGTAAACCTGGTCAGCGTATCGCGCGCAAAATCGTAGAGCCAAGTCTGTGTATCTTGTTCCGTAATGCTCACCGCAACTCGCCGGCCGTCCGGAGAAACTCGCGGGTTCTGGTAGTTGTGGGGCGGGGCAGCCAGGATTTGCTCTGTCCCATTTCGGCTGACCCAGACCAGGCGTCGTGCTCCTGCTGGTTTTCCCGGGATGTACACCAGCGCTCCAGAAGACGAGACTCCATATTGTGTGGCTCCGTTTGTCGCCAGCGATAGAACACCATCGATCACCGGCACAGCCGCGCCCGTAACCTGAAGCCGCTGGAGATCGAAAGGCGCGGCCATCAGGTTTCCCCCCTGCGCGTAAATCAGGTGCTCGGAAGCGGCGTATCGGGGGAATATGCCGCCCGGAACCAAATCCCGCCGTTCGCTACTGGCCAGAGACTGCATGACGATTCCCGAATTGTTACTTGCCGTCTGGAACAGCACCGCCTTGCCATCGGGCAAAACCTCCGGCCAGTACTCCCAGTCTTCATATTTTTCGAGATGCGGCACAGGATGCGAAGCGCCCCCCGCATCGGAAATCTGCAGGAGAGGCGAACTGACACCCGGGGAGAAGACGATTGTGCCGCCAGAGGCCCAACTGGCGCCGCGAGGTTCTGTCATGTTAGCCAGGGTCAGCGCCGCACCCCCGGTAACCGAAATCTTCTTCAGACTGTTACCCGCAAAAAATCCCAACCACCGCCCATCCGGCGAAAAGAAAGGCGTGTTAGCTCCCTCAGTTCCAGCCAGCGGCCGGGCTTCCAGGCTGTCCAGGAAGCGCAGATAAATTTGCCGGGTGCCTCCTCGACTGGCGACGTACGCGAGTTGAGTTCCGTCCGGTGAGATAGCTATCGCCGGAAAATCCAGCGCAGCAAGCTGGTCGCCCGGAGGTAGGTTTATCACCGTGCGCGTGACAGGCCGGACCGGCGCGGGCTTCAGATTCCAAACTGCAAAGCCGACAATCGCAGCAACGACCACGCAAGTCAGTCCTGCGATCAGAGCCCATAGCCAAATCGTACGACCGCGAACTTGTAGCACTTCAGACGAGATCGTTGCCGGAGCAGCCAGAGCCTCATTAATCTCTATGCGAGCGTCGCCTGCGGCTTGCAGGCGCAGATTCTTGTCCTTTTGCAGGCAGCGCCGAACAAGATCGCGAATTTTCCCCGGAGTTGAAGGAGGGAGTGCCTGCCAGTCAGGCTCTTTTTCAAGGATAGAACCAATCATGTCCGAGAGAGTATCGCCGTGAAATGCCTGCCGTCCCGTCAGAAGTTCGTACAGCACACAGCCGAACGCCCAGATGTCGGTGCGCTTATCCACCGGCTTGCCGCGCGCCTGCTCCGGGCTCATGTACGCCGGCGTGCCCAGAATTCTTCCTTCTTCCGTGCCCATCGCCGTCAGCGTCGGCGGTTTGGAAAGGTCCAGTTCGCCGTCGCCCGCAAACGCCTTCGCCAATCCAAAATCCAGAACCTTCACTCTGCCTTCAGGTGTTACGTTCACGTTGGCGGGCTTCAGGTCCCTGTGAATCACTCCTTTTTCGTGCGCCGCTTCCAGTGCTTCCGCGATTTGCGCGGCGACCTTAAGCGCCTCTGCAATCTGTAGCGCACCAGAACTAACTCGTTCGGCCAGCGTATGGCCGGGAACCAACTCCATCACCAAATAGTTCACACCATCAGCCCGCTCCAGCCCGTGAATCGTTGCGATGTTGGGATGATTCAGCGCAGCCAGCGTTCGCGCTTCGCGCTGAAATCGGGAGAGCCGCTCGGGATCGTTTATGAAGGCCGCCGGAAGAACTTTGATGGCTACGTCGCGATTCAGCTTGGTGTCGTGCGCCTGATAAACGTCTCCCATCCCGCCCGCGCCGACCAAGAAAACAATCTTGTAGCAACCGAGTTGCTGCCCGATGAGTGATCGTCTTGAATCTCTTGCCATCGCACTGGCCGCTACTTCCACGGCGGGCGATTCCAGAAGCGCGTCTCCCCGAATCTCTTGCGCCAGCAACGAATCGACTTCCCGCCGCAGCGCGTCATCGCCCGCGCAGACTTCCTGTAGGTATGCTGCTCGCTGGCTTTCTTCGTGTTCCAGCGCCGCGTGATATAGCTGCTCGATTTGTTGCCATCGTTCAGGCGTCATTCCTATTCACCACTGCCTTCCCCATTTCCCGCGCCAGCCAAGCCTTTGCCAGCCTCCAATCGCGCAGGACCGTGTCGGGAGAAACTTTCAGCACCTCGGCGGTTTCCTCGACGCTCAGCCCTCCGAAAAAACGCAGCTCCACCACCTTGCTTTTCCGAGGATCGACGCCGGCCAGAGCTTTGAGCGCTTCATCGAGCGCGACCAAGTCGTGCCCTTTCTCTTGCGGGCCCATCAACGCTTCATCGAGGGTCACCTTCGGAACGCCACCTCCTCGCTTCTGGTATCCGCGAGCGCGGGCGTAATCCACCAGAATCCGCCGCATCAATTGCGCGGAAATGGCAAAGAAGTGCGCGCGGTTATGCCAGTTGACCTGCCGAGAGTTTACCAGCCGCAGGTAGGCTTCATTGACCAGCGCGGTCGTTTGCAAGGTGTGGCCAGGGCGCTCTCCGAACATGTACCGCTTAGCCAGGCGGCGCAGCTCTTGGTGGACAAGGGGGAGGAGTTTTTCCAAGGCCGCGTCTTCCCCTTGACTCCAAGCCTGCAGGAGTCGGGTGACGTGTTGCGCCGAGGATGTCGCCATCTCTTGACCCTTACGAGTGCCTTCTGATGGGTCCTAAAGTAGGCTGAGTATAACACTTCATCGCTGATAGACAGTAAGTCCCAAAATTCTGCGCTTGGCGTTACAGCTTTCGGCCTTGGTTCCCGCCTTCCCTTACGAGGACAGGAGGGACGCCATGAAGACGACTCTGAGATGGACCTTGAGCGTGGGGTTGGTTCTGGCAAGCGGGCCCACCGGGCTTGGTCATGCCGCAGCGGCTGCTTCTTCGGAAACAAGTCTTGCGATCGCGATTCACGTGCGCAACTATGCCGGAGTTGCGCCCGAGACATTGACGGAGGCGGAAGAAGTGGCAACGGGGATCTTCCGGAAAGCAGGAGTCGAAACTCAATGGACCGATACTGTCCTGATTGCGGAAAATCATCAGGTAAATACGACTGACTATACGCCGTACACCCTGGCTGACATCCAACTCAGCATTTTCCCGCGCGTGATGTCCGACCACTCCGGCCTCCCGAACGGTGTGATGGGTCTAGCACCCGGCGCCGGCCCTGACCGGAAGATCGTCTACATTTTCGACAACAATGTAGAAGCCCGTTTCTGGAAGCTGATGAGCGTATACACGAGTGGATCCATGGTCCGACAAGTTTCGAAGGCGCAAATTTTGGGCCACGCGATTGCCCATGAATTAGGTCACCTGCTCCTGAACCAACAAGTTCACTCGGCTCATGGCATCATGCGCGGCGAATGGGGTCTTGCGGACTTTCTGGACATGACCCGTGGGACGTTGCTTTTCACGCGGGAGCAGGCGGAGTCCCTACAGGCGGACGTACGTAGGCGAAGCGAGCAGCAAGAAAATCTTAAAGTGAACTGAATGAGAGATGCTCGCGCGTGCAAAGCAGACACAGACCGTGCCTGTTATCACTCCCAAGAAGAATATTTTCAGAGTCAGCTGGACGGCAGTGATTGGAGAAGGGGGATGAGCCGACAGGTCTGTCCCCCCCGATTCTCTCGGAAACCGTGCACCGAGAGAGATCGCAACTCACGAGGTGTTATTCTTAACTACGCCCTGAATCTGCCTGCACAGATCGTCACCAAAAACGTGCTTAGGGGAGGATGGGTTTTCCATATGAAGGTAGGCGTATAGATGTCGATAAATCTCCCGGTCACTCGAAATCGCTTTGCCAATGGTCAAGAGCGTGTCGAGCGAGCCAGATGGACGGATAATGCGCTACCCGTGGAAGTGCCATGCGTGGGGGCCCATTCCGGGCGTATTGTCGCGACTCGGAAGTAATTGCTGACCTTAGCATCCTGGATGGCGGATTTGCGCCAGCTTTGTTTCGCCTCGGCTTCCAGAAACGGCGTTCTGCGAATTTGGCAAGCCAACAGTGTAACCAGGACGAGGTTAGTGTAAATCAAACGAGGCAAGGGGCACCCTGTATGGCTCGGGGCCGAGGCATTGGAGCGAGGTCGGTACAACTTAGGTACAACTGAGGGCGAGATTTCAGGAGAGAGATCCCGTAAGCGACGCTCCACGAAGCATTTAAGATTTCCGCCTCTCTTTTTAGAGACAGACGCTCTAATTCAACCGAGCTATGATCGCGCCAGGCCACATGATTCCAAATTCATTACGGCATTCATCTCAGCCTCCTACTCAACAAAGCAACTTCGGCTTAGGCTGCTGACGACACAAGAGTAACGCCGGACTTTGTCCCTTCGATGAGATTCAGGAACTTTACGCCTTGTGACACGATGGAGGGCGGTGCTTCGTCACTGGTTGCAAGCACGATGGCTTGGTCAAGCCCACTGCTCATCAGCAAGCCCGAAAACAATTTCCGCTTATCCTTGTCCAGGACGTCAGCCCGGTCGATCACAACAAACCGCAACCCCGTTACTATCGCCAGAGCAATTTGGAAAGCGGCACTAAATCGAAACCGCTCCGACTCGGAGAGGTGCTTTAGCGAAAGGCCGAGACGAGCGTCGCTCGACGAAATGACGCGAACCTCAAACGGTTCGAGTACGATGCTGCAGGAGTACCCAAACGCTGCGAGATGCCGATTCAAGTCCTCGGTAAACGATCCGATCCGACCGCTTGATTGACGCATCATCGCGCCATTCGGTCCGAAGAATTCGGTCAGCTTATCCAGCAGACCGATCTTCGCCTCTAAGGCCGAGTTTTGCCTCACGTACGCTTGCCAACGCTCTGTGGCGCTCTCAGCTTGTTGGGCCATCTCCAGCACACGTTCTCCCTTGTTGATCCTTTCTACGAGGATGGTCATCCGGCTTTCGAGACCTCCAGCATTTGGTCTCTGCACTACTTGGAGCTTTGATTGCTCCTCTACCAGCATTGCCCGCCGACAGGCAGCTTTGCGGTGTCCTTCGAGGCGCGATGTCGCCACGTCGATCCCGCCGTATTCGCTCAATTCCTCTTTCGTTCCTTGAATCAATCCCTCAAGGTCGGCAAGGCGTTCGCGCAGCGAATTCATTTCTACCGCTTTCACTTGCTCCGAGATTGGCTGCCCGCAAGCTGGACACTTACCCTTCAGTCACTCCATTGCCGCAAGAGATGTTTCGACTGTCTTCTGTTCGGCAATCAGATCCGATAACTCCTGACGGAGTTTCTCTGCATGGTCTCGCTGAGACTCAAGTTGGAGCAACTCTTGCTCTTGGCCCGGGTTGAGGATCTCGGACGATAATTCCTCGATTTCCCTCTGTAGTTGCTTTAACCGCGCCTGCGCACTTTCCCAAGAGGTCTCTGCCTCTGCCTTCTGCGCGACGAGTCTCTCCTTCTGCTGCCGCAGATCTTCGAGCTTGTTCTTTACCTCTTGCGCAGACGGCAGGTCCGGAGGGATATCGGGTTTGGCCACCTGCCCCAATGCCTTCACAGTGCGGCTCGCCTCTGTGCGCAAGTCATAGAACCGTCTGTGGGCAGCCTCGATGTCAGCGACGCGCGTCAGTCTTGGTTGCTCCTCATTCATGGCCCGCAGCGCGTTGCCAATGTCTTCAGGAATGTCTACTTTCCCCGCGTCGACCACCTGGGCCAAGAGCCTCTTCTGCTCGGCCTCCGACATCTCGATGAATCGGCCCGCGTTCAGCACAGCGGACAAAACGTCAGCTGAGCCAAAGCGTTTCTCAAGGGAGGCCTCCGCAGCGTCCACGGCCACCCGGTTTCCGTCGAGTTCAACGATGTGCGATCTCGGCGTCCTCCGCCGGCATATTGTCTCCCCTCCTTCAAGGGTCGCCGAAACTTCAAGTTCCTTCGCTCCAGTCCGAATCAAAGATTCGGCTCCACGACCAGCAGCATCTGTCATTTCACATCGTCCCGTGAACAGATACTCCAGTGCCATGTGGATGGAGCTCTTTCCACAGCCATTGGGCCCTCGCACGAAGTTGAATCGATCAAGGTCTAGGGTCGTTTCCTGGTGCGATCGAAAGTTCTTTAAGGTCAGGGTGATGATTCGCATCGGACGCTCCGTAGTAATTGCAGAGTGTTGCTTCTCAGAACCGCAGGCGCGGCGTCTTAAGTAGAAAGTGATGGGGGTTGGAACCGCCTCATGGTGGTACTTCACCAACGTAAGCAGCGGGCGGGGATTGCTAAGGTTTGATCAAGCTCAAGGATGGATTACAACTAGGCCCAGAATATCTTCGAAATGATCATAGTCGCGATCTCGGTGTAGGAGTGAATGCCCATGGCGAAGGCAAAACGTGGCAATCAAACAGTCGATGGTCTTGCGGACGGTGTGTCCCCGCTGGCGGAGATTCCGGAAATTTCTCGCGGCCTCGATAGCCAGTTCCTGACCGCCAGTCTCAAATACCTCGAACTTACGAGGTTCATGCAAGACTCGTGTGAACGCCTTGTCGTCTCCGATACCTTGAAGAGTCTCGCAGAGAATCAGATCAGTCAGTCCGAAGCGTTGCCGACCAAGTTCGCGATCAAAGTAGTCGGTCTCTTCATTCCGCAGACCGCGCAGATAGTCGATCCACACCGTGGTATCAATGATCACCGTCGGTCGCTACTCCACAAATCGCCCGAGACGAGACTTGTGCAGATTACCGTCCCAACGGATCTTGCCTCGAAGTCGGCGAATGGTGGTCTGCGCCACGATCTTCTTCAGCCGTCCGTTCTCGTCCTCCAGTGGCCGCAGCCGCCGCCCCTCGTTTAATTCCAACCCCCCGTACTTGGCCTTCCAGTGGGAGAACGTCGCATCGCTGATCCCGATCCGCCGGCACAGCTCCTTCACCGGAACTCCCGCCTCGGCCTCTTTCAACACTCCCACAATCTGCTCTTCACTGAACCGGCTCTTCTTCATGGGCGCCTCTCCTCTCGTGGTCTTATACCCGGAGAAGCTAACTTATGGATGGACTAGTTTTCGGGGGGCAGGTCAGCGTGTCGTCGCAGCATAGCGCGTGCTCGCCACCTTGCCGAAGACCGTGGCTTGCTCTCCGATATGGTCTTTGGCCTCCGGAGCGGTCAGCTTCTTAACCTGCGGGGCCTGGGCACTCACATCACACAGCGAAAGCGCCACGCAGGACAGTATGGCTATCCCGAACCATCTCTTGATATTCACAGGCACCATCCTTGACAGATAGGCGTTGAGGGTGTTTACTCCATCATGAATACCCTCTATCTATAATGACGGTCAAGGAAATTCCATGCTGACCGCCGAACAGGGCTCAGACCGAGGGCTACCATTTGATTCTGCGAGGTAGTTCTGTCGCGGGTGGCTTCGCCATGCAATGTGACAAGAATGATTACCGTGGGCTTTTGGCAGCACTCGAAGGGTTAACTAGCAAAAAGGCAGTGGATTCCGAGGCGATGAATGTCAAGAACTAGGTGTACAGCCGTGAGGGGCAGATGGCTCAATGCGACAAATCCTCAGAAGGAGAAACGATGAAGATGAAACAGGCAGCGTGGAAGGTGCTATTCACAGTCGTACTGGCGAGCGCAATGGCGATTGGTGGAATGCAAGCACAGACCACTCGTCACAGGATCGGCGCGACATGTAATGACGGCACAACTAGCACGGCAACAGGCAGCGGTGCATGCTCTCACCACGGTGGTGTTAGTTGTTGGCAATACAGCGACGGCACGTGCACTAAACCATAGGGCGTACGCCGAGGAGGCCGAAAATGAAATTGGCAACTGCGGGATTGGTTCTGATCTGCGCTGCTTCTGCATGAGCACAAGCACTTTTTAGTGAAGATAATTGACCGCCAGGACCACGACACAGACTACACATACGTCGTGCCCGGACACTGGTTTTCAAATTCAACCGCGAATGTAAACTGCGGCGGTAACGACAACAACGTGAACTGCAACGGGTCAACCACAACCACTGGTCTAAACACGCCTGCCCACCAGGTGTCCTATCATGTCCGTGGTGCAACATTTTCTCTTCAGTTGTGCCGGATGGCCGAGTGACGGTCGTCAACTGCGAAAGCGAATTTAAGGAACGCATGGCAGGTCCTGCGGGGAATCATCGGAGTTGCCGCATGCCGCCTGTGGACAACATTCAAGCTGAGCTTCATGGTGACAAGGCAAAGTTGATTTGGGTTGTAAGCCTAGACGGAAAGAAAATGCAGACGGAAACGCACAAGATGTTGGCTATTCTGGACAAACCCAAGACCGACTAACAATGAGCTGAGACCGATCTAGTTCGATAAGCTGAAAACCGGAATGATTCGATATTTGCTCTAGTAGGGAAGGTGGCCCAATGGACCAGAACGACAAGACCGGAGAGTTGACAGCTTCGATAGCGGAAACCGCCATCTACACTATGCTCTTGTCACAGGCTCTGTTCGAAATTCTTGAGGAAAAAGGTCTCGTTACACGCGCCGAACTAACTGAGCGCATGAAGAAGCTGGAGAGCGAAACCGCAAACAGGATGTGGCGCTCGAATGATGGGAAACCAAATCTTTCGAGTTGAATCGGTGGAGAATTAAATGGATCAGGACGACATGAAAGTACAGGCAACAAACTCGATTGAGGAAATTGCCATTTACGGCAGGGCTTTGACAGAAGCGCTCTACGAGATTCTGGCGGATAAGGGCATACTGACGGGCGAGAACATTATCGAGCGTATTAAGAAGCTCAAAAACGAGATCAAGGTAAACCTTAGCCTTCCGAATTAGTAGTTCCTAAAGTTATTTCATTTCCAGTCGATGTGCCTCAGTTAGGAGGCACCATGACTGCCAATCAGCTTGTTCCCGCTGCTCAGTACCTTCGTAAGTCCACCGAACACCAGCAGTACTCACTCGAAAACCAATCAACGGCAATCCAGAGGTATGCAGATTCGCAAGGATTCGAGGTTGTCCGCACATATTCCGACGCAGCCAAGAGCGGCCTCGTTCTCAGACATCGAATCGGCCTTCGCCAACTGTTGCAAGATGTCGTCTCAGGCTCCCCAGACTACCGGGTCATTCTTGTTTACGATGTCAGCCGCTGGGGACGATTTCAAGACACCGACGAGTCCGCCCATTACGAGTTCCTTTGTAAATCCGCAGGCGTTCCGGTGCACTACTGCGCCGAGACCTTTGCAAACGACGGCACCCTTCCTAGTCTCATCATGAAGGCACTGAAGAGAACTATGGCAGGCGAGTACAGCCGCGAATTGGGTGTCAAAGTGCTCGCAGGGCAGAAGCGCCTGGCGCTCCTCGGGTACAAGCAAGGGGGTATGCCCGGTTACGGTCTGCGACGGATGCTAGTCTCTCCCGCAGGCGTTCCAAAACAGGTACTAAACTCTGGCGAGCGAAAGAGCATCACGACCGACCGTGTCATCCTGGTCCCCGGTCCAGCCGACGAGGTGCAATGCGTCAAGGACATTTATCAGATGCTCGTATCCGTGAAGCAGACTGTCTATGCCATTGCTCGTGAACTCAACCGCAGAGGCGTGACGTACATCGGCGGGTCCGAATGGCACTACCAGGCCGTTTACAACGTCCTTACTCATCCGAAGTATGCTGGATGCCACGCTTTCGGTCGGACATCCTCCAGACTGTACACTCCAACGGTGAAGCTGCCGAAATCGGAATGGATTCTTAAGCACGGAGCCTTTGAGCCCATCATCGATGCCGCAACCTTTGCAGAGGCACAAACAATCTTGGAGGAACGCACATTCAATAAGACTGACGAAGACCTGCTAGATGGCCTGCGAGGCTTGCTCGCTTCGGAACGAAGACTGTCTCTCACCTTAATCCAGAACTCCGCCAATCTCCCGTCGCCTTCGACATACCGAAATCGCTTCGGCAGCCTGCGCCGTGCTTATGAACTAATAGGGTACGGCCATCCCGATCAGTTCGGTCCCTTGGAAATGCGCCGCCGCACACAAGCTCTCCGTGAGGAACTCATCGCCAAGATTGTTTCAACCCTCCCCAACGAGATATCCATTGTCAGGCGCGGAGGAAGATGGCGCAGCCGATTGCGGCTCTCCAGTGGTCTGATTGTTTCGGTACTCGTTGCCCGATCAGTGCGAACTTGGAAGGAGACGCTCCGTTGGCTGATTGATCCGGTTCGACACGAAAGCAAGTTCATAACGCTGCTGGCGCGACTAGACTCAAGCAACCGCTCGTTTTTGGATTTATATGTTTTTGCCTACATAGATCGCCAAACAAGATTCCTGATATCTCTGAGCGACGCATGGCTGAATCGCGGGAAGCGGCTTAGCGAACTTTCGCGGTTGTGCGAAGTTGTGGCGCGGGTGCATTCTGCCCGGAAGTGACTCCAATGCTTGACATAATTTTTCTCTCCATTTCAAACCTTTGAGGAATTCTTAGCGAAAGAGCTGAAAAGGTAGCCATGAAACGCGGAATTGGCGAAAAAAGGTCGCGCAGTCCTCAAAACCGAGTGCTCCCGACAATCCCCACCGGCGTCTGGATACAAACCTCAGCCAGCCAATAGATTGCACTTATCTGAAACCAGAACCGTGTATTGCGTGCCATTGGTATCTTGCCATCCCCCTCTTGGCTCAATTTGACAGCATTTCTGCTCGGCCTAAAATTCCGCCGTCTATAACTCTGGTGGCGGGGGCAATTGGAGATGTGGTGAAAAGGTAGTGGGAATCGCGGACGGTCGCGAGCTCGATCCGCACAGCGAACGCTCTGTGGATCACTCAACCGGGTTAGGCGGAGCAGTCCACAACATGAACTGAAAATCGGGACCAAAGATAAGCAGCAGCGTGAATCTACAACTAACGCCATCAACGCCGATATCCAGCGCCGAGCGCGCCTTGCCGGAAACCTCGCGCAGGTCACCGGCACGATGACCGATTCACTTCCAAACTTCCGCATGCCGTAGGCGTGCGCAGAAGTACAGCCCAGGTCGAAGGAGCCGACGCCATGCAGCAGCCAGACTT